>CEPX01197887.1_pt1 | contig 15815 bp, 17 predicted proteins | sample 361361 | NCBI WGS metagenome assembly CEPX01 (sample SAMEA2619974, study PRJEB7988) | marine metagenome | biome: marine biome (ENVO:00000447); feature: mesopelagic zone (ENVO:00000213) & marine oxygen minimum zone (ENVO:01000065); material: "saline water (ENVO:00002010), including plankton... | reverse complement strand
CTGTAATAAACTGAACCGTGTTTTGAACCCTTTAATAGGTTTTCAATTGCTCTCCTTGCAATCATGACGTTTTCTGTTTCGCCCATGATGCCAACAGTCTTTCCATAGATAACTATATTTGTTGAAGTAATTGCTTGGATGGTTTTTCTGGCTTTTCCTTCTGTTCCTATTATTCTTGATTTTAACCTTGCTAGTTTATTTTTTGATTTCCCGGCATAATCCTGAACGTTGATAAACTCTATAATGTGGTTTTCTTGGAGAAGTTCTAGCGAGGATTTCGGGTTAAAACCTCTACCGACTGCTTTTACAATTAATTTTGTTAAGTAAACTTGGAAGTTATCTTCTCCTTCTATTGTTACGTTACCTTCTTTTGAATCTATTTGTAGTCTTATTTTTGCTTGTTTCTCTATTAGTCTCTTGTCTTTTCCTTTTGCACCTATTAAAACAGCTATTCTATCTTTTGGGATTTTTATTAATTCTTGGTACATTTTTAGAATTCTTCTAGATCTGTAACTTCTTTTAGATAACCTTTGTTTCTTAACCATTGAACTTGGGCTTTGGAATATTTGTAGATTATATTTCCTTTTTCATCTCCACCATACTCCCAGGGTTCTACTAAGACTGTGTTTCCTTCTCTTACCCAGAGGTGTCTTGTTAGTTTTCCGGGAATCTTACAAATTCTTGTTTTTCCGTCTATACAAGAGACTTTCATTCTTGAGGCACCCAACCTTTGGTCTACAACGCCTAGTACTTGACCTTCTCTTGGAGTTCTAACCCTTATTGGTTGATCTGGGTTAGGAGTGATTGGTCCTTTTTTGTGTTTTTTCTTTTTGAAAGGTTTCTTCTTTTGCATAGAATTAACACCTTAAGAAGGTTTATAAGGGTTTTGATAACCTGAACAAGATAGTTACCCTGTATACATCTTTTGAAGTTATTCTTGATTTTGTAAATATGGATTTTGAGAGTTTTAATTCACCCTGAAATCTTCTTTTTAGTTTTTTTCCTAGGGAAACTGTGAAGTTTTTGTTCGAAAGGTAAAGATCTACTCCTTCTTTTCTCTTTACTTCTTTTCCTATTTTTATGTTGTTGTTTATTAGTTGTTTTTCTACGAAATCTAGGACTTCTTGATTGTTTGGTCTTAATTGGAGAATTGATTGAAAGTAATTATCTTTTGAGTATAGTTTTGGATCCATTTTAGAAATTGCAGATGAATGCAATTGGCACTCCTTGAATTTTTCTTATTGAGTCTGGTTCTAGTATTTTATTTTTTAAGGCTAGTTGCATTGATTCTTCCCCAACAATGTTTAGGTTTGCCCCTTCCCTCATGAAATCAACTATTTCTTCTTCTGGAAACTCTATTCCTTTGTAAAACCTTTCTGTTATCTCTATCTTTATGTCTCCTTGCTCTAGTGTCTTTCCTATTAAGTTTGAATCACAGATTGCAAAGACTTGTCTTTCTTTTTTTCTTTGGTCTTGGTGTATCTTTACAAGAATCATATTTTTGATTTTACTGGATGTTTTGCACCACAGGCATGACATTTCATGACCAAGATTTTGTTTTCTTTTTTTAGTTTTGTATCTGGTTTTTTACAATCTTTACAGATTATGAAGTCCTCGGCATATTTTAGGATTTTTTTATTTATTAATGCTGAGCTAATTTTTCTTCCTAGAACTAATCTTTGTCCGTCTAGTGTTGCTGGTGTTGCTAGCTCTCTTTGTAAGTATTTTAGTAAATGGTTTGCATCTGTCCTGAATAAAGTTATAAATTGGTTGAAATTAGTTACTAGTGTTTTATTTCCTTGGATATGGCCTGTTACTTTTGGGATTTCGAATCTATCTGAAGCTCTGGCTGTTTCAGGGATATCTTTTTGTGCTTTTTCTAAGAGCTTTTCGTAATCTTGCATGAGAATTAGGATTAGAGAGGTTTTATAAAGGTTACTTTTTAAAAATATATATGGTGTCTGAGCAAGAATATCATAAAGAATTTGGAATCCTTTATGGGGCTTATAGATATGAGTTGGATAGGTTGCTTGGTCAATTCCAAGAAGGCACTATTGGAAGACAGGAATTTGCAAATAAACTTGAAAGAGATGCAATTCCCCATTTAGAAGACGCAAAAAGTCTGGCAAAGATCCTTCTCCATGGCTTATATATTGATGGAAAGCCAGTTGTAAACTCTACTTAACAACCTTCAACTTCCCAGTCATTGGTTGAAAGACTTCTCCTTCTTTTAATAAATCTTCTATAATAGCATCAACTTTAGATTCTTCTATTTTAGATTCTTCAACCACTTTCTCTATTTCTACTCCTTCTGGAGAGTCTAGTTTTGTGATTAAATTAAGGATTTTTTCTCTTGGTGTTTCTTCTATATCTTCAATTACTTCTTCTATAATTCCGTTACCTATCTCTTCTACTTTTGGTTGTTTGAAAACGTCTTCTACTGGTTCTTCTATAGTCTCTTCTTCTATTTTATCGTTGGTTGTTTCGGCTGCTATTTGTTGCGCAACTGGTTTTTCTTGATAAATGGCAGGTTTTCCTTTTTTTAAGAGTTCTAATTTTCTTTGTAATTCCCAATTTGGATTATCTAAAACCTTAACAATTTCTGGGATAATGTACTTCTCTTTGTTGAACTCTCTTACTTTTCCTATTACATTTACTATTTTTCCTTGTTCTATTTCTTCTAGTATTGGAGTGTCTTCTCTCCAAGTTTTTAATCTTATTCCTGCGGATCCATCGTCAATTGTAATGGAAACATATGTATTGTCGTCTGATTTGAACTTGGAAACTGCAGTAGCTATTATATTAACTCTAGAAACTTGTTTTCCTGCTATTTCTATGTAGTTGGATTCCCATTGCCCCTCTTTCTTTATATAGGGATTTGCTAATAGATCTGATATCCATACTTTGTAGGCTGTTTGTCTTTTTCTTTGATCTGTCATTTTAAATTCTTTGTATGAACCCTGGTTTTGGTTCAAATATATCTCCTGATCTTTTTAATTTTTCTAAAACTTCATCTACTTTGTCTTCTTCTACTCCTCTTTCCATTGACTCCGCCATTATATCATCAATGGGTATTGTTTTCATTCCTTTCTTTTCTAGATTTGCAATTATCTCTCTTATTGTAACTATTTTTCCTCTTTGGGAGGCAGTTATTCCAGTGGACATTTTGTCAATATCGAATTGACCTGTTTCTTTATCAAAACCTACTTGCATTAGGCAATTTTTTAGTAAAGTGATTGCTCTTTTTGCATCTTGTTTTGTTACTTTGGTTGATAGTCTAACCCTGGCTGCACCTTCCGCTAACCTAACTAAAGCTTCTAATTGTCTTGCTGAAATTGGAATTGGCTTTATCTCCTCATCTCCAGAGGAACCTGAATTTCTTAATGTAACATAGAATTCTTTGATCTCTTCTACTGCACCATCTGTTAGTTTGGGATTTACTTTTCTTGCATATGCAACGTATTTCTTTAGCATATCTATTGAAATTTCTGTTGGGATATCTTCTGGATCTTGTTGTATTTTTAGAACATGGCTAGCTATTTTTTCATCTTTTTCTTTATTTGGAATGTCTCTTACTGGAAATATTAGATCAAATCTATTGATTAGGGCCGGAGGAAGGGCGATTTGTGTTGCTAAAGGTTGATATGGGTCGAATCTTCCAAGTTTTGGGTTTGCCGCTGCTAATACTGTTGTTTCTGCACGAAGTACAGCTTGGATATTGGCTTTTGAGACTGATATTTGTTGTTGTTCCATTGCTTCGTGGAGAGCAGAAGTGTCTTCCTCTGACATTTTATCCATTTCATCTAATGCCAAAATCCCCTTGTTGGCTAGAACTATTGCCCCTGCTTCTAAAGCCCAACCTTTTAGGAATTCATCTCGGACAACTGAGGCTGTTATTCCTGCTGCTGATGCTGATCTTCCAGCCACGTACCTAGATTTTGGTGCTGCTTTGGTTATGAATGTTAATAATGTAGATTTAGCAGAACCGGGATCACCAACTAATAATATATGCATATCTCCTCTGATTATTGTGTTGTCTATTTTTATTTTTTTAACTCCCCCCATCATTTGTAGAATTAAGGCTTCTTTAATATCTTCATGACCTAGGATGGAGGGTCCTACGGAGGCAATTAGCTTCTCAAAAACTCTTTTGTCTTTTGCCAGGGTTTGGATTTCTCTTTCTTCTTCTGGAGTTAAAATAACCTCTTCAAAAGTTTCTTGGATTGGTTCTATAAAATTGGATTCGAGCATTAGATCATATCTTGTTGATTGGGCCCCTGTTTTTAATTGGATTGGAACTTCTTTTACAATGCCTGTTGCCCGTATTTTTGCTCCAGGAGTTGTTTTTTTCTCCATTTTGGGCTCAACTAGATCTTCTTTTAAGAATATGGATAATCTTTTTGGTTGCTCTCCTCCGTCTAGATCTTCTGCTGCTTCTTCTATTACTAACCTCTGGGCGTCTACTAGGTCTTTGCTTAACAATCTAAACTTTCCTTGTCTACCACAAGAGCATCTTGAAGGTTCTTTGAATTTTGATTCTAATTGGAGTATAGAGATTACATTGCCACAAGAAGGGCATTCAAATCTTGCTGAGGTTACCTGTGGTCTAACATCAGAAGCTTGTCTTACAATTCCCTCTAAGGCTATTAAGCTAGTTAAGTGTTTGCTTCTAATGTCTCTTATGCTTATCTTTTGGGAATCTGGAAGGTTTTTGAATCTTACTCTTAAAAGAGTTCCTTCTGGCAATTCAAATTGATCTAAGGCCATTTCGGCTGCTTTGAAGGTTTCTTCTGGATAGGTTATTAATTGTTCTGAGAGATCTAGATATTGGCTGGCTAGTTCTTTAAAATCTATAACTATGGATTTTTCTCCTTTTTCGATTAATTTGGAGAGTTCTTCCTTGCAAGTATCTTCTATGAACTCTTTGAATTCTTCTATTTGTTTAGTTGCATCTAATTGCAATTTTAGATAAACCCCCTTTTTGAATTAAAAAAAGAAAAAGGTTACTTCTTATTAACTTTCTTAAGATTTATCACTAGCTTTGAAAGAGCTTCTTTCAACTTTGTTTCAGATCTTGTACCAGTGCAGACAATTTTACCATTGCTGAAAAGTAAGAAAGTTGCCCTCGTTCCCGGGAGTTTGTATACTAGTCCGGGGAATTGTTCTGGCTCATATTCTGTGTTTTCTAGGTCTATTGCTAATGCGTTTAGGTTTAAATCCATGCCTATGTTGCCAGATGCCACTATGTTCTGGACAATGATCTTTGGCTTTACTGTGATCTTTATGTTAATTTTTTCTATGTGTCTTATAATCTCTTTGATTGATTTTTCTAGGTCTTCCATGGACCTAGCACCGGTGCAGACAACTTTTCCAGAGCTGAAAACTAGAGCTGAGGTCTTTGGTTCTCGGATTCTTAATACTAATCCTGGGAATTGTTCTGGATTATATTCTGTATTGTGTAAAGTTTCTGCTAATTTTATTAAAGGAATGTCGTGCTCTAATGATGTAGATGCTACTATATTTACTATTCTTGCTTCTTTTTTACCCATTTGTTAAACCCCCTTAAAGTCTATTTATAAGGTAGTGGAAAAGTATTTAAAGGTATTTATAAGGCAAGTGTTATTTTATAGGGGTGAAAAGCTATATTTTTTCAAAGCTAATCTTGAAAGTTTTATTTCTTATAGAAACTTCTGCTTTTTCTTTGTAATCTTTTGATGTTAGTTCTTTAGTTCCAGTAACTTCTTTTATTTCTTGTTCAAAAGGAGATATCTCTATTGGGCCTTGGATGGATAAGCTAATTCTATCTTCTCTTTTTAGACCTGCTTTCTTCCTTAGGTTTTGGATATGCCTCATTAGTTCTCTAGCAAAACCTTCTGTCTCTAGTTCTTTGGTTAGTTTGGTGTCTATGGAGACAGAACCTGTTTTGAATTCGCAGCCAGAACCTGTTGAAGTTATTTTTATTTCTTTTAACTTCATTTGCGATTTTATTAAATGGGAGAAGTTTTCAACAGCTTCTTTTGTTAGTTTATCTTTTGTTATTATTGTTGCAGAGGACAATGGCCACCTTAGCCCTAGTTTGGCTTTTTCTCTTGCAAATAGGATTGCTTGATTTATTTGTTGGACTAATTCCATTTCTTCCTCTAGCTTTTTCTCTGATTTTTCTGGATTTGGCCAATCCATTAGATGGATGGATTCTTGAGATTCGTATTTCCTGAAGTTTTCTTGGTAGATGTGCTCTGCTAGGAATGGTGTGAATGGAGCCATTAGTTTTAGTGTTGTTAGTAATGATTCGTACAATGTGTAAATTGCAGCTTCCCTGTTTTTACCAGTTTGAGTTTGAATTCTTGATCTTATGAATTGGACATAGGTTCTTGATATTTGATCTGTGAATAAAGATTGTATGTTTTTAGTTGCTTGGTGGGGTTTTAACTTATCTAATGAATCTGTGACTTCTTTCACAGTTGTGTTTAGTTTAGATAACATCCATTTGTCTTCTAATTCTAATGAGGGTTTCTTTGGTTTTTCTTTAAGGAATTGAGATAGGTAGTTAGTTAGATTGAATAGGTTTGTTAAGGCTTTTTGGTGAGTTGCTGCAGGAGTATAACCAAAATTTAGATTATATTGTGGATGAGCAGTCATGTACATCCACCTCATTACATCTGCACCCATTTTCTCTACAGCTTCATCAAACCAGATTGCATTGCCCCAAGATTTATGCATTGGTTTTCCTTTTTCATCATGAACTTTTTCATAAGCCAAAATATTTTCATAGGGTGGCTGATCTTCTAAAGTAACAGCCATGAAAAGTAAAGAGTAAAACCAGAGTCTTATTTGTTCTCTCATTTCTATAACCAGGTTTGCTGGGAACCAGTGTTTCCAATAGGATTTATCTTCTAAGTATTTTAATGTGGAGAAAGGGATAATACCTGCGTCTAACCAGCAATCTCCAACTTCCGGGATTCTTGTTGCAGGCTCTTTACATTTGCTACATTTTAATTTCACGCTATCAATCCATGGCCTATGCAATTCTTTTACTGGCATTCCTGATATTGCTAGTTTTTTTAGTTCTTCTTTTGAAGATATGAAAATTTGATGGTTGTTTTTACATTTCCAAATAGGTAATGGGAGCCCCCAGTATCTTTTTCTTGATATTGACCAGTCCCCCATGTTGTTTAGCCAATCTTGCATTAATTTGGATGCGTGTTCTGGGTAGAATGTGACTTTCTTTGCTGCTTTTTTCATTAAAGGTCTTATTTCTTCTGAGGAAATGAACCATTCATCGACTAAACGGAAAACTAATTCTGTTGAACATCTCCAGCAAACAGGGTATCTGTGAGTGTATTCTTGAGTTTTGTAAAGTAAATTTCTTTCTGATAGGTCAGTTATTATGTCTTCATTTACTTCTGTTACATTTCTTTTTGAGAGGAACCCAAAGTTTTCAAGGTAGTTTCCGGCTTCATCTAAAGGAGCTATTTCTGGTATTTTGTGTTTTTTACCTAGTTCGTTGTCTTCTGCACCACACCCAGGAGCAATATGGACTATGCCTGTTCCTTCTTCTTCCCCAACTTCTTTCCATGGAAGAACTTTATGGGCAAATTTTTGTGGTTTGAAATTGTATAATGGTTCGTATTCTATGTTTAATAGTTTCTTTCCTTTGAAAGTATCTAGGACTACGTAATCTCCTTTTAAGTTTTTTAATGCTTTTTCTACTAGGTAATATGTTTCGTTATTTTGTTGGACTTGGACATAGTTTAAATCTGGATTCACTGCTAATGCTGCATTTGAACTTAGTGTCCAGGGAGTTGTTGTCCAAACTAGGAAAAATTCGTTTTTGTTTTTTATTTTTGCTTTGATGAAAACAGAGGTGTGTTTAAGATCTTGGTAGGAGTCCGCTAATTCGTGTTGAGATAGAGAGGTTCCACACCTATGACACCAAGGCATTACTCTTGTTGATTCGTATAACCAGCCTTTCTTTTTACATTTTCCAAGGAAGTGCCAGATGTGTTCTATATTTTTATCTGTGTGAGTGTAGTAAGAATCATCCCAATGCATCCATTGGCCTAGTCTTATTGATTGTTTTTCTTGGATTTTTGAGTATTTCTCTACTCTTGCTTTGCAAGCTTCTGAGAACTTTGCTAAACCAAACTCTTCAATTTGTTTTTTTGAGTTTAATCCTAGGTCTTGTTCTACACCAACTTCAACCCATAAACCTTGGCAATCAAAACCATTTTGGTATCTTTGATCAAACCCTTGCATTGCTTTATATCTTTGATAGGCGTCTTTGTAAGTTCTGCCCCAGGCGTGATGTACCCCCATTGGATTATTCGCAGTTATAGGGCCATCTATGAAAGAGAAAGGTTCTTTTCCTTGGTTTTTTTTAACTAATTTTTGGAAGATTTTATGTTTTTTCCAAAAATCTAGTATTAGGGGTTCTATTATATTTGGAGAGTACATAATTAGTTTTGAGTTGATTGTTCGTTTATATAGGTTTTGGCATAGGTAATCTTTTAAACGTTTTTGTATTCTCGGCTTTATGGCTGAAATATGGATTGAAAAATATAGACCTAGAACTTTTGAAGAAGTTAAAGGGCAAGAAAGTATAGTTAAAAGAGTTAAGGCTATGGTTGAGTCTGGAAATTTGCCACATATGTTGTTTGCTGGTCCTGCTGGGGTAGGTAAGAGTACATTGGCTTTGGTTGTGGCTAGGGCTTTGTTTGGAGAGGAGTTTCATAGAAATTTTTTAGAGCTGAATGCTTCAGATGATCGCGGGATTAATGTTATTAGAGAAACCATAAAGGACTTTGCTAAAGTTAAAGGTTTGGGGGTCCCTTTTAAGGTTATTTTTTTGGATGAGGCTGATGCTTTGACAAGAGAGGCTCAGCAAGCATTGAGGAGGACGATGGAAACCTATTCTAGCAGTACTAGGTTTGTATTATCTTGTAATTACTCTTCAAAAATATTGGATCCTATTTTAAGTAGATGTACTTTATTTAGATTTCAACCGTTGAAAGAGGAACATTTTGATGAATTGTTAGAAACTATAAAGGAAAGAGAGGGTTTAGAAGTTGATGATTCTGCTAAGGTTGCTTTGTTTAGTTTGAGCAATGGAGATGTTAGAAAGTATGAGAATATACTTCAAAGTTGTTCTTCTGTAGATAAGAAAATAACAGAAGATTTAGTTTATGAGATAGTATCTGCTGCTAAGCCAAAAGAGGTTAAGGAAGTTATTTCTTTGGCTTTGAAGGGTGGTTTTGTTGGTGCTAGAGATTTATTGTTGAAGACAATGTTGAAACATGGTTTAAGTGGAACAGATGTGATAAAACAGATACAGCAAGAGGTTTTAGATTTGGAGATTGATGATAGGAAGAAAGTTAAACTGGTTAAGGATTGTGGAGAGATAGAGTTTAGGTTGGTTGAGGGAAGTGACGAGTTTGTTCAACTTTGTTCTTTGTTGGCCTTATTTTCTGAAGAATGTTAATTAATAAGTATGAGCCTGGAAGTTTGGAAGAGTTAAAGGGGAATTCTAAGAAAGTTAAGAGAGTTTTAGATTTTGTTAAGAAGTTTGAGAAAGAAAAAAAGAATGCTGTTTTGGTTTCTGGACCTAATGGTGTTGGAAAGACTATTTTGGGAAAGGCGATTGCTAGTGAATTGGGTTTGGAGTTGTTTGAGTTGAATGCTAGTGATAAGAGGAATACTGAAAATTTGGAGAGAGTTCTGGGAGAGGCTATGAAGCAAGGAAGCTTGTTTTTTAATGGAAAATTGTTTTTAATTGATGATATAGATGCTATTTCTGGTGTTCAAGATAGAGGATCAATAAAAACTTTGATTAATTTGATAGAGGGAAGTAATTATCCTTTAATAATAACCTGTAATGAACATAAAATAGAAAAGTTGGATCCTTTGAGGAAGAAATGTTTGATTGTTGAGTTCTCTAAATTAGATGTTGAAGAGATATTCTCTTTATTGGAAGAAGTTTGCTCTAAGGAAGGTATTGTGTTTGAGAATGGAGATTTGAGAAAAATAGCTAGGTATTGTAATGGGGATATGAGGGCTGCTTTAAATGATCTGCAGAGTTATGTTGTTGAGAATAAGTTGATTTTGGATGGTTTTGAACCTAGAGTTTTAAAAGAAGAGATGGAAGAGATGTTGGTTAAGCTGTTTAAAGGGAGTAGTTTTGGTTTGGCTTTGAAGAGTTTGGAAGGACTTAAGGCCCCTTTGTTTGATTATGGGCCTAAATCTTTGGTTGTTTTTGGTAGCCCAGATGTGGGAGTTTATTGGATTGAAGAGAATCTGAGGAAAGAATTTTCTAGTAATCTTAGTGAGGCTTATGATCTAGTCGGAGAATCTGACAAATTTTATGGGAGGATAATCAAAAGGCAACATTGGAGATATTTGGTTTATTGTAGTGCTTTGCTAGCAGGAATATCCACTATTGAGAAGGGAGAGAATGGGGCGGTAAAATACTCTTCTAGTAGTAGAAGTCCAAAGAAGAATTTTAGATTGTGGGGTTTGGTTAGCAAGAGGAAAAGTGTTGTTTCTGGGAAAATTGGGTTGGACATTCACGCTTCTAAGAGTAAAGTTATGAAAGAAGTTCTGCCTTATGTAAAATTAATGAGTAGGAAGGGTGTTGAATTTGATTTTAATTTGGAAATGGCAGAAAGTGATTGGTTAAAAACATAAAAACTTATAAAGTAGTATTTTTGCGTGTTTTGATATGAAAATTTCAGAGTTACAAGTTCGACAAGGGAAAGTTGAAGTGGAAGGAGAGATAACTGATAAGCAAGAACCTAGAGAGTTTGAGAAGTTTGGAAATAAGGGAAAGGTTTGTAATTGTACTCTAAAGGATGATTCTGGGGAAGTTAGTTTGACTTTGTGGAATGATGATGTTGATAAGATTAAAGTTGGAGATAAAGTTAAAGTTACTAATGGTTATGTTAATGAGTTTCAAGGAGAGAAACAATTAACTGCTGGAAGATTTGGGAAGATAGAAGTTAATTCTTAATTGCATTAATCTTATATAATCTTGGCCATTCTATCTTTTATGCCTTATGTAGAATTTGATATTGGATTGCTTGTTTGTTCTGATGATAGTGCCTATTCTGCTTTGGAAAGATTACCCAAGGATTCTTTGTATTGGAGAGAGGGCAAGAAACCCTTAAGCCAAGGTGCGATAGTTGGAAAGAATATTGGAGGGATTAATGTTATTTATAAATTGGAGACTTTTGAGGAAGATGGCATTCCAAGTTTAAGGATTAATTTGCCAGAGGGAGCTGTTGTGAGTAGAGATGAGAATGATAGGGTTGTTTTTAGATATGAAGATAGTGCTTATTTGGTTTTTAAGAGGATGATAAAAAGAACTGAGAGTGTAGAAGAATTAATTTAGACACGCATGGCCCTTAGTCTGCCAATTCTTTTGTTCATTGGTGGATGTGTTGAGAGTAAATTCATAATTGCCGATCCTTTTAATGGATTTACAATGAACATGTGTGCTGTTGCAGGGGATGCATCTAATGGTGTTGATTTGGATGAGGCATGGAGTTTTTGTAAGGCATCTGCTAGAGCATTTGGATTTCTAATTAGTTTTGCACCTGATTCGTCTGCTAAATATTCTCTTGATCTAGAGATGGCTAGTTGAATTACGATGGCTATTAAGGGTGTTATAATTGATAATGCTATTAATTCTGCTAGGCCTGGGCCGTCATCTCTTCCTCCACCGAATATAGCTGCCCACCTAGCAGCCATTGCAACATAGGATATTGCTCCTGCAATCATTGCAGCTATTGTGCCTACTAGGATATCTCTGTTTTTAATATGGGAAATTTCGTGGGCTAGAACCCCTTTTAACTCATCTTTTGTTAGAACATGCATTATGCCATTTGTTACTGCAACTACTCCTTTTTTGGGAGATGGCCCTGTTGCAAAGGCGTTTTTTGCATCTGTTTCTATAATGTAAACTTTTGGTTTTGGGATAGATGCTCTTGTTGCTAGATCTTTTACCATTTCATGCAGTTCTGCATATTTTGTTCTATCTGCTTCTTTTGCTCTGTACATGGCTAGCACTAGTTTATGTGAGAAAAAGAAAGCTAGTAAATTGAAGATTACTGCGAAAATTAAGGCAACTGTTAAGCCTGTTGGACCTGCTAGATAAGATCCTATAACTAGAAGAATGGCAGTTAATAATGCAAGAAGTGCAAAGGTTTTTACTTGATTGATCATTTTAAGTGTTTATAAAGAGAATTGGGGGTTGTATTTAAAGGTTATGATGGAGTTAATAAAAAAATAAAAAGAATTGGAATATCTCCGACTTATGGAAGTCCCTTTAAAAGTTTGGGAAGATGATTACTGTTGCATGGTAGAAACCACTATATTAGGCGGAACCTGTCCTATTGTGGACCAACCTTGGACACCTTATGCTGTTTTAGTGGGTGTTTCTGTTGATGAAGTAAATAGAAGAAGAGCCCAAAGAAATAGGGAACATTTGCCTCTTGCTATGGGTGGATATCTTGGAGTAGATCCTTCTTGGAGACTTCTTTATGAGTATCAACCAATAGATCCTGAAACTTTAGAAGTTGGCATGCCAAAAATAGTTAGCGTTTTTAGACAAATAGATGGAGCAGAAATACCTGAAGCAGAATGGAAACCTCTAAGAGACCTTGAAAAAGAGGATATAGTAGAGATGTTAAAACGTTATATGTAAAAAGATAAGTTTTATAATCTTTTGAATTAAATTTTAGAAGATGAAAGTTTTGTCAATAAAACAACCTTTTGCTGAATTGATTTTATTAAGAAGGAAGAAAATAGAATTAAGAAAGTGGAATACTAGATTTAGGGGAGAGTTTTTAATTCATGCACCCAAGAAACCTGATAAAGAAGCTATGAGGAGATTTGGATTTTCTCAATTGCCTCTGGGCTGTATTGTTGGGAGGGCTAACTTGGTTGATGTGGTACATTATGAAACTGAAGAAGAACATAGAAAAGATAAGGAATTACATCTAGCCAGTAGATTTTGGGGAGATTATGGGTTTGTTCTGGAGGATGTTTCTAGAGTTGAGGAAATTTATTACAACGGGAAGTTGGGTTTTTGGAATTATGATTATTTTTAAAAAGGTAAGTTTTATAATCTTTTGAATTAAATTTTAGTTATGGTTTATAAGATAATTGTTGGAAGATCTGATTCTGATAGAGAAAAATTGGGAGAAAGAGGCATTATTTTTATTGGTAGAAGCTATGTTAAGATGGGTCAGACTGTTTCCTTGAGTAATGAAATTTATTTGGATGTGGCTAAAGCACATGTTATGATGATTTGTGGTAAGAGGGGATCTGGAAAGTGTCTGACTGGAGATAGTTTGATAACTCTTGAAGATGGATCCTTAATGCCTATAAAAAACCTTGAAGAGGATAATAATCAGATAATATCTTTAAACGACAAATTAAAGATTGAAAAAGCTAAGAAAACTGAATTTTTTAAGAGAGAAGTAGATAAAGTGTTCAAAGTCACATTAAGAAGTGGGAAAGAGATAAAATTAACTCCAGAACATCCTTTATTAACTATAAAAGGTTGGAAACCAGCCCAAGAACTTAATATAGGAAGTAGAATAGCCACTCCAAGAAATATTCCGCTCTTCGGAAATCATGAAATGTCTGAGCATGAAATTAAATTGCTTGCATATTTGATTGCAGAAGGCCACACAAAGAAAGTTGTTTTATTTTCAAATACAGACAAAGATCTGGTGGATGAATTTAGGGGTTCAATGTATGAGTTATGCCCAGAACACAAATTAATCAAAGAGAAGGAAGGACATTACAGGGTTTCTTATCCTGGTTGGAAAAATAAAGTTACAGACACCTCCAAACTTAAGTTTGGATCAGGTGGTTTTATTAAAGGAAATAAAATAATTATTGAAAAGAGGCCAATTAGAAAACTTATAGAGAAATACGGTTTGTTTGGGAAGCTGGCTATAGAAAAAGAAATTCCTCAAGAGATTCTTAAACTTAAGAAACCTCTTTTATCTTTATTTTTGAATAGGTTATTTAGTTGCGATGGAAGTATTTATTGTGATTCAGGGTGTTGGGAGATGTCTTACTCTTCTTCATCTGAGAAACTAATAAGGCAGGTTCAGCACCTTTTATTAAGATTCGGAATATTATGCAAATTAAGGAAAAAGAAAGTAAAATGCGAAGGTAAATATTTTGATAGTTTTGAGTTGGTTATGAATGCAGAGAATATTTTGAAGTATATTGATGAAATAGGTTTTTTTGGAAAGAAAGCTGAAAGACAAAAACCAGCTGTTAAAGAAATCTCTGAAAAAATCCTAAATACTAATGTTGATACTATTCCTAGAGAGATTTGGGAATTATTCAGGCCAAAGAATTGGGCTGCAATAGGTAGATATGCTGGATATAAACATCCAAAGGCAATGAGAGAAAGAATTAGATACTCTCCTTCAAGAGGCACTTTGCAAATGATTGGTGAAGCAGAAAATAATAACGGTTTGTTAACACTTGCCCAATCAGATGTTTTTTGGGATGAAATTGTAGCTATTGAGTCTATTGAAGAAAAAACAACTGTTTATGACTTTTCTGTGCCAGAATTACACAACTTTGTAGCTAATGATGTTATTGTGCATAATAGTTATTCTTTGGCCTGCATAGCAGAAGAGTTAAGTCAATTAGAAGATGAAGTAGCTAGGAATATTGCTACTGTTATCTTAGATACAATGGGGATTTTTTGGACTATGAAATATGCTAATTATAAGGATGAGGCTTTGTTGAAGGAATGGGAATTAAAACCGAGAGAATTAGGCACTGTGGATGTGTATGTGCCAGAAGGGCATTTTAAAGAGTATAAGACGAAGGGAATGGCTGTGGATTATCCATTTTCTTTAAGAACTAGTGAGTTAAGTGCTGGTGATTGGGGTTTGGTTTTTGGGATTGAATTAACAGAACCAATAGGGGTGTTGATTGAGAGAGCCTTAAGTGAGTTAGAAGGAGAGGAATATGATGTTGATGATATAATTGAGTTTATTAAGAAAGATAAAAAATCAGAGAAAAATGTTAAAGATGCGGCTGAGAATAGGTTTACGGCTGTTAAGGGGTGGGGGTTGTTTTCTAAGAGCGGGACTAAGATTAAAGATATACTGCATAGGGGGAGAGCCTCTGTTGTTGATGTTTCTGTGTATAGCCATGCTTCGGATGCTTGGAGAGTTAAAAATTTAGTTATTGGTTTTATAGCTAATCGATTGTTCTTGGAGAGGATGGTTTCTAGGAAGATTGAGGAGTTAGAAGCTGTTGAAGCAGGACATAGTTATTTTGGGTTTGTTGAGAAAAGAGAAGATGAAGAGATTCCTTATGTTTGGCTGATGCTGGATGAGGCTCATTCTGCTTTGCCCAAAGAAGGGGAGACTCCAGCAACTAGAGCCTTAGTTAGGTTGCTGAGAGAGGGAAGGCAACCAGGGATTTCTTTGGTTCTTGCTACGCAGCAGCCAGGAGAGATACATCCAGATGTTATGACTCAAAGTGATATAGTTTTGAGCCATAGGTTAACTGCCAGGAAAGATATTGATGCTTTGAATTCAATGATGCAGAGCTATTTGAGTAAGGATATTGTTGGATATTTGAATAATTTGCCGCATGAGAGAGGGGCTGCTTTGATATTAGATGATAATTCTGAGAGGATCTACCCCCTGAGAGTTAGGCCTAGATTTACTTGGCATGGCGGAGAGGAGCCTGTTGCTGTTAAGGTTAAGAAGAAGGCTTTACTTGATTTGGGGTTGTAGAAAAGTTTATAAATAAGTATATTCTTACTATTCTTACTA
>CEPX01415125.1_pt1 | contig 15820 bp, 22 predicted proteins | sample 361361 | NCBI WGS metagenome assembly CEPX01 (sample SAMEA2619974, study PRJEB7988) | marine metagenome | biome: marine biome (ENVO:00000447); feature: mesopelagic zone (ENVO:00000213) & marine oxygen minimum zone (ENVO:01000065); material: "saline water (ENVO:00002010), including plankton... | reverse complement strand
ACTCGTGACCCTTGAAGGAGGGAGACATGGACTATGACACCGGGTATGATCCTAGCGAGTTCATCCCCTGGAAAAGCTACTTACAACCAGTAATCGACATCGTTCAGACTGACACCGGACCACTCAGCGAAGAACTATCCGACATCACTACTTATGAGGTCATTGTAATCTCAGCAACTCGGGCATGTTGGGAGGCTCAGATTAGCATTGAGATAGCTGGAGAGATCGTAACGAACGTAGTCAAGGTCTCAGTGCCTTTCTGGGGAGAAAGTCTCGATTGTAAAGAACGTAGTCCTCGACTTTACCTTGAATCTTGATCGACCCGTTATTGATGATCAAGTATAGGAGACAGAACATGACCGAGCCTAGCCGTTCACCAAATGAACTGAGCCTCAAAGCTTATGGCCGAAAAGTTCAATATGTCTTGGATGGACACAATGTCCATAGCCTACTCGGTTCTATCCAGGATATGCATGAGGCCAGAGAACGTGTGACCAAGCTAACAGAGGAAGCACACCGTCTAGACCTCTCCCCTGAAAAAACGGCAATCGACATTCTTGAGGCACTCACGCAGTTGTATATCAGAGAGAGGAGGTCAGCATATGAATCGACTCGATCTAGCCATTCAGATTCTCACAGCAATGATTCCAACGTCCGGTAAGATGGAATCAAAGGTATGTGCAGCTTTCAAATACGCAGACTTGGTCTTAAAGAAGAACCAAGAGACTCCACAAGGAGAGACAAATGAACGAGATAGATTGGGGACTCCCAGACCCCTCTGAAGAAAAGAAGATAGTCAATGAAGTTGCACAAGAAGCTAGTCCGATGCGGGAAGAACTACGGAGCGAGCCGTCAGAAACGCCGAAAGATAGTAGTAACAAGTCATCTGAGTTCACTGAATCTTTCGAAACCGACGAAAACGGCACCACCGACCTTGGATACACTCAGGACGATCCCACTGAGTCCCCATCAACTCTCATTCTCGGAGAGCCTTGGATCTGTGACTCCTGCGGTAAAGAAGAGGTCTTCAACGACGAGACCTGTACCTTCTGTGGTAAGGACAGAAAGCTCACAGAAGCAGAAAGAATCATCAGGCAACCCGCAGAAACTAAGGATACCTACTTCCAAGCAGTCGCGAAGCTAGACCTGACTAACAAGCCAGAGCCAGTAGACCCTGAAGACGAGCCGAGTGAACAAGAAAAGAAAGCCCTCGAAGAGACAGAGGTCCAAGACGCTCCTGATGGAATGAACGAGGCCGAGCTTTACGCTTACTGGGTATCTAAGGAGACAGAACTTGTAGTCAACATGTCACATGAAGAGATTCAGAGTCGAATCATCCTTCATATGACCAATCAGCGAGTCCTATTACAGTATATGAATCGCAGACAGAAGAAGTCAAGAGCACAAGAATTCGCTGACCGTCTGATGTATCGAGAGATATTCGAGAAGCTTCCTGAGGAGATTAGAAAGAACATCACATTTGAGGCTGACATTCAGTGGAAGCCAAAGACGAAGTCAAAGAAGAAGAAAAAGAGCGGGACGCGAGCAAGAAGTAGGTCCAATGAAGAGAAGCTCTACGACTCTCTAGTAGCTATCGGTATTCCTGGAGCCGTGGCAAGAGAGAAGTCAGGATGGGCAGGATAGAATGGAGTTAAGGAATCCTAGAATGGAGTTAAAGAATCCTAGTCTTTTAAGAGATCCAGAGTCTGACTACTCTCTCCCAATTGATATTCTAAAGCCCAAACGAGTAACAATCACTGACAGTAAAAGACGTCTTCCTATAACTAAGCCTAAGTGTCCCCAGTGTGGAAAGATAGCAGAAGCTACCTCGACTGACCCACTCTTTGGAGTCACATTAAAATGTGGTCACGTAATCACTGAGGCTGCATTAAAACAATCTAACCCCCTTAAGTCTATTGAATCTGTAGATGGTCGAAAGCTATTCGGCTTTCAAGCAGAGACTATACTTAAAGGAGAAAAGGCCAGCGGAGTCTTCCTATGTGCGCATCAAATGGGACTAGGAAAGACCGTCATAGGATTAGGGACATTGTTCCTCCATCCTGAGATGCTTCCATGTGTAGTCGTCTGTAAGAAGAGAGTCAAGAGACAGTGGTTTAATGAGGGCGTGAGATGGTGTGGGCCAAAATTCGTAGCCCAAGAGATTGATACCAGCCAGGACATAATCCTACCTTTCTTTAAGCTCTACATTATCACCTTCGATATGCTTGCTCGACTAGGTCCAGAGGCATTCAATCATATCAATGGGGGAAAGGGACCAAGCTGTGTCATCATTGACGAGACTCAGCAGATCAAGAACTCCAGTGCAAAGAGAACTGAGATTGTAAGAAAATTTGCACGGAATATCCCCTTTCGAATTGGTCTTAGTGGAACACCAATCAAGAGACATGCACTCGAATACTTTACAATCCTAAACTTACTTCGTCCAGAACTGTTCCCAACATATGCTGGATTCGACCGAGAGTGGGTTGGCTACTATTGGGATGGAAACAAGTATAAGCCTGGAGGAATTCGAGAGAACAAACTCGACGCGTGGAAGAAACTCACAGAGCCTTTCATCTTTAGGTATCTACGTGAGGATGTCATGAAGGATCTTCCGGTAGTTAAGAGAGATTTTAGCTACTTAGATATCGGAGATGTTCATCTCCAGAAAGCCTATGAGAAAGCCTATGACGACTTCGAACAGTTTTACCAGAAGAAGACGGGTAAGCTATCGTTCAATGATGTTAGCAATCTCCTTGCTATTATTAGCAGGCTTCGCCATATTACCGGACTGGCTAAGGTGCAACCGACTGTTGAACAGGTTATCGAGTTTCTTGAGACGACAGACAGGAAGGCGGCTCTTTTCCTTCATCACCACGATGTCGCCTCTCTCACCAATCAGGCCTTCAAAGAGTGGTGTAAAGAATCCGACACTCCCCTGCCACTCAACCTCACCTCTGACCTCTCTGTGAACAAAGCTCAGGAGGTCATAGACTTATTCACAAAAGACCCAAAGCATCGAATCTTGATTGCTTCTACTCTCTCTAGTGGAGAGGGATTAAATCTTCAGTATCAGTGTAACGACCTTTGGCTCATGGAGCGACAGTGGAATCCAGGAGACGAAGAACAGGTTGAGTCAAGATTTACAAGGCCAGACTCTCCTGCGATGCATGGATTCGTAAACGCGAACTACCCAACGGCAATGGAGACCATCGATGAGTGGATGACGGAAATTGTCGAAAAGAAAAGACAGCATACTGGACAAGCAATGGGTGATAATGTCCAGAACTGGGATGAGACAGCAGCGATATCAGAACTAGCTGCAAAACTTCACGCTGCCGGCAAACCAAAGTGGAGGATTTCCAATAGTGTCTAGTACAAGGAATCTAGATGGTCGACCCATCTTAGATAGTGAGTCGACAGGTTATGAGCTAGAACGTCTGGAGGCTGGACTAAGAGCCCTGCCAAAAATTCCAGAGAGGATGCATAATGGTATTCGTCGTTATGTATCAGGTCGTATACTGCCTGGAGGCTTTCTTCAGGCTTTTCTAGCAAACGACTTGTATGATACTCTTCGTCTAGCAGATGATGAGAATATTCTTCTCCTCTCAGAATGGATGACCTTACTCTATCACTACCTTCCCTCAGGATGTTGGGGTTCTCCAAAGAAAATGAGAGATTGGATTGCAATGAGAAATGATGAAGAAATTTAAGAATCCTCTTGACGTCAAGTTCTGGACTTGTAAGAATTGCAACGAGAAGAATTCAGTAGGAATCTGCTATTGTAAGTCTTGCAAGAAGATAAGAGCTAAATGGAGTCAGAGCTGAACATACCAAAGACGGAAAGGTTACTCTACAATGACTTTACTCTACTGCGGCTTATCACTGATCATAGGCTGGTTTGCTCATACTGTTTGGTCGAGCATAGAAGAAGAGGAATTTGTCTCCCCAGAGAAACTCCAAGACCTTCAAGCTAATGAGTGGTTAGCACGTCAAAGAGAAAACGTTGATGCGAAAAGTGACTCCCAGCTTTAGAGAACTTGCAAGTCATTGGCATAGTGGACAATGGTCGGCTCTCTATGCTTATAGCTCGTCCGGTACTATTGAGGATATAGACCGTCTTTTGAGGGAGATCTATGAGTGCATTGATATGTGTGAAGACAAACAGGATGATACAGGAAGCCTTTACGCATTTAGGGATTGGTTGCTCGAAGAAAGAGGAGACAGAGAATGAGCGTATGGATAGACAATGGCAGAGATGCATGGGAGCTTGAGCATTTACTTACTATTGGAAACTTTGATGAAATTGATAGGCAAATCACAGCACGCTGGATGAACTCTTCCGAGAGCCAAGGAAGACCAATTCCAATCGGTCATCTCAACGCAATTCGTTTTCGACTTATTCGAATGCGAGAGGAATACCCCACAGTCAAGATAGCAACTGCTGATTGGTATGATTACACACCAATTCCAATCCCAGGACCTAGTTCAGTTCCAGACGGTAATGTCTACCTTTACGACAACGGCTTTGCAGATAAGCGGGGCGTCTTCAAGGGATTTGGTGCAACCTATATGTCTGCTTTATATTGGGAGAGAGTAAAGCGGACAAGACTTCAGCACAACCTTCAGTGGCTCTCAGCTCGTGGAGTAAACTATATCCGTGCCTTAATGATGGTCGGAGACTATACCTCTGACGACTTCTGGAAAGGTCGAGAAATTGACCCATCTTGGGAGAATTACTTTGAGGCTACTCTTAATGATCTCTTCCACGACCTTTATGCAGCCAATATGAGAATCGAACTTGTATTGACTGATATTGTTCCTGCGATTCCAGACCAGCAAGCAAGACTTGGTTGGCTAGGTCAGGTATCACAGTTCATCGAAGCTACTCCTAAGTGGAAGACCTTGATTCAGCACATGGAAGTCATGAATGAGTCAGGAAGGAAAATAGATGATTCAGACCTAGCTGAGCTAACTATGTACTGGAATGATATTAGTGATATCCCAATATCTCCAAGCTCGCCGGGTCCTGACTCTGCCGAGGAGAGTATCCAGCAACTATTCAAAGACCAAAACATAACCGCAGACCTACTCACTCCTCACTTTGATAGAGATTTAGGGGACGAGCGATATCGTCCACAACGGCAGCCCTGGGAAGTTCAGTTTTATGACCATGTTAATACTCATGCCTTTACGAACAATGAAGGGATAGGCTGTGGTTCATCAGTCAATACTGAGTGTGATCCTGCTCGGTTGGCAATAGGTATGATGACAACCTTCATCAGCCGAGGAGCAGGACACGTATTCCACTCTGTAGCTGGAGTTCGAGGCGACATTGACTTCTCCGAACTTACCAACGCTGAGAAAATCTTTAAGGCTCTGAGAGGGATCATGTCCTTCCTTCCTGAAGAAACTGCAAACTGCACGACTGCGAATACACATTGGGAAAATCACCCGTTCCTAGACTATGATCAGGAATGGCCGAGCACTGGCAGAACTGGAGTTGTGCGAGCATTTGCAGGTCGAATAGGTAGAGATGACTATATTCCAGTAATGGGAGTGAGAGATAACTACCATTTCGGAGCAAAGTCTCGAATGAAGATCGAGATTCGAGACATCTATGACGCGACTCAAATTCTCGATACTGTTGAACTACAAGCGGGACAGGATTACCGAATTTATGAGGAGGAAGGTCGACGGGACTTTCCACTCAAGGTGACTCGGTTGTAGGGGTAGAAACACATGCCAGAACTAAAGCTCGACCCTGACCAGATTGACCATATCAATAGAAAGGTTAGGTCAATTTCTCGAGATGTAACGAAGAAACGAGTCCATCCTTTAGCAGCAGGTATAAGGATTTATAACTTAATTACTCACGAATATCACGAGTATGAGACTAGACAGACTAAGAAAGACGCTACTCGAGAATTGGAAGAGCAGAAGGAAACCAGGCCAGTCACGGACCTATTCGCATGAGAACTCTAATTGCTGACAGTCAAGCACTGAACCTAGTGTCTCTCTGTCCACGAAGGTATTTCTTCCAGCAAGTGATCAGTCTCGAACCTACTAAGAAGTCTACTGAAATTGTAACTGAGACTGAAGGAAGTTATCTCGAAAAGGGAGACCTACTCCATACGTTCCTAAGGATCTACTACAAGCTTAAGATGCGAGAGCTACCCCATCCAGATTGTGTTGCTCTCTCTCTTGAGTATGGACGTGGACACGCCGTTGAGCTTTTTGGGGTTCCTATTCATGTCTGTGAATACATTGCATCTCAGTTTGCTGCATATGCTAAGTATTATCGTCATGATAGCTGGAAGCCAATAGCTGTAGAGCAGGCATTCTCTAAGGTGATGTATGAGTCAGAATCAGATGACCTTCGAATCATCTACGAAGGTATCGTTGATCTCCTGGTTATGGCAGAGGGGATTGATCGTCCTGTCCCTGTGGATCATAAGAGTTCGAAAAGAAGAAGCGATCCTAAGAAGATGGGAGTTAATCAGTTCAAAGGATATTGTTGGGCCAGCGGCTCGACTAGATTCTTTGTTAATAAGGTGGGCTTCCAAAAAACTCTCTCGCCTAAGGAGAGATTCCAGAGAGATCCACTCCACTGGAATGCACTCCAACTAGAAGAGTGGAGAATCGATGCAGTCTACTGGCTAAAGGAGCTTGCGAATCATCTCAGTCAGGACTCGTGGCCGACAAACGAGACTGCTTGCAGTGTGTATTTTAGAGAGTGCGACTTTGCTAAGATTTGTGGAGTTTCTCCAAAAGTTCGGGGATTCAAAATGTTTGCTGACTTTCAAATCCATGAGCGGTGGGACCCGAAGAAAGCAGCGGCAGAGCATTTAGAGGAAGAGGAATGGCTGAATCAACGAGTTGGGAATGTAGTAGCTGTCTGAGAGAAGGCTATACATCCATCAAGCTAAACGACGGGCGTGTAAAAAGTATCGTCTGAAATCAGATACGGCCACAGCGCTGGCCTAATTCCGCCGGCCAAAATAGGCCGAAAGTAGGGCGTTTTAAGCCGTTCACAGGCCGCTGTAGCCGTTCGTTTACGAATATAGTACCTAAGCAAGACAGCCTACTTGAAGGGCTTAGGGTGAAGTATCATAACAGTAAATAGGATAAAGAGTAAATGCCCAAGAAAATACATAACGGCCCTCACAAGTATCAACGAATCAAACTTTGGGGACACCATCCTGTCTATAAGTGTATGCAGACAGACTGCTCTCATTACATTGAGCCTGAACTAGTCGTCAACCGACTCTCGATCTGTTGGGAGTGTGAAGACGAGTTTAGGATGAGTGCAAAGATGGCAAAACTAGTCAAGCCTCACTGTGCTACTTGTGGGAAAGGAGAGAAGAAGACAAGCAAGAGAGGAATCGATGCAGTCCTAGAAAACTTGGAGAAATAACACATGCCAAAAGCTAGTAACGTTCCACTACTCGACCGATTCTTTGGTCTATTCACAGGTGACCCTGGGACTGGTAAGAGCATGGCTGCTCAGACCTTTCCAAGACCAATCTACCTGTTCGATATAGATGGAAGAATCAAGTCATCTGTCAATCATTTTCGAGCAGATCCAGAGCTATTGGCTGATATAGACTTTGATCAGTTTAGGAGCTTTGAGAAGTTCTGTGTAAAACTAGAGGCTCTAGAGAATCGATGTCCCTATAAGACTGTCATCATTGACAGCATCACTACACTAGCTCAGCTCATCTTTAGGGACGTTCTGAGACAAAAAGGAGGAGGTCATATCTTACGGGAGGTCGCACGGAACGCAAAAAGATCACAGGTCAACGACGAGAAAGGGGAAGGAGCCCGTCGTGTGGGGGGAATCATGATTGCTGGATTTGAAGAATACAAAGTAGAAAATTCAGCCTTCATCGAGATTCTTGACCTAGCAAAGTATGCAATCAAGGCGCATGTGATCTTTACCGGCCATACGACCGATAGAACCGTCATGCCAGAGAAGAAAGGAGATGATACAACCAGACGTGCTCTACTTACGGCAGGTAAACAAGTTGCTGCAATGATACCGGTCAGCTTCGATGAGGTATGGTATTTTGACACTCTTGGTGATATTAGTGGGAATCATGAGTATGTATTCCATACAAAACCAACAGGCCCAGATTTTGCCAAGACATCAATGCCTATTCCTCCTCGGATTGGCTGGACTCGTAAGCACATGGATAAGCCCATCTCAGCAACAAATGGCAATGTTTACCTCAAGATCATCGAACTGCTCAAACAAGCAGGACATGAGGTAGCAGGCATCGAAGGTCCCAATGTTCCAGATGATAACCAAATAACCCAACTACAAACGGAAGAATCGAGAGTCCAAGTCTTCTAACCAAGGAAAGAATCCATGTCAAAAATCAGACTGCGTATTGGCCGTGATGCTATGCTTCGTAAGCGTCTTTTGGAACCAGGCGAGTGGTATGTCTTCAGAATCAAGAAGATGTTCCAGGAGACAGCGAAAGACAAGGAGTCTACAAATACCATCGTAGACCTACTCGCAGTCTCTACCGAGGACGGAGAAACACGAGATGCAGACGTTCCCGTCCGTCGTTACTTCTCCGAGAAGGCAGAGGAGTATATGGAGTCCTTCGTTACTGCTCTCGGCGGAACGGTAGATCCTGATACCGGATTTGAGGGAGAGTTCGATGAGGAGACTGTCCAAGAAAAGCTAGTTCTTGGATTGGTCAATCATCGTGATGCAGGCGGCGGAAACATGCGGAATGAAGTCGAAGACTTTCGACCGATGCCTGATGCTGCCTAGATCCTGGAGCGAAGGACTACTGGAGGAAACATGGAAGATAGTGAGACCAAGTCCCTTGAGCAGATGGAGCATGAAGAGGGACTAGACCAACGACCTGTTGATGAGCCTCAAGATCAGAAGGAGGAGTTCGAGACTGAGTGGCCGCCATCCGAGCAGGATAGCGAAACCAATCAAGCAACAGAAGAGAAGTAGAATCTGGTGGGAGTTCTAGGGAATATATTGAATACCTAGATGCGATACATGTGGGCGCACTCCAGCTCCCACCTCTTTCTTTGATATCATGTTATTGCAGAGCTAATAGCTAAGTTTATAATAGAAATCCTAGGTCGAGGATGAGCAGACTAATAAGGAGTCCAAAGGATTCACTATCAACGATAAGAGAGCCGCAGTTTCAAAACTTCGTAAGGAGAAAAATCCACATCCAACTAAACATCGGAGGTGATACGAACGAAGACATCATAGAAGCAATGGAGTTCTGGCTACGCGAGTGTCGAAATAAGCGTGTCGTTACTCAACGAGCTAAGGGCACTCTTACTTGGGGACTCGAGTGCGTTCTCTGGCTTGACCCTACTATGACTAGAGAGAAGTATATGGCTCTAATCCAGAAGCAGTTAAAGAAGGAGATTAAACCTTGAATCTAATGGTAGAGCAGGCATTCTCTGATGAGTGGATCTTTACGGATACTTACGGCCAAGTTTGGAGAATTCGACCCTTATACCAACGAGGTTGTCCATTAGAAATAACCCTGATGGAAAAAGAAACTAATACTCTACTCACAGCACATCAATACATATCTCACGAAGATAGGAATGTAAGAGACCTAGCTATTCTTACGACTAGTATATTTGGAGTAACTAAACCATGAAGATCAACGTCGACGTGATTCAACTCGGAGACCTGGAACTACCTGAGGATGAGGAAAGAAAGTCAATCATTGAGGGCATCGCAGACTCAATGGCTGAACAGGGACAATTACAACCTATTACTGTTCGCGAACTGAACGGCGAAATACAGCTTGTCTTTGGGCTGAAAAGATTGTTAGCCGCACGACAGTTAAAGTGGGATACCATCGATGTCTCTAAGCTAGAAGGCGGAAGTGACCAGACAATCAAAGTCAAGCGGATACACGAGAATGTCAAGCGCGAAAATCTTGTGTGGTATGAGGAAGCTGAGCTAATTCAAGAACTTCACCTACTTCGACAAAGCGAAGAAGGAGCCGCGAGCCCACAGGGCGGCGGCAGACAAAAAACCGGCTGGGGCATCAGAGATACTGCACGAGAGCTCGGAATCGCTACAGGACGCACGTCCGAGGGCATAACGCTCGCAACTGCTGTCAAGGTTGATCCCTCCCTTCGCAACATCAAGGATAGGAAGACTGCAATTCGACTAGTCAGGCAGAGGGCTAGAAGAGAAACACAAGAAGATGAGTCAATCCTTGTTCCAGAAGGGATTGACAGAGATGAAATCTATCTTGGAGATAGCGCTGAAGTCTTACGTCAGATGCCCCCTAACGTGTTCAATGCTTGTCTTACTGACCCTCCCTGGCTGAAGTTTGCTCCTGATAAGAAGTTAGTAAAGGATGATGCGACTGATGCAGTATTCAAGCAAGTCTACCGAGTTCTACGTATGGATTCCTTTCTCACTTTGTTCGTTGGGTTCAACGACTTCGTGTATTATCAGAACTATCTACCAAGACTCGGATTCCAAGTCCAAGGCACTCCTTGCATCTGGAGAACTACGAAGCGACTTAGTCGTCGTTCAGCTTCCGGTTGGCAGTTCGCCAGAGATGTGGAGTTTATCCTTATTGCAATCAAAGGAGCACCTGTCCTTGCTTCTTCCACTCAACTCTCCTGTCATTTCAGCTACGATGTAGTTTCCCCAGTCAGCCTACGACATCCTAATGAGAAGCCCGTAAAGCTTCTTGAGGATATTCTAGGAAAGATTACACATCCTGAGGCGACCATCCTCGATCCTTTTGCGGGATCTTTTGCTGTTCCTGTAGCGTGCTTGAATCAAGCTATGCACTATGTAGCCATTGAAAGAAATCCTGAATTTTTCAAAAAGGGAAAGGAGAGACTAGGAAAATGACTAAAGAATGCCCTGAGTATGATGGTAAATTAATGGAAGGGAAAGAGGAAGAGCTCCAATGGAAGCGTCGGTATGAGTAATCGCAGTCTTACTCAGGGAGAGATTCAACTGTTCCAACAAACTTGTCCTAACTGTCAGTTTAACAAGAACAACACGTTTAGTAGTCAACTCCAGAAATGGAAACTTTGTAAGTATCTAAAAGAAGAAAATATGATCGTTGATCAAGATACTTCTCTTCGTCTTGGATGTAAGAAGTTCAAACTTCCCTTATTTAAGTAATGTCGACTACTCCAAACTACGTCCCTGGAGAAGGAAACGGCTTTGCTGACCTAGCAGTAGTCGGAGAAGCACCAGGAACCGAGGAAAATAATTCTGGTCGTCCCTTTACAGGCGAAGCTGGAAAGTTCCTCAATACTCTTTTTGAGGATTTAGGACTTGATCGGGGAGACTTCTGGGTCACCAACGTCTCTAAGTATCAACCACCTGCAAATAACTTTTCTCGCCTTCATGAGGTTGGAGTTGATCTCTCACAAGCAGTAAGAGACCTCCGAACTGAGCTAAGAGATGTCGGTGTAAATTGCACTCTCGTTTTAGGTGAGAATGCAATGAACGCTATGACAGGGAAGAAGGGCATTTCCAACTGGAGAGGTAGCGTCCTAAATACTCCTGGTGGAAAGGTGATACCTACCTTTCATCCAGCGGCGTTTCTATATAGAAAGAACAAGTGGGAACAGGGCAAAGGACAGAGAGTATTTGGATACTACAATCGAGAAGTTCTCAAACTAGACATTCAAAGGGCTCTCGAGCAATCTAAGTTCAGACAAGTTCGGAATCCAAAAAGAACGCTCCATATCTGTCGTAGTTTTGTAGACCTCTATCGCTTCTTTCAAAGAAACAAGCACAGAGAGTATCTCTCAATTGACATTGAGGTAGCTAATGCCTTCCCAGTCTGTATAGGGCTTGCCTTCACTCCATTTGAAGCAATGTCGATTCCTCTACTACCAGCTTTTGGATCTGTTAAACTGACAAGAATGGGACCATCTGAATTAGCTAGAGTATGGAAGCTACTAGCTCAGATTTTGATGGACCCTCGCTACAAGAAAGTAGGACAGAATTTCAAGTTTGATAGGGACAAGCTCACAAAACTTGGTCTCTCTATTGATCGACTATACTTCGATACTCAACTTGGCTCGCATACTTGTAATTCTGAACTCCCTAAGAGTTTAGAGTTTAATACATCCACCAGAACATTAGAGCCCTTCTATAAATGGGAGGGAAGAGAATTTAAGCTTGGTAAGGATAACTTTGAGAACTTCCAAACTTATAACTGTAAGGATTGTTGTGTCACCTTGGAAGTTATGCTCGACCAGCTTGAGGAGATAGAGGAGCTAGGATTAACTAGATTCTTCTTCGACTTCGTGATGCCTCTTCATGATCTCTATTGGAAAATGGAGGAAGAAGGATGGAAGATAGACCTAGCAAAAAGAGAGGGACTAGACTTAAAGTATTCCAAAATGAGGGCCGAACTCCAAGTAGAGCTAGATGTTACACTTGGAGCTCAGTTGAACGTCAAATCAATTCCACAGTGTAAGAGTGCTCTCTTTGATATCCTAGGTCTTCCAGAACGTCAGTCTACAGATGAAGACACCCTAGTCTCTATGCTATCCGGATCAGCAAGAAGTGATGAACAAGCAAGGAAGGTAATCAATGGAATACTCGACATTAGAAAAATACGTGACCAGATTAGCAGATATATTAGAGCCAGACCAGACTACGATGGTCGAATGCGAACTAGTACGAAGATTACTGGGGCTGAAACAGGACGTAGTGCGACCGGTATCCTGCAGCGACCCGTCAGACCTCAAAAAATTGGAATCGCGATGCAAACTCTTACAAAGCATGGAGAGTTTGGGACCGACATCCGTGCCATGCTTGTGCCAGATGATGGTTATGTCTTCCTCTCAGTTGACCAGGCTCAAGCAGAGGCTCGGGTTGTAGCTCTCCTCGCAGAAGACTACAAATTCTTAGAGTTAATTGACAGGGTGGACGTCCATCGAATGACAGCGGGTTGGATATTTGGAAAGGAGCCAGAGGCTATTGGACGTAAAAGCGTAGAGAGAATCATAGGTAAGACCGTAAGACATGCTGGAAACTACGATATGGGTGCAAAGCGGCTATGTGACCTCGTAACGACTGATACCAAGAAACAAGGACTGGACTATCCTATTAGTCTCTATCGAGCCAAACAAATTCTAGGGACCTTCCACGATCGAACTCCAAACATTCGAGATGTATTCCACGAGCAAATCAAACAAGCTCTAAACGAGACCAGAGAACTAATCTCTCCATGTTCCCATCTTCCAGGAGTGCTAGGTAGACGTAGACACTTCTTTGATCGATGGTCCAAAGAGATGTGGAAGGAAGGATACGCACAGATTCCACAGGCAAGTGTGAGTGATCACACTAAGGGAGTAGCTCTTAGAATTAAAGAGAAGATTCCAGGAATACGAATTATCCTTGAAGCTCATGATGGTCTTGATTTTCTTGTTCCAAAAGGAGAAGTTAATATCTATGCTAGAACTATACAAGATGAGTTCTTGCATCCTATTGACTTTAGGGTATGCTCACTCCCTCGTGGTGAATTAATCATCCCAGTTGAAGCCCAAGTTGCCGAAGATAACTTTAAGGATTTCGTAGACTTTGAGATTGCAGCTTAGGAGAAGGCCCAATGGCTCGAAACTATGCCCCAGATAAAGAAGTGTCATGCACCGACGTAACGATTACCATTCATGATTGTGATCGAACTTGCGGCGAAGAGAACAGATACTACATCAGAACAACCAGACCCATGTTACATCTAGCAGCTGATGAGTTCTACTGTAATACAACAGAGGCTGCTATTCTTGAGCTTATAAAGCGAGTAAGAGAGATAGATGCCAAGGTATGAACTGGCTAACAGATGTAACTGATTCTACATCTAAGTTAGAGCCACCGCAGTCTTTCTTTTATTGGTCAGCAATAGCTGCTCTCGCTGCTACGGTAAACGGAAACGTCTGGCTCGATCGGTATTCCTATCTTCTGTTTCCTAACGTCTTTGTGATGTTACTAGCAGATTCAGGACTTAGGAAAGGTATACCTATCAATTTGATGAAACGTCTACTAAGACAAGTAAAATGTAATAGGGTAATCAGTGGAAGGAACTCAATAGAAGCAGTCATCACAACTCTTGGAAAAGCACATTCTGTCGAAGGAGGAGGAATAATCAAGACAGCTAAGGGATTCCTAATCTCTGGTGAGTTTTCTAACTTCATTATTAAGAATCCTGATGCTCTAACTGTCCTTACTGACCTCTATGATTCCGGCTACAACGAGGAGTGGGATAATACACTAAAGCATTCTGGAGTAGATAAACTCAGAAACGTAAACCTGACTATGCTTGGTGCATCTAATCCTACACATTTTAGTGAGGTCGTATCAACAAGAGATATTGAGGGTGGCTTTATCGCGCGTACCTTCCTAATTCATGAAGAGGAGAAACATACCTTAACATCTCTAGCATACAAACCAGAGAAGATTCCAGATGAAGATAAACTTCTTGAATGGCTCTTAAAGCTCAAAGACGTAAAGGGAGTGTTTACCTGGTCTAAAGAGGGGGCTAAGTTCTACGATGACTGGTATATGTCCTATAATGCAGATACCAAGAAACGTAGAATGAAGGATAAAACTGGGACATCTAGCAGATTTGAGGACCACGTTCTCAAGGTAGCGATGCTTATCTCACTAGCTCAAAGAACTGAGCTAGTCCTCATGAAGGAAGACATCCAAACCGCAATAGATGTCTGCTTCCAGTTTCTTATCGCTATTGATAAGTTGATGCTAACATCTAGTAGTGGAAAGTCTGCATTATCCGACCAAACTAAATTGATGGTTTCTGAATTAATCTCTGTTTATCCAGATGATATCTCAAGACGAAAGATACTTCAGCGTAATTGGGGAGACATCTGTGCTATGGAGTTTGATGCTGCTATGGAGACATTAGTTCAAGGTGGGATAGCTGTTGGGCCAGATTGTCGTGGAAGTCAAATGTATTATAAGATGACCAAGAAGATGTATGACTTCTATATGAGAGCAGTTGATAAGGAGAAAGAGAAATGAAACTAGTAGTAGTTGAGAGCCCCTATGGAAAGCAAGAAGCTAGAAACAAAATCTACGCAAAAAGCTGTGTATTAGATTCTATATATAGAGGAGAGTGTCCCCTGGCATCTCATCTTCTCTACACGCAATACGGGATTCTTATGGACTCTGTAAAAGAGGAGAGACAACTTGGAATGATGTTAGGTAGGATGCCAATCGCTTATGGAAAAGCGGACCTAGTTGCTGTCTATTTTGACTTGGGAATATCAGAGGGGATGAAACTCGCAATCGACACAGCTAGAGTATCTGGAATTAGAATAGACTGGAGGATGACTGGTGCTTGGGACCTTAACGTCGTCCCCGCCGCCGTGGTAAGCTTGGCAATTGAGGGAGAACTGATCGTCGGACTCTCGAAGGACGTCTATAACGTAGAGGGAACTCAAACCCTTGAGCCAAAGCTTCTTCGAATCCAGATCGACGCGTTGCTAAATCGATCCCTCCCTGAACAAACTGAGGTGTAAAGAGCTTAGATAGTTGTCCTGCTACACCTCCAAATTGCTGAGGAACAGAGAGATTTCTACCTCGACCATAGATAGGTCGACCAGCATAGTCTGTATCGGAGAGCAGACTTATTCCCGTTTCTAAAGGAATAGAAGTTCTGTATCTTGCAGTCTGAAGAGCAGAGAAAGCATCCTGGTCGATAACTAGATTAGCTAGGGCCTCCATTGGAAGTCTTGCCCAATCAACACTTGTCCCCATTCCAATAGGAATGTAACGATCCTTACCATCAGCAGTCTTACCTACTCTTACATT
>CEPX01188643.1_pt1 | contig 15827 bp, 16 predicted proteins | sample 361361 | NCBI WGS metagenome assembly CEPX01 (sample SAMEA2619974, study PRJEB7988) | marine metagenome | biome: marine biome (ENVO:00000447); feature: mesopelagic zone (ENVO:00000213) & marine oxygen minimum zone (ENVO:01000065); material: "saline water (ENVO:00002010), including plankton... | reverse complement strand
AAGTAGTATTTCCCCAGTAAGTCCATTCCGTTACCCATGACGTCGTAGTATTTTTCGGCTCAGACCATCCCGTCTCTGTATACTTGGATGTATCCCATCTTGTTGAAAAAGTAGTATTAAAACTTGTGTTCCACGAAGTCGTGGTATTTGTAACTACTGAGGTATTAGGCATCGTCAGACTCTTCTTCTATAAACCACTCATCATCTATTAGGATATCTTGGAGCATTTCATCTTGAGACCATACCAAGGTTAGGGGGTCAGTCACGAGGGCATCAGGTTTAGTCCCTCTCCAACATAGTATTACCTTAGTATTATCATTATTAAAACGTGCTGTAGAGATATCTTCATAAACATCTTCCCACATATCATCGGTAACAGCTTCAATATCCATTATTTGATATATCTTAGACGAAGGGTCCATTATGATGGTACATCTCCACTATCTGTTGTCGGTCCATTAGTCATTGTAAGGTTATAACCTGTAGAACCTTCAGCCGGGGTAATCGTCGTACCATTTACACTTTGCATATCGTGAAAAAACAAAAGACTACTATCCCACTGTGCCATATTGACCGGAGAACCCTCCCCGAAAATGTCTGTTTCTATATCGTCTGGTCCAATAAACTCGTCCCACATACCAACCATAGAAATATTCCCTTTAAATGGTCTTGAGTTAGAAGTTTTACCATAAGACATCGCCGGATAGGCTGCAGACATCGACCTATCAGTACCCGTTGGAGACGATACCTCATAAGGAGATGTCCAACTATCAAACTCATTAGTTTGATAATTACCGTAACACAGAATAGCATTATTTCCGGTGGAATCATTATTATAAGATACCGAAGCAAAAAACCAATCACCAATTTCAAATGGTTTCTGGTCAGCCCCATCACCCCATTCAGCCATATAATTATTCCCAGAAAAATCATGTCTGAATCTTAGTTGAAACCAACCTTGGGCATGATACCCAAGATTAACTAACCAATTCCAACCGCCTCCCCATCCGCCGTGCAGGAGATATGAATTAGAATAATTTGTTGTACCAGTACATTTAAAAGCTATTGCAAGTGTTCCGCCACCTACGAAAAGAGGACCGATATGGACGTAATTGCTTCCTAAGAACCTTAGACCATCATTGACACCGTCACATAATATAGAGTGATTTAGAGTATATCCTGTTTCCCATGTCGTCGTAGTAGTTGTAGACTTCTGAGTAGAACGAGATGTATTCCGAGTTGTATTACGCGAAGCTTCCCAAGTAGTAGTGGTAACGGTGCTAAACCAGTGTGAAGTTTCGGTCTCTTTCTCCGTTGACCTTGAAGTATCATAAGTAGTCAGTCTCGTAGTTTGCCATGTAGTAAGTGTACTCTTAGAAGTACTATAAGTTGTGGTTGTATTACGCGAAGTTTCCCAAGTAGTTGTAGTATCATGCGAAGTTTCCCAAGTAGTAGTCGTATTTTTGGAAGTTATTTTCTTTGTTTGCCATGTAGTAAGTGTACTCTTAGAAGTACTATAAGTAGTAGTAGTTGTTTTACTTGTGTCATATGTAGTAGTTGTACTCTTGCTTGTTTCCCAAGTAGTTGTAGTAGCGTGAGAAGTAGCATAAACAGTAGAAGTATTACGACTTGTTATTTTTTTAGTTGATACAACTGTTTCTGTAGTGTGACTTGTATTATATGTAGTAGTCGTAGACTTAGATGTAGCATATACAGTCGTAGTACTGTGACTCGTTGCCCATGTAGTATTATAAGTCGTTGAAGTAGTTTTAGTTGTATTATATCCCGTGAGAGTAGTATGAGAAGTAGCCCACGTAGTAGTTGTATTCTTTGAAGTAATTTTATGAGTCTGCCAGATTGTTTCTGTACTGCGACTTGTATTATACGAAGTGAGAGTAGTCTTAGAAGTATCCCACATAGTTAGATACGTAGTAGTAGTATTCCTACTTGTTAACCATGTAGTAGTGGTATTATGTGAAGTACTATAAGTAGTAGTAGTAGCATGAGAAGTATTCCATGTGGTAGTCGTACTGTGACTCGTAACTTTCTTTGTTTCCCACGTAGTAACAGTAGAGTGAGACGTATTGTATGTAGTAGTAGTATCCTTTGATGTATTCCACGAAGTAATATATTTAGTAGTAGTATTCTTACTCGTTAAGTATGTAGTAGTGGTATTATGTGAAGTACTCCAAGTAGTAGTTGTACTCTTGCTTGTTGCCCAAGTAGTAGTCGTATTACGACTTGTTATTTTTTTAGTTGATACAACTGTTTCTGTAGTATGTGAGGTAGCATACGTAGTGGTTGTGCTCTTAGTTGTATTATAAGTTGTGGTTGTATCCTTTGTAGTATTCCAAGTAGTATTATAAATTGTTTCAGTAGTCTTTGTTGTTTCCCACGCAGTAAGAGTAGTATGAGTCGTATTCCAAGTAGTAGTCGTATTGTGACTTGTAATTTTATGCGTTTGCCATATGGTAGTAGTATCGTGAGATGTATCGTATGTAGTAGTAGTATCATGCGAAGTTTCCCACGTAGTAAGATATTTAGTAGTAGTATTCCTACTTGTTAACCATGTAGTAGTAGTATCCTTAGTCGTATTATAAGTTGTAATCGTGCTTTTTGTAGTGTTCCACGTAGTCGTAGTATTTTTACTTGTAATTCTCTTCGTTTGCCATATAGTTTCTGTTGTTCGGCTTGTCTCCCATGTAGTAGTGGTATTATGAGAAGTTTCCCACGAGGTTATATATTTAGTAGTAGTATTCTTACTTGTCAACCAAGTTGTCGTGGTATTCCTAGAAGTATTATAAGTTGTGGTTGTATCCTTTGTAGTATTCCAAGTAGTAGTCGTATTGTGACTTGTAATTTTCTTCGTTTGCCAAAAGGTTTCAGTAGCCCTTGTTGTATTCCATGATGTAGTAGTATCTTTTGATGTATCCCAACTTGTAAGATATTTAGTAGTAGTATTCCTACTTGTTAACCATGTTGTAGTAGTAGTTTTAGTCGTATTCCAAGTAGTAGTAGTATCCTTAAAAGTAACTCTCTTCGTTTGCCACGAAGTAACAGTCTGATGAGTTGTATTATAAGTAGTAGTAGTATTCTTACTAGTTAGCCACGTAGTAGTAGTGTTCCTCGAAGTTTGAGTACTTTTATTTGTACTCTTACTTGTAGACCATTTATATTCGTCTAAGAATCCAAATCCGGGCATATTTTAGCACCTCAATTAGCTAAAATCTCCCATATAATTAACAGCTACGATGCTCGTGCTAACTATATAGTAAGATAGGATAGAAGTTGTACCTGCCCCTGTCTCAAAGACTATTGAATCTCCTCTAGGTGTTTTCATTTCAGAAGCAAGAGCAACCGTACGACCCCCGGTCCCATCCTGTGTTAGGACTATTATACCCGTTTGTCCTTCATGTCCGCTTAAATTACTAACTGTAAATGTTATATTTCTATTCAAAGCAATAGAAAAGTTTGTTGCCTCTGCCACATCAAGGTTTGTAGTTGCTGCCGCTGTGACTGCTGTTTGCTTTGCTACAAAACCACCGCTATCTACTAACAAGCCTTGATTAGTACCATCACTGCCTATAGTAATTCCAGCAAATGATTTAATGTTCTTCCAAAAACCTATCTTACCATCATCATCAACAGACATGTCAAATTGCGTATAAGGACTTGAATTATCGTAAATATTCCCATGGTGCATACGCCACATAGTATCTTCATCATCACCATCTGGTTTATTAGAAAATCCTGCTGAAAAGTCTCTGGAAGTACCAGTATACCAGCTTAGAGCACAACCATTACCTACTGTTTGACGTCTTAACCTAATAGAACCTGTTCCAACAGGAGAAGTCCCGCCTAAATCTATAGTAGGATTAGCACCGTTCATCTCGAACGTCATAGTTCCAGAACCACCACTTTCCATAGTTAGTCCTGAAGAACCATTTTCTGCCGCATCTTTTTCGATGGTGAGAGTACCTTTAATAGTACAATCTCCAGAAGAATCTACAACAAATTCGCCCGAATTAATGTCGATACTTCCACCAACCATTGTGACAGCCGCATTACCATCTACAGCATCTTTAGCAGCATCTCCTGCCGCCGCTTGGGACTTCATAGTCGCTACTGAAACGCCATCTACTGAACCAGTTAAATCGCCTGATAATATAGAGGCTTTACTCTCGTTATCTACATTGCCTAATCCTACATCAGACTTAGATGGTTTATTAGTTTCGCTGTATTGTGCTTTCCACACTAAAGCCATGGTGCGCTCCTTTTAGCCATTAGAGGCTATTACCTTCCTATTATCATCTGTTTCCACAATGACACTACCGGAACCCAACTTAGCGAGTCCACGTTGTACCTTTGCTAACAAATTTGCCACTGGTATAACACTGTCCCCCTGCCATGTAGTTTTTTTAATAAGCAAGTCTATAATCAGAAGCTCATCTTCATTGACCGTTAGTCTCATGTGTTGCCTCCATTAGTAGTTTATGAATATTTTGAATCTTTGTTAGCGTTTCAAACGCTTGCGCAACATCAGCTCCTGAAAAGTGTGCGTCCCTCAACGTCTTTATCAGGAGCTCTGTGTCACGTATATTCAGAGACGAACCAGCATTAGTAGCTGATAATTCCCTGTCTAACAATAGCTGACTTCTCTTTATGTAGGCATCCATTACTCATCGACCACCATGTACAGTGTTCCACCAAAGGTTCCTGTTCTACCCGCAGAATAACTAGTAGCTGCAGGTGCTGTTGCTGATGTCATTGCTACATGACTCATTTGTCGGGCACCCAAAGCAGTAGTTACTGTTGAGGCATAACTTGCGTCATCACCAAGTGCCGCAGCTAATTCATTCAATGTATTTAAGGCATCGGGTGCATCTCCAATGATGTTTGTTGTAGCTGTTGATACTGCAGCAGCTTTAGTCTCTGCCAAAGTACTACCACCAATTTTATCAGCATCTAATGCTTGGTCAACATCATCAAATTGAATCTTACCAGATACTACTGCTATTTTTTGGTTAACAACATCGCCTAAACCTACATCATCTGCATCTGCTGCCGCTAAAGTAGCTGCTTGCTGTGTTGCATCAGAGGTATTGTCTACGTTACCTAAACCCACATGAGTAGACGTCATATTTGTCTGGATGGTTGATTCGGACAGATTATCTACATTGCCTAAACCAACATTTGCTTTTGTTGTCCCAGCTTGGATTGTAGCCGCAGATGAGTTATCTACGTTACCAAGTCCGACATCACCCTTTACTAAGCCTAAAGCACTTTTTTGAATTGATACCTCTACCCATTTCCCTGTTGCTACTTCATCGTCGCCTGCGGCAGTTGCCCTATATTGTTTATTGTTGTCATTCGTATCGAACCACATATCGCCCGCCGCTAAAGCCGTAGGACATGCATCCTGTCTGAATGTCGATGTTTGCGCTTGGTTTAAAACGCTACCCAAACCTACATCGCTTGAAGACACGTCAGTTGTAGCAATACCGATATCTGCCCATCCAGCATTAGATAGTGCTATGTCTTCCACGTTAGTCAATCCAATATCACCCTTATCAAACGAACCTGTCCCTGCATTATTCAAGGTAATTGTCCCATCGGATGAAGTCAGCGTAATAGCGCTGTTCTTCAGATTAGCATGCGCGTTTCCCTCTTTTAGGACATTGTTGTCGAACGCCGCATCAGTAACTCCTTTAGCAGCTGTACCTGCTTGGGAACCAGATTTAATGTCCCCTACGTCTTCTCCGTCTACTTTACCTTTTAGGTCGCCGTCAGAACGAAGTATCTCTTTCCATTGTAAAGCCATGGTTTACTCCTTTTTCTTATTCGTCTACAGCAACAATAAGGTTGGTACCGTTAAAATATATAGTACCCGCGCTATTGTCAGCCGGAGCCGAAGATAGTTCCTCAAGATGCATCGCACCCTGATAATCAACGGCAAACACTTCATTGTTACCGTTCTTCAGTTCAAAAATTCTTCCCGATGTTAAATCCGGGCTTGCTGTAAAAGACAACTTATTATCGGCTGTTAAAGAATGCTCTATTGTACTTGGGTTTAGCAGTTCCACATCCGTGTTGCCATTGTCCCTATAGAACTTACCATCCGCTTTGCGAAATATCAGTTGTTGATAAATATCTTTTACAAGATTACTGTCTAATGTTCCTGCCATTATCCTACTCCTACTGCAGTGTATATTGGTTGTACGGGTGCGGCAACTGACGTATATACAGGCATAGCCGGTTTCAGCACATTCACAAATGAAGATGGAGAACTGGATGTCTTAAATATACTATCTATCATCCTGAAATAGTAAGCTACCTGATTGAATCTTTTTCCACCTATTCCTATCATTTCTCAATCATCCCCATTAATTTTTCTAATTTTAAAGATAAACTATCCTGTCTATCATGAAGTTTAGTCATCATAGTGTAATTACGGTCATTGTCCGCCCTTAAATCTTTCATAACGTACTTTAGTAATACCCCAGCAAATATTACTATCAAGCCCCACACGCCAAACGTCTCAATTAAATATTTAATGTCCATTAAAAATCCACCGGCTTGATATATTTAACAGGTCCTGTTCGGGCTCTATATGCATAAGCTCTTCCATCTCTTACACCCTTTTCAAATTTGGAACCAAAGTATTGCGCATTTTGCAAACCGGTTCCTCCTTGTTTTTCATAACCTAATTGGATTGCTTTATCTACAAGATATTCATGAAATTGTTCTGGTATCTCTGATTGCTGACCTAAAAAACTATCCGAACCTACTGTTCCCATTGTCCATGCATTTTCTTCACCCGCTGCTGATACCTTTAAATATTGCTCATTAGCATCTAAAGTTCTATTATCTACTGTTTCTCCAGCCAACTTAAAAGGTTCAGCCTTCTTATAGTAGAATATATGTATATCCTTACCAGCCTCATCAACTCCCGGGGATGTAAATTCTTTTGTGGACGGGTCATATTCAGCTATCCATATAGCACCCCGTTCAGTCCAATAGACCCACTGTTTTGTATCCATAGCCATTATGTCAAATCCCTCTCCTGTGGACGCCCAGCTAATCTACTTATAGCTCTACCATCAAAATCTACACTTTTAATCTCAAGATGATGGTCATCCAATGCATAACCACGTTGTCCCTCAACAAGGGGGAATGAGTCCGCTGATTCATTGATTCTGGTTCTCGCAGAGTACTCATCTTGAGCTCTATTTAGAAGTCCACGTATCTCTACTATTCCAATATCAGGATGATGTTGTTGAACTATTTCAACCATTTCTTTAAATTTCATCGAGCCACTCCTACATGTGTTGAATCTTCAGGCACATCTATTGTATACGGAACGTAAAACTGTTCATACAAATTCGTCACAAACTGTAATTGTCCCTGTAACCACTGATATACCAAGGTGTCTTTACCTATATGTGCTTGAAAAGCTTGGATATTTTTCGAGAGATTTGTACTATATATCTGTATCTCCTTAGCTAAATCCGCTTGGTAATGACTAATTTCATTCTGATATCTACCCAAACTATTTGAATACTCCTGAGCCACTCTTGACAAGTCATTTTGTCCCATAGCCATCAGTCTCTGAGACTGTAACTGATATTCAGTAACTAATTTCTGTACTTCTTGTTGGTATTCAGCGGCTAATCCATTGTATACATTCAATTCATTCTGCAACTCTGTATTAAACTCTTGTAGCTTATGTCCATATTTTACCTGCCATTCATCTATCTTCTTCTGATTATCGAGTGTCCACTCTTGGACGGCGTTATTAACCTGCGCTTGATATTCTTGCATTAATGCAGAATGCTTTTGAAGTTTTCTTCCCTCAAGAGATTCTGCAAGCTGTGCATCTTGCGTAGCTGTCTGTATCCTCCCTTGATATAGAGCATTAGTCTTATTAAAGACATTTAGAGCATTCTGTACAGCCAGAGAATACTCTTGCATCTTCTGAGTATAGTCAAATTGCCATTTCTGATATTTAACATCATACTGTGTCTTATAGTCTAATACTGCTTGATTAATCTGTTGTTGATGCTGTGCTACCAGACCTTGCCACTTTTGTAAAAGTTGTGCTGAATGCTGGTCTGCATGTTGTGCTTCTTGGATTGCTTTTTGTACACTTGCTTGATAGACAACATTCTCTTCATTAAATACATTTAGTGCATTCTGAACTTCGGCTTGATACTGCTGTAACATAGTACTATAAGCCTGTACATAAGCACCAATTTTTGAAATTTGAAGTTGCCCTAATTCTGTATCTTCTTCTTCCTCAATGAGCTCTGATAATACATTCCACCATTGTGCATAATCCATTTCATCTTGGTCATCATTTATCTCTCCTAATGATGTAGCAATGGTCACCAAGGTTGGGTTAGATTCATCGCTTGTAACAACGGGCACAGTAGGAGCAGTATAACTCGGCACATCGCCAAAATCACCAAGCGTTACAGCTGAAGTAAGGTCAGGAGCCTCTAATTCTGTATCTAAATCTATGTCTATTAAATCATTACCATCAGTTAAATCTAAAGAGAGTTGACCAATATCCAGTTCTGGTATCGTTACATCGGGGTTTGAGGCAGCTAATCCTATAGTAGGTGCTGTATAGGCTGGATAAGTAACTCCGTCCATATCGAGCGTGTTAGCGCTTGATAAACTTAATGCCTGTGACACTGATAGTTCTATTAAATCATTAGAGTCACTTAAGTCTATATCATTAGTACCATGTGTTAATGGATAAGTAGGTATTATTATATCCTCATCAAGTATTCCAATAGTCGGTTTTGTATATACCGGGGCATCTGGTAAATCCGTAAAAGTTCTTTCAGCAATAGCACCTGCATCACCGAAATCTGGCGCTTCGGGAGCAGAAGGAGGTTCTGAAAAATAACCAGTTTCCGACAAACTGAAATCAGACACTACATCAAAGGCACTACTTTCATCATCAAAATCATCAGGAAGAGCATCCCTTAACGCCACCATCATCATATGTAATACTCCCTGAGCTGAGTAGAGTACTATAGCCTGATAGAATTCTGCGGGAAAACTTGCTATTGCTCCATTAGCATCATCAATAGTTCCATAAACTACCTTATCTACAGTCCCTCCATCCCCTACTTCAGGAGCAGGTTTGATATATAATTTGCTCTTATCTATATAATAAGCAGGACTTTGAGGTAAAGCATAATAGATACTATCCGAATCTACTATTAAATCTTTGTGTTGCACATTTACAGGAACTGCCCTATATGAACCTCTCCGGACATTTAAAACTTTTGTATGGTCTAATGTAACACCACTATCATTTTCTACTGTAACTTCATCAGAAAATAAGTGAAGAATATCGGGATTCATTGATTCCAGTCTGGCAATAACGCTTTTCTGCGCATCAGTCAGTAATTGAGTAATTTCACTACTATAAGATGAAGCATCACCTGTATAATAAGTTATTTGATTTGTAAAACTTGCCATTACTTCTTCTTCTTTTTACTTAAAATATTCTGTTTCCGTCTTGATTCATCAAGTTTACTACTCTGCCATTTGTCACCAACATTGTTACTGCTGACAATACCCGGCGCTGGAGCAGTAGGGTCTCGATGGGGGGCACTCCAAATAAAGCACCCCCCAATCTTTTTACTATTAGCTAAACGTGAGGACAGCATGTGTTTCTGGTAGTTGGACTTCCAGACCGGCTTCGGTCAGGATGATGTCTTTTCTTCCGTCAACATTGTTGTTCTGTACATTCGTAATAATATGAGTATCACGAGATACACCGTTACCCTGTAATGGGCGATAAGCCACATTTTTCATATCAATAACAAGTGCGGTATCTTCGTACATACCTCTGAGCAAAGGCTCAGCGATAAAGTGAAGGTCTCCAAACACTGTATTAATCTTAGTAACCGAATGCCCGAAAGCACCCTTGATGTTCTGTGCATCCATCCTATAGCTCGAAGCACCAATGGTATTACCTAAAAAAGAGCCTTTATCGCCGATTTTATTAAACCAAGCAATAATTTTGCGGGAAGCTAATACAAGCTTACTGCCACTATTGCCAGACTCAGGACTCATAAAGTCCTTAAGCCAGTCTAAAAACTCGTCGTATTTGGCGCCGGCGTCGTCGCCGTCTCCATAACTAAAAGCATTTCCACTACCATCGTCATATCCATGCGCTTCAGCATAGGGCATGATACCCCACGAGTGTCTAACTGGTCCAGAAGCAGATTCATCAGAACGTCCTATGCCATAAAGCATTGCATGCTCGATGTCCATTTTATGTTCCATGAGTTTTTCTTGCCAGACCCGTTTGTACTCGTCTGATTTACCACGATAACGTGTCGCCATAGCCGTACCAGAGAATAAAGGTATAGCAGTTTTAAAAATCTGCACATAACCTTCTCTATCGTACAATTCGTCCTTCCAACCCTCTGGGTCGGTTGAACCTTCAGCAAACGCAGAACCGATTACTTGACCTTTGTAGCCATCTGCAAAATGGAAAAAATCAGAAGTATTATTAGCTTCTAATGCAGACCCGTCTAAAGAAACAGGTGTTACAGTAATCAAGGTTGAGCCTTCAGAAGCACCGGAACGAGCTGTACTCGCTCCAACTGTAGCTACTTTAGCAACCATACGTTTTTTTGCAGTACCAGCACCATCAGCATCTGTACCAACATCAACTTCTAAGTCAACAAGTTGTCCTACAACAAAATAATTGGGAGCTTCTAAAACTGAGGAACTCCGTCCATATTTATCATAAGAACAACCAAACTCGATGCTAATATTGCTTAAGACTGTTCCATTCCCTGCTACTACGTAAACGTCGCCGCCGTCATCGGCGGGGACTTCCGTTTCAACTTCGAAATTACGACGTTGCCATTGATGACGCTGTTCAAGAAACTTGAAAACTGGGTCGTCAGTAGGTTTTTTCGCAACTTTCGACAAGTAGACAAAGAAAGGACTTTGCTGTGGGGCTAATTCTGCAATTCGTTCACCGAAGTTAAACATCCGTCTGGATTGGTCCATACTCACTGCTGAGTTTAGAGCATTTCCAGCACTAACACTATATTGGTCAGCCATGATATTTAATCTCCTATGCGAGAATCATTTAGTCAAAAGGATTTTGAGCTCTATAATCCTTTATCATATCATCCATAATGCGGTCTTCACTGCTTGTCGTTTGCTCTCGATTGGAAGACGGCATTACGCCCATTGGACTTGGGATACTTTGAGCTTTGCGTGTCTGTTCAAAATCCTCTGAAGGAGGGTTCTTTACAGGGGCAGCTCTCTCCATACCACCATGGTCCAGTTGGTAAAGTTTCCACAAATTTTCGACCGTGACTGATTCCGGGTCAGACATCTTCTTAATGAAGTCGTCTATAACTTCCGGTGCAGCATTATAGTCAGTTCGCAGGGAGTTTCTTAATTCAGAATCACGTGCTGCGGCTTCCTCGGCTTGCTTAATTGCGTTAATCCTCTGTGTCTCTGCTTCTTTCATCTCTTCGCGTTCTTGTTGGATAACAGCGGCATTATATTCGGTATGTAACCGATTATAAGTGTCCATGTTTTCTCTCCAAGTTTCCACCGTGTCAAGATATTGAGCAGAATCACTATGAGGGTCAGTATACGCTTCAGCCCTATCGAAGTGTTGTGGCTTTACTGGCTTTTCGGGGGGCGGGGGGAACTCTTCCCTCGCTGGTTCAGCCTGTTGCTGTTGCTCAGCCGGTACAGACGCAGGTTCTTTATTGAAGTTTTCCATTAAAGTATCCTGCAACTTTGAATTAGTTACCTCTAACTCGGAAATCCTATTCTGACGTTTGTCAGCTTCGGATTGCCAGTATTGGTAACGTACTTCATCGTTAGGTGCCTGTTCCTGCTGGGGCGGAGCCGGAGAGTTTTCTTGTACGACATTATTCCTCGGTGAGGCTATTCGTTCAACAGTCTCCTGCGGTTGCTCTGCTTCAGCAAACGGGTCTAATCCCTCATTGCCAAATATGTTTTCCTCTACTTGAGAGTCAGTAATCTGAGTAATCTCTTGATTGTCCATATTTTTATTTTCCTTTTTTAGAGCCCTTACTGGATTTAGGGGTATCTTTAGTTTCTTTGGAGGCTTCATTGACCTCCTTGCGTATCATTCCAGTCGCATCATCAAGACGTTTTTCGAATACAGTTCCTGCCGCTTTAGCGCGGGTTGAAGTCTTATCCAAATCACCCTTGAATTTCTCGAGTTCAGCTTTCTGCTTAGCGTGATAAACTTCACGTTCTCGAGTCTGAAGGTCGCCCTTAAGTTCTTTTATTTGTTCCTGAGCTTGTTCGACCGCTTGCTCAAGTTTGGCGATTGTATCCGTCCGTTCAAGAACGCCTTCAATGTCGAAGACTTCCGTCTTCTTTAGCACTTCCTGCCTGTCAATAAGACCGTTTTTATATGCGTCCATATATAACTCAAGCTGAGCATAACGATTGGTTGGTAGAGTAGAGCCTGTAACAATAACAACGTCATAATTTCCAACGGTAATATCATTAAAAACACCTATCTCATTCCCCTTATCGTCATACAGCTTTTTGTTTATTGCAATCTCAGACATACTATTATTCGGCTGGACTACACGTGCTACTTTTTCAGTAGTATATAACTGTTGCATTAGAGGTATGATGACCTCAGCAGCACGTCTTAAACCTGCTTCTATATCCATTAACTTGGATTTCATCTTACGTTGCCCAAATTCATCAAGGCTGACAGTGGCTTTATACGTATGCGGGGCTACAGCTGAGTTACCCATCATCATCTCGTATAATCCAAGTTGGTGGTCTATATCGTTTTTAGCAGTCTGCTCATTCTGATACAGCTCATTTGGTAAAGGTAATGGCTGTACAGGCGTAGGGTTCCCTTGGTCGAAGTCAACTTCTATAGCCACTCCCGGTTGAGCCCACTTCTGCTCAAATTCTCTCATATCCACACTCCCGCTGGGTACAAGAATTTTAACATTCGTCGAAGTTGTAGCGTGAGCTATAATCAGACTTCGAGTTTTATTAATGTATTCCTGCATATCCTTTACCATTCTTACATCTGATATAGGATATGGTGTTCTGGTATGCAAATTCATAAAAGGAACAACTGGAAAATGCTCAGTAGGTAGAACTCTTTCATATAGCATCTTATCACCCATAATAACACACATCTTAACCCTTGGCTGTTCTACCTCGATTGCTTCCACTGCCTTCTGTACAATGAGGTCTGCAAAAGAAAGTTTCTTCACATCGGGTGGAGGAACTTCATTAACAGACTGCCCTTCAATCTCAGCTTTTTTCTTCTGTTCGGCAAAAACCTGTGTTAACTTACCCATCATTCTTTCTGCCGTTGAGGGGTCGTCAACTATCTGACCATGAATAAGCCATACAGGTTTCTGACAGTACTCGAGGAAGTCTTCTTCGTCAAGCAATAGTTCTTTATCATCGTGCAACTGATGAATAAGATGATACTTAATCATCTCTTTATGATATCTCTCATATCCACGTATATATTCATCTGATTCCCCCCAACCAACGGCTCGAGTAGTAGTTTCGGTATCTTCTGGGAAGATTGCCCCAACTTCTTCACGACTACGTCCAGTTGAGGGTTTATCAGAATACATATCTGTCTGGGCATTTTTAATAGCCTTTTCGTACATGGGATACATTCTTACGGCTTGGTCCTTCGTAAACATACGAGAGACAATGATGTTTTCCGCATCGTCAAGCATTCGAGTACGACTATTTGGGTCTACATAAACATCAAGAGGGTCTAAATCTCTTATCTTTACCTCACCCTTGCCTTTATCAGCATTCGGGTCTTGATAAACTTGCATATACCCTACTCCACAAACGTAATAATCATCAATAATATTTCTTAGTGCCGTATTACCATCGCTAATTGCCCAGATATACTCCAGCATACCATTCATTACCTGTGCAATTCTATTATCAGAATCTTCTCTCGGTGAAACGCGAAAACTTGGCTTATTAGTTGTAAGCATCGCTTTCGCAGCTTCTACTGCCGGGTGTATCCTATTTACAACAATAGGAGCCTGTCCACGTTCTGATAGAATACGCTTTTGCTCAGCAGTCCACTGGACTCCGAGCCTAAACTCTCTATCCTCTTGAGCATGTAATGCCCACTTATCCCTCGAAGAAGAATACTGTCTGAATAGATTATGGGTCTCTTCGACCTTTTTTGTTTTCTTAGCCATTAACTATATTATTGATAGATGTATCCATTTCGAATATACGCCCTACATACTCAACCAGTCAAGCATTTTATTATGTTTTTTTATTGGGGCATCTGGGTCAAACTCTTTTACCCTGCAAGGCTTTGCTCCGTCAAGAGCATAAAAGATAGCATCCATGCAATCATCATGCTTCCCTTTTGGATACGAAAGAAATTCTTGCTGAACTTCGATATCCTGTGTCCTAAAAAAGAAATCACCCTTTGCAAGGGGAGGTACTAAAGACAATAACCTTTCACTCTTCCTTGTACGAGGTTTTACCCCTTTTTCAAGACCGGGAATGTACATGTTACTCTGAAACATGATTTTCCTTGTTGCATCCCTCAGTGCCTCCTGATAGCCTGTAGTCTCGACTTTCATCCTCTTCGGTTTATATTTCTTGTACATATCTATAATTTTCTGAGGTTGTTCTGCAGGAGAGAGTCTATGGCGGAAAACATCCACAATATAAATGTTCCCGTCGCTATCAAGACCGAGTATAGCAATAACAAAAAAGTCAGCCCTATCAGAAAGACTACTTGCTGGGTCAATTCCAGCATATAGTTCAACGGGCTTAATTTTTTTATCCCCATCTATATACCTCACTAAACAATTCTGACCCTTTATCCTCTCAAAACTATAATGATGCAATCTTATGTATTCAGGTCGAAATGGAGCATTATCTGGAGCCTGAGCTTCATTCATATACTCCTGAAAAAACCCATTCAGGTTGCCAACACTCTCAAACTCTGCTTTTATTTCATGAATCCTTGACATTGGGAACCTATCTTCCCAGATACTTTCTCCACTGTCATCTGTAATACTAAACCATAAAACTGTCCATGCGGGGCTTTCTTTAGCCCAGTATAGAAAACAATCTTCACTAATAACGGTACCTATCATTACAATTCTACCATCATCCGATAAAGAAGGGATAACAGCTTCAGTTATCCATTTTCTATTCTTGGCACGAGCTTCCGGGGTAAAAGCATTTAATTCAGACTCGAAGTCATCAACAATAATAAGATTAGGACGAGTATCACCCTCTATGAATCCTCTGACTCGTTGTCCAGTCCCGACAGCCACGATTCTGGTTCCATTAGCGAGAACAATATCTCCCCCAGTCCATCGTTGGGCTGTATGAGGACCCATATCTCCGAAGAGTTTTTTGAAGTTATCCGAATGCTGGAGATGATATTTAATTCTGCTAAGAAAGTTAATAGACTGCGTTTGGCTCTCGGAAATGATAACAATAAATAAGTCTTCTTCGGGTTTCTTGAAAGCTGCTTTATACAGGGGGAGTATGAGTGAACATACAGTACTTTTCGCTGTTCCTCTGGGAGCTGCAATTAAACAACGCCTATTTTTAGGATTAATGATAGTTTCATAGACTTCTGAGTGAAACGGGGGTATATCACGCTTTAGAGCCGTTGGAAAACAGAATTTTCCAAATAACCCCATATTCTTCCTAAACTTTTTAAGAATCTGGAGTTTTTCATAATATCCTTCATAATCCACTATTTGTGCCTTTAAATATTGTCACTTCATATTCACCGTGAGTGTAGC
>CEPX01015309.1_pt1 | contig 15828 bp, 9 predicted proteins | sample 361361 | NCBI WGS metagenome assembly CEPX01 (sample SAMEA2619974, study PRJEB7988) | marine metagenome | biome: marine biome (ENVO:00000447); feature: mesopelagic zone (ENVO:00000213) & marine oxygen minimum zone (ENVO:01000065); material: "saline water (ENVO:00002010), including plankton... | reverse complement strand
AAATCGTGCACCAAAACGGCATATTGAATACATTAGACTACATTCGTATACACAATAAAAAAACCCCAGTCTCTCGTCAAGAAACTGGGGTTTTTCTTCTGTAGCGGGGACAGGATTTGAACCTGTGACCTCCGGGTTATGAGCCCGACGAGCTACCAGACTGCTCTACCCCGCGATCGTTTTAATAAATTTTGTAAAAGCACTACATTTACTACGAACCTGTGTCCGCCAACCGGCGGATATGAGCCCGACGAGCTACCAGACTGCTCTACCCCGCGATCATTAATTCTTTATGTCAAAAATTGCTGGCAAAATTAGTAAGAAGAATCATTGTTTGCAATGGATCAATGTAGAATAATTTCAATTATTTTAATAATTTTAAATATCCAAAATAAATATTCATTTATTTAGCAAATTACACCCGTCCCGCCTCGCCGGGGATCACCCACAGCCTCGTCACGTGTAGCAGCATTTACACCACCAAAAAATAAATTCTGTTCGTCCCATTGGTGGATGTGGATATCCTCCGGCAGCTCACATTTTTCCGGAAAAGAAATATCCGGTTCACAGTGCAAAATGTTGCCTTCCAAATGAATTCTGGATGCGTTGATAGCACTTTCCAGATTCATACCTTTCTTAAGATTTAAAATCACTTGAATAATGGCCGAGCGGATGCGGTTGCTGCCGCCGCTGCCGATGACCAGTTCTGGGCCATTGCTGCCCATTATAACAGTCGGAGACATCATGGTTGGCAGGCGCTGCTGTCGTTTAAAATGATGAAAACCGGAAGGATTTAAGTCTTCTTCTCCGAGCATATTATTGAGCATGATTCCCAATTCCGGAATCAAGTATCCGCAGCCCTCACCGTTGGTGGTGGTAACACTGGCGGCGTTTCCGGCTTTGTCAATGATACTGACTTGGGTGGTCGCTCCGCGAGAAGGCGGATCGTTTACATCAATATTGAGTGACCGCAAGTCAAGGTATTGAGCCATGTAACTCTTGAAAGTATTTTCGTCCAGTATTTTTAAGATTTCATGATTGTTATCGGGATCAGTTGATGCAGCTCTCCTGGCAGCAGTGGTTAACTGCATAGCATGAATAAGGTCTATCATTTCCTCGCCTAAAGCAGTTTGTGCTTTTTCCAATAACTGCAGTGCAAACGTGATCAATGTACCTCCTATGGATGGTGTTGAATTGATGTAAACAGTTTTACCGTTAAAAGTGGTTTTTAATGGAATCCTTTCTACCACTCTATAATCTGACAAAGATGTAGCTGTGAGTAAACCATTTGGAGCGTGTTTATCCAGGATTAATTTTGCACCATCACCTTTATAAAAGAAACCAGATCCTTGTATAATGAGTTCTTCCAAAAAATTTGAGAAGGCGGAGTTTGTAAAACAGTCACCTTCTTTAAGAATGTTTCCCTTTGGTGCGAATAATTTTTTACCACTGCCAGTATGGGTTAAGATCGGTTCTAAAATTTTGAATAAGTATCCTTGAGCACTATTAAGAATAACCCCCTTTCCTGCTATTTGGATTGCCGGTTCTAAAACTCTTTTTAGCGGAATTTTACCTAATCTCTCATGAACCCTTAGTAATCCGGCTGTATTTCCCGGGACGGCTGCAGATCCCTGACCGATATGGAATTCCTGCTGGCTGGGACCAAAATCAACCGACACACTGAAAAAATCCAGGACCTTATTCGGTTGCGGTGGGGGAGTGTCAACAAAAAAGTCAAATAATACAGGATCCTTGTCTACCGGGCAAGCCAGCAACGCACCACCGCCGCCGGGGCCGGTGAGATTACATTCTGAAACCATAGATGTAAAAACAGCCCCAACAGCAGCATCAAAGGCATTGCCACCGCATTCGAGTATGTCTACCGCTGATTGGACGGTTGTTTTTTCACCGCCGGCTATGGATCCGTATTTCATTGTTTACGACAAGTATATTTAGGTAGATAATAAAGGATAATTATACACCTTAACAGATAAAATAGAAAATTTTAATAAAGCCTGCTTTGTTTAAGGACTCCCTATTTTATAATAAAATTGAAATTAAATATCCAATGATAATCCTTTTTAACCTTCATTTAATTCGTGAAATTCCGCGGCTATTTTTAACCAATTTTGGCTGGTATCTAAAAGAAAATATGAGAAAAGAAAATTTCAGAAATATTGCAATTATCGCCCACGTTGATCATGGTAAAACAACCCTCGTTGACGGAATGCTAAAGCAAAGTGGAACATTTAAAGCACATCAGGAAGTGGAAGATCGTGTCATGGATTCCATGGATCTAGAAAAAGAACGGGGAATCACCATAACAGCCAAGAATACGGCAATTCAATATAATGATGTAAAAATCAACATTATGGATACACCCGGACACGCTGATTTCGGAGGGGAGGTAGAACGGAGTCTGAATTTGGTAGACGGCGCACTTTTGTTAGTGGATTCCAGTGAAGGTCCCTTGCCCCAAACACGATTTGTGTTGAAAAAGGCATTTGAGAAAAATCTTCCCATTATTTTAGTCATCAACAAAATAGACCGTGCTGACGCTCGAATTGATGATGTGGTAAGCGAAGTATATGATTTATTTATTGATCTGGATGCAAATGATGAGCAGATCGAATTTCCTATTTTGTATACAAATGCAAAAGAAGGCGTTGCCTACAATGAGTTGGTGGATACGTCCGATGATCTGAAACCTCTCTTTGATATGATATTATCCAAGATCCCCGGTCCCGTAGCTGATGATGAACACACACCTCAATTCCTTGTCACCAATTTGGATTATGATTCCTATGTTGGACAAGTGGCCATTGGTCGTTTGAACAACGGAAAGCTAGAAATGAATAAGCAATATGCACTTTGCGGGAAAGATAAAATTGTTAACGGACAAAAATTTTCTGCACTCTATACATTTAAAGGATTGAAACGAATCCAAGTTGACACACTTGAAGCCGGCGATATCATTGCAGTTGCAGGCATAGAAAACATCACAATTGGAGATACCATTTCATCAAATGAAGATCCAAACCCTTTGCCGAGAATCCAAATTGATGAACCTACCGTTTCTATGTTGTTTTATGTGAATAACAGTCCTTTTGCCGGAAAAGAAGGAACGTATCTAACTACTCGTCACATCAATGATCGCTTGCAAAAAGAAATATTGAGCAATGTTTCATTGCACGTATTACCCACAGAAAAAGTGGATGTTTTCGAAGTCCGAGGCAGAGGTGAATTGCAAATGGCGGTTTTGATTGAAACAATGCGCCGTGAAGGGTATGAGTTTATGGTATCCAAACCGCATGTTATTACTCATGAAGAAAATGGGAAAGTGATGGAACCCATGGAAAAATTGTACCTTGACATACCTGATGATAAAGTGGGCATCATAACTGAAAAATTATCAGGTCGAAAAGGGAAAATGACCAACCTGATTAATCACGGTCATGGCCGTGTTTCCATGGAATTTTCAATTCCATCCAGAGGGTTGATCGGTTTCCGGAGTCAATTTCTGACGGACACACAAGGTGCCGGAATTATGAACAAATTATTTGATGGCTTCGCTCCATGGTTTGGTAGAATTCCACAACGAAATACCGGTGCGATGATAGCAGACAGGAAGGGCAAGGTTACAACATACGCGTGTGTGGGTATGGCTGATCGAGGTGAATTATTTATTAATGTGGGAACGGAAGTCTATGATGGAATGGTCATCGGTGAGCGAAATAAATCAGATGATTTGGTTGTAAATATTACCCGGGAAAAAAAATTATCAAATATGCGTGCTTCCGGGTCAGATAATACTGTGACTCTCCGGCCGCCCAGACAACTATCTCTTGATCAAGCCATAGAATTTATTGCTGAAGATGAACTGGTGGAAGTGACGCCACTTTCTTTGCGATTACGGAAAATGGAACTGGATCAGAACAAACGGTTATCTCAACGCAAAAAAGAAAAGTATGCTGAATCATAAAAAAATCATTCTATCTTTGTTTTTCTTTACCATTTGCAACGCGCAATACACTCTCATCCATGACGGTTTAGTCAGGGGATATACTGTTTCGTATCCGAACAGTGCCACCGAACCTTGTCCCTTGGTTATCAATATGCATGGCTATAACAGTAATATATATAATCAACAATATTTTTCTGAAATGGATGATTACGCACTTGACCAGAATATTGCCGTTGTGTATCCCATGGGCATCGACAGCGCTTGGAATGTGGGGACATTTTGGGATTTTTCAGATGCCGATGACATTGGTTTTATAAGTGTATTGATTGATTCTGTTGCTGAAGATTTTAATATTGACCTCGACCGCGTGTATGCCTGCGGCATGTCCAATGGTGGTTACATGGCGTATGAGCTGGCCTGTGAATTATCGGATAAAATTGCTGCCTTTGGTTCCGTAACAGGCAACTTTATGCTGAACGCTGACCAGACTTGTGATGATAGCAGGGAAATCCCATTTATACATATTCATGGTACGTATGATTATATTGTTCCTTATTCATATTCCTGGGACGGTTCCATGTATGTGGAGGAAGCAATTGAATATTGGCGGAATCATAATGACCTGGATTCTGTTTTAGTTGAGAGTATTCCTGATTTGGATCCCACGGATAATACAACAGTTGAAAAATTCACTTATTACAATAATTTTTCCACCACCCAGTTTGTTCATTTCAAAGTGAATGGCGGCGGACACCAGTGGTTCGGTTCATCAATTGGGGATTGGGTAATTCCCATTTTAGGATTTAATAACCATGATATTAATACCAATGAGGAATTGCTTGATTTTTTTCTGAATTACAGGTTATCGGACTTCTTATCAATAGATGAGGTTGCAGGTGAATTGCCGGCTGATTTTATTTTATACCAAAATTATCCCAACCCCTTCAACCCGACTACTACCATTAGTTATGATTTGCCGGAAAACAACTTTGTCAATATTATTATTTATGATTTGCTTGGCAGGGAAGTGAAGGTATTGGTGAGTGGTGAATTGACGAGTGGTTATCATGATGTAATTTGGGATGGAACGAATGAACTCGGTCAGTCCGTTTCAGCTGGAGTATATCTTCATTCTGTAATAGCCGGCAATAAAGTGCATTCCGGAAAAATGGTTTTGATGAAATAAATGTGGAAAAGTAAATAATGTATAATATTTAAAGAATAGTGTAAACATTTCTATGATGGGATTATTATTTTTTATTAGTATTGTTTTTATTTTTAACATCATAAAATACAAGCGATTAAACAAAATATCTTGAAACAAGGATGAAAATTAATAATTATACATTTATAATAGTAATAGCATGTTCGACTATATCCGCCCAAAGTTTAGGAGATTTGTCATTTGGAACGGATGAGTCTTTTGAAGTGATGACTTGGAATATAGAATGGTTCCCAAAAAATGGGCAAACGACTGTTGATTCTGTATCAATAATCATTCAGTCTTTAGATATAGATTTGTATTCGTTCCAAGAAATAAGTGATACAAATTTGTTTAAACAAATGATTGATGATATAGATGGATATGATTACTATTTTCAGTCAAGTTGGTTCGGTGGTTTGGCTTATGTTTATAAAACTAGTGTTATTGAAATTAATACTATTTATGAAATTTATATTGAAGAGCCCTATTGGCGTCCGTTTCCTCGTTCACCGATGGTGATGGAGATGACTTATCAGGATCAGAATTATTATATTATCAATAATCATTTCAAATGTTGTGGTGATGGTGTAATGAATCTCTCTGATCCTTGGGATGAAGAAACAAGACGGTTTGATGCCAGCAATTTCTTAAAAGAGTATATCGATTTATATTTACCTAATGAAAATGTAATCGTATTAGGTGATCTTAACGATATTTTAACAGATGTAACAGCCAATAATGTTTTTCAAGTAATTATTGATGATGACTCTAATTTTCTTTTTGCGGATTCTGAAATTGCTAATGGACCAAGCTCCGGATGGTCTTACCCGAATTGGCCTTCTCATATTGATCATATATTAATTACAAATGAACTACTGGATGATTTTGAAAATAACAGTTCAATTATCCAAACGATAGCAATCGATGATTTTATGGAGGGTGGATATAACGCATACGATGAAAATATTTCGGATCATCTTCCGGTAGCTCTAAAACTGGTGGATGACTTGGATTTAGATGATGGTCCAACCGTGTCCCAAAATTATCATTTAGCCAATTATCCTAATCCATTTAATCCAATGACGACGATTTCGTATAATATTTCTAAAAAAGGTCATGTTGACATATCGGTTTACAATTTATCAGGTCAGTTAATTGACCATTTAGTTGATAATGAAATGTCTCCCGGTTCCTATACAGTAACATTGTATACGGAAAATTTAAGTTCGGGGTTGTATTTTTATACTTTAGCGACTGATAACAAAACGGTAACGAAAAAAATGCTGTTGTTAAAGTAAATAGGATAAAATTGATAATTATTAATAGATTTAATAGCAAATTAATATTTCTACTCCTTTATGTTGTTACCATTGCGTATTTATTTAGTGCTGATAGTTATTTAGATGAACAAATGGAATTTTGGGAAGACCCTACTGTCATATCTGAAAATAAAGAAGAAGGTCATGCAACATTAATTCCTTATGATAATCTTGGCGAAGCCATTGCTGGTAAAATGGATGATTCACCAAATTATTTCAGTTTGAATGGTGAGTGGAAATTCAAATGGGTACCCAACCCGAATGAACGACCAGTCTCATTTTATAAAATAGATTTTAATGATAATAATTGGGATAATATAACTGTCCCGAATTCTTGGCAATTGCAAGGCTACGGTCAGCCTATTTATACAAATATAAAACATCCGTTCCCAAACCCAGATCCACCCAAACCGCCAAAAGACAATAATCCTGTTGGTTCATTCCGACGAACATTCAACTTACCAGATGGTTGGAATGATGGTCAAATTATTATTCATTTCGACGGCGTAAAATCTGCATTCTTTCTTTGGGTGAACGGTGAAAAAGTTGGATATAGTCAAGGCAGTATGACCCCAGCTGAATTCAATATCACTTCTTTTTTACAAAATGGAGAAAATACATTAGCTGTTCAGGTGTTTCGCTGGTCAGATGCCGCCTATATAGAAGATCAGGATTTTTGGCGTTTGAGCGGTATTTACAGGGATGTATATCTCATGCATGTTCCTGATGTGCATATCCGTCATTTTAAAGCAATCGGTAATCTCACTGACGATTATTCAAATGGAGAATTATTCGTTACTACACATTTGAAAAATAATTCATCTTCAACACAACAGGTCAGTTTATCAGCAAAACTATTTGATTCCGCCAACAATAAAATTGCAGATGTAAAACCCCTTGTTTTATCATTGGATGCAAATGTGGAATTGGAAGTCCCCTTAACAATGAGCGTTAAAAAAGTGAACGCTTGGTCAGCAGAATTACCATATTTATACACATTGGTGCTATCCATTCAATATCTGCAAAATGGGAAAACAGAATTTATCTCCTGCAAAACCGGGTTTAGGTCTGTTGAATTAGTGAACGGGCAAATGCTTGTGAACGGTAAACCAATTATTCTAAAAGGAGTAAATCGTCATGAACATGATCCGGTAACTGGTCGAACCATCTCCGAAGAATTAATGATAAAAGATATAAAATTGATGAAACAATTCAATATCAATGCTGTGCGAACTTCTCATTATCCTAATGATCCTCGGTGGTATGAATTATGTGATGAATACGGTTTATACCTTTATGATGAAGCAAACCTTGAGTCACATGAATACTGGTCTAAATTCACTCTAGATCCGAAATGGGAAAAAGCATTTCTGGATCGTGCACAACGTATGGTTTTACGGGATGTGAATCACCCATCAATCATTGTATGGTCTTTAGGAAATGAAGCAGGCTATGGACCTAACCATGTTGTTATGGCTGACTGGATTCATGACTACGATCCATCACGATTGATCCAGTACGAGGCAAAAGACAATCGTTTTCTAACGTGGTTCCTACCAAATCATTTTGATATTATTGCCAATATGTATGCTTCCGTGGAATCCATGATCCAACTGCACGATGACAATCCAGAAAGACCGGTAATTCTGTGTGAATATTCCCACGCTATGGGAAATAGTAACGGAAATATTTTTAAATATTGGGAAGCAATTTATCAGTATCCAAGACTCCAAGGCGCTTTTATTTGGGATTGGGTGGATCAGGGATTGTTGCGTGAAGATGAGAATGGCAGTTACTTCGTTTATGGTGGAGATTTTGGTGAAGAGCTTCACGATGGCAATTTTTGTATTAACGGTGTGGTATCACCGGACCGTCAGCCTCATCCCGGTTTATATGAAGTAAAACATCATTTACAAAATATAAAAGTGAATCAAATCAACGGTTCTCAAAACAAATATTTGATTGAAAACAGGTATTTTTTCAAAAATCTTGATCATGTGGAAGGAAAGTGGAGATTCCTTGAGAATGGATATGAAATTTCCACTGGAAAGATCGATTTAGATAAAATAGGTCCTTCTGAAAAACGCCGTGTAGATTTACCGAATATTCATAAAGAATTCATTATGCAGCCCGATAAGGAATACGTTGCTGATTTTATTTTCAAACTCAATCGGAATGAATCTTGGGCAAAAAAAGGTCATATACTGGCTATGGATCAATTTGTACTACAGTCTTCTAATCAAATTCAAAATAAAAGAGTAGTTGATGACTTATCTGTAATAAATGTTCAAGAAATTGATGATACTTTGGTGGTCACCACTTCAGGAAAAAAGTTTAAATTTGATTTGAAAAAGGGTGAGTTAAGCCAGGTTAGCTTAGATGAACAGGACATATTGGAATCACCACTGACCTTCAATATTTGGCGGGCACCAACAGATAATGACGAAGGTGGAGGTTGGCGCAGCTTTGCTTCAAGATGGAAAAGAGCTGGATTTGATGATTTAAAACGTATAGTTTTATCTGTAAATGTTGATGAATTATCGGAAAATAAAGTGAGTATTAGTGTACACGAAAAGCAAAAAAGCAAAAAAGGGAATATTGATGTAAAGTTAAACTATACGATAATTGGTAATGGAGATCTGTTTGTGAATATGCAAACGAATATACATGCATTTTTTTCAGTTTTACCGAAATTGGGAATGACTTTTCAAATGCAGGAAGATTTTTCGCAATTGAAATGGTATGGTCGTGGACCCCACGAATCGTATATAGATCGAAAACATGGTGCCATGCTGGGGATTTATTCGGGAACAGTGAAAGATCAGTATTTTCCTTATGTTCGTCCACAGGAGAATGGAAATAAATCCGATGTTCGCTGGGCCAGCTTAACCAACGATGATGGTGCAGGTGTCATCATCTATGGTATGCCTGAATTTAATTTAAGTACCCATCATTACTCATTGCAGAATATCACGGAAGCGACTCATACGTATATGGTGGATCAAGATGGACCGGTAACTGTGAATGTAGATCATAAAGTAATGGGTCTTGGGGGTGATGATAGTTGGAATCCACGAACACATGATGAATTTTTAATTCACCCAGATCAATATGTATATTCATTCTTATTACGGTATAGTAATAACGTTGAAAACGACCTATCTTTAACTAACCCTAATAAATAATATGAATACAATCTCTATTTTAACATTTATCGTGGCCACAAGCGCTGTAGCAATTTTCACCTACCGCATTGTGCATCGGATGAAAAAGTCCGATAATGCTGCTGAAGAATATTTCACAGGCGGAAGAGCATTAGCCTGGCCTGTGGTGGCTGGTTCACTTTTATTGACTAACTTATCGACAGAACAATTGGTAGGTTTAAACGGTGCTGTATTTGGAGACAAAGCTTTGGTGGGCATTGCCTGGGAAGCTTTGGCGGCCTTTGCCATGATTGCCACAGCGCTGGTTTTTTTGCCGCGGTATCTGGCCAGCGGTTTTACCACTACCCCTGCTTTTCTGGAAAAGCGTTTTGATAAAACGACCCGCTCCATGGTTTCCGGTCTTTTCCTTTTTGGATATGTGACTGTACTGCTTCCCGTTGTTCTTTATACAGGTTCTTTGGCTTTAATTGGAATGTTTGATCTAAACCTGCCTTTATGGTTTGTTGTTGCTTCAATTGGAATATTGGGAAGTTCGTATGCCATTTTTGGCGGATTGAAATCAGTTGCGGTGAGTGATACGATCAATGGAATTGGACTTTTGGTTGGAGGATTGGCCATTCCATTTTTAGCTTTAATTGCGTTGGGCGAAGGGTCATTCTTTTCAGGATTGGCAACACTTGTGAAAGATAATCCGGAATATTTAGCCGTGATGACCCAAACCAATGTAGATAATAAAGTTGTGTCCGTTCCCTGGCCAACATTGCTTACGGGGATGATGTTCATCCAGGTCTTTTACTGGTCAACGAATCAGGTTATTGTTCAGCGTGCCATGGCAGCCAAAAGTTTGGCTGAAGGGCAGAAGGGTGTACTTTTTGCATCAGCCATGAAATTGGTGGGGCCATTAATGTTGTGTTTACCCGGGATCATTGCCCTACATATGACCGATCTGACCATCGAAAAACAAGACCAAGTCTATGGTGTTATCGTTCGACATGTTTTGCCTGATTGGTCCCTTGGTTTGTTTGCAGCTGTATTGATGGGATCAATCTTAAGTTCGTTTAATTCTGCATTGAATAGCGCATCGACACTATTTTCCTTGCAATTCTATAAGGGCTATATCAATCCATCTGCCACAGGAAAACAAATTGTTTCAACTGGGAAAAAATTTAGTATTGGATTAGCCATTGCGTCCATCTTTATTGCACCAATATTGGATCAAATGCAGTCCATCTTTGAATACCTGCAAAAAGTGAATGGACTTTACAGTGTTCCCATTATTGGAATATTTCTTTTAGGGATCACAACAAAGCATATTCCGGCATTGGCAGCAAAAGTAGGTATGGTTGTCGGGATGGCATTCTATGCATTTTTTACGTTTATTAATATAAAAGATGTTCCTGAATATTTTGCTAATGGAGATGGAGATTTACACTGGCTTCACGGCTATTTCATTAGTTTTATTGCATCGATCCTTACCATGCTGATCATTGGCTATATTAAGCCTAAATCGGCTGATGAGATCGCCATCAGCGATCAACGTGATCCTGCCCCGGTTGATATGACTCCCTGGCCACAAGCAAAAAATGTATCCCTTTCGATTATGGGAATAACGGTTGGTATCTATTTAGTCTTAACAATCATTTCCAGTTAATTCAACCTAAATACTATTTGGTACGATTTGAAAAACAGATCAAATAAGTGAACACATCAAGTCTTGAATAATTACATTATTAATTATTAGGAGATAATTATGTCCAAAGAAATTAATAGACGAACTTTTATTAAAACAGCTGCAATAGCTGGAGCTTCTGTCTCCTTAATGCCAACATCCTTATTTGCTTTACGTGCGCAGCAACGGGTTAAAATGGGTTTCATTGGAACCGGAATGCGGGGTCAATGGATGCTCTGGCTCGCATGTAAGTACCCGGAAGTGGACATTCCTGCCATTTGTGATATTGACGATGGTATGATTGATTCAGCCTTGAAGATCTTAAAAGATGGGGGTAAACCGGAACCAAGGGTGTACAAAAGGGGCGATGAAGATTTCCGAAACATGGTAGCCAATGAAGACCTGGACGGTGTGTATATCGCCACACCATGGGAATGGCACCACCCCATGGCCATCGCCGCCATGAAGAACGGAATCAATGTTGGGACTGAAGTGCCAGTTGCTTTAACCGTCCGTGATTGCTGGGATTTAGTAAATACGTCTGAAAAGACAGACATGAATTGCATGATAATGGAAAATGTCTGCTACCGCAGGGATGTTATGGCAGTATTGAATATGGTGCGGCAGGGCTTATTTGGAGAACTGCTTCATTGCCAGGGCGGATACCAGCACGACCTGCGCCATGTGAAATTCAATGACGGAAAAAATCCTTACGGCGGTGGCGTTGAATTTGGTGAAAAAGGATATTCAGAAGCCAAGTGGCGCACTCAGCATTCTGTGGAACGAAATGGTGATCTTTATCCCACTCACGGATTGGGTCCTGTCAGTACAATGCTGGACATTAATCGTGGAAACCGTATGGTTCATCTTACATCCACGGCTACGCAATCTCGTGGACTTCATAATTATATTGTGGATAATAGCGGGCCGGACCATCTCAACGCCAATGTAGAATTCAAACTGGGTGACGTTGTGACCACCGTTATCAAATGTGACAACGGACAGAGTATCATGTTAAGCCACGACACGAATTCACCAAGGCCTTATTCATTGAATTTCAGGGTTCAAGGCACAAAGGGAATTTGGATGGTGGACAATAATTCTATTTATATTGAAGGGAAGAGCCCTGAAGCACACAAGTGGGAACCGGATGAAACTTACATGGAGAAATATGATCATCCACTCTGGAAACGATTTTCAGATGCGAAAAATACAATTAGCCACACAGGCCATGGGGGGATGGACTTTTTCATTCTCCGAGCTTTTATAGAGTTTCTGAAAGGTGCAGACCCGGTTATTGATGTCTATGACGCCGTGAGCATGAGTGTCATCAGTCCGCTGTCTGAAAAATCAATTAGACTCGGAAGTGCTGCTGTAAAGATTCCCGATTTTACCCGTGGAAAATGGAAGACTAATAAGCCGATCTTTGGATTGAATGATTATATGTAAATGACACTTTCAACTATAGACTGGATCATTGTCGGCGCTTATTTTGCTCTTTCTCTCGCTGTGGGGCTTTGGGCTTCGAAGCAAGCTGGGAAAGATACGAGGTCGTTCTTTTTAGCGGGACGCAATATGCCCTGGTGGCTTTTGGGCGTATCTATGGTGGCTACAACCTTTTCTACCGATACACCAAATCTGGTAACTGATCTTGTTCGCCAGAACGGTGTTTCAGGAAACTGGGCCTGGTGGGCATTTCTGCTTACCGGAATGCTTACTGTTTTTGTCTATGCTCGACTCTGGCGACGGTCAGGTGTCCTCACAGATATTGAATTTTACGAACTTCGGTACTCGGGTAGGGCGGCAGCATTTTTACGCGGCTTCCGTGCTTTGTATCTGGGATTAGTCTTTAATGTGTTAGTCATGGGTGCTGTGAGTCTGGCGGCGGTGAAATTCGGGGAAATTGTATTGGGATTACCCGGCTGTGTGACGCTCACCATCGCCTGTTCCATTACGCTGGCATATTCGGCATTGGGCGGACTTAAAGCTGTCATCATCACGGACTTCGTTCAATTTACGTTGGCCATGATCGGCTCGATCTGGGGGATGTTTTACATCCTTGGTTTACCAGAGATTGGCGGCTTATCAAAATTAATCACTCACGCTAATGTAACCGATAAACTGGCTTTAATTCCTGATCTGTCTGATCCCAACATATGGGTGCCGGTTTTACTGGTTCCCCTGGCGGTCCAATGGTGGGCCAGCTATTATCCCGGAGCAGAACCCGGCGGCGGCGGCTACATTGCTCAAAGAATGTTCTCCGCCAAGGATGAAAAAAATGCAGTTGGTGCTACATTTTTGTTCAATGTAGCACATTACGCCCTGCGCCCCTGGCCATGGATATTGATTGCACTTTCATCGCTCATTATTTTTCCTGAACTGGCGGATATTCAAAAAGCGTTCCCAAATTTGCCTGCTGACAAACTGGGCCACGATGTGGCTTACCCTGCCATGCTTACCTTATTACCATCAGGGTTGTTAGGGCTCGTGGCTGCTTCACTCATTGCTGCATTTATGAGTACCATGTCCACCCAGTTGAATCTTGGTGCCAGTTATTTAGTGAATGATTTTTATCACCGATTCATTAAACAGAATGCGTCTGAAAAAGAATTGGTCATGGCAGGGCGACTGTTTACGGTTATTTCTATCATTTTAGGCGGCGGACTTGGTCTGCTGCTTACCAGTGCCGGACAGGCATTTACATTACTGCTAATGATCGGTGCAGGTACTGGACTCATTTATATATTGCGCTGGTTCTGGTGGCGGATCAATGCCTATACGGAAATTGTGGCCATGATCAGTTCAATTATTATTGCCGGTTATTTCAATTTTGGTGATTCCGCTTTGGAGGGTTGGCAAAAGATTGTAATAGGCGCTGTACTAACGACCATTGTTTGGGTTACGGCAACGTACTTTACACCACCAGATGATGAAGATACACTCCGAAAATTTGTTAAGAAAGTAAATCCAGGCGGCCCCGGTTGGGTAAAATATTCAGATGGTGTTTCAGCAGAACCGTGGCCTGTACCCAATGGTATCTTATCGATGCTTTTGGGATGTGTGGCTGTCTATGGATTTTTATTGGGTGTGGGACAATTTATCTATGGTCACAATGACTCTGGATTATTGGTGTGTGGCATTGGAGCAATTGCAACATTAGGATTGGTGAAACTATGGAAATAAGCAGTCCTGGTCGAATTTGTCTTTTTGGTGAACACCAGGATTACCTGGGCCTGCCGGTCATTGCCATGGCCATTTCACTCCGTGCAAAATTGCGTGGTGAAAAAAGATCGGATAATCAAATTTTCATCCATAAACCGGATGTGAATGAAACAGAAAATTTTTCACTGGATGATCTGACCTATGCCAAATCCCGGGATTATTTCAAAAGCGGAATTGTGGTTTGCAAGAATGAAGGTCTCACGTTTTCCCATGGATTTGAGTGCGAGATCACTAGCGACATTCCCATCCGCGGCGGTACCAGTTCCTCATCTGCAATAGCTGTCAGTTGGATCCATTTTCTATCTCAAATGGCGGATGAGCCGGCAAACTGGGACCAGATAAAGATCGGTGAATTGGCCTATAGATCAGAAGTAGCAGAATTCAACGAACCCGGCGGCATGATGGACCAATACACCACTGCAATGGGACATCTGATTTATTTACAGTCCGAACCGGACATTACCATTCGATCTTTAAATCCAAACCTTGAGGCATTTGTCTTGGGTGATTCCTGTGAATCCAAAGATACCATGAGCATCTTGAGTCGCTGTCGTGATTCACGTTTGGCGCTCATTCAAAAATTAAAGATCAATAATCCAAACTCTACGATTCACTCATTGGATGAAAGCGCTGACCTTTCAGATTTGAGCACAGATGAAATTAAACTCTATAAAGGCACCATGAAAAATAGAGATCTGATAAAAATGGCACTCCCGGAATTAGAGCAGGATGAGCCGAACGATAAATTAATTGGTCAGTTATTTTCCGATCATCACTATGTTCTGAGGGATGTGCTTCAAGTCAGTACACCTAAAATAGAAAAAATGATGGGTGCTGCGTTAAATGCGGGAGCTTTGGGTGGAAAAATCAACGGTTCCGGTGGCGGTGGCTGTATGTTTGCTTATGCGCCGGATAATCCAGAAAAGGTAGCTGAAGCCATTGAAAAAGTGGGTGGTAAATCTTATATCGTACAAATAGATGAAGGGACAATAGTTTTGTGACTCAAAATTATTTTCTTTCCATATATTTAAATAATATTCTAAAAAAATCCACATTCGTTGGGTTTTTTGTTTGTGTAATGATAGGTAGATTTGGGTATGATTAAGAGCAATGCACAGTCGCATCTACTGGATATTTCTGATGATATTGTAGACCTTCTCTGTCCAGGTTTTAAGCTGGGCTATTTTGTTGAAATAAAAATTCTTATTAAAAAATACAAACGTTAAGGGCTTATAATGGGTCGTGACATCGGTGATAAAGAGTATTCTGCAAAAGATTATGAGCAA
>CEPX01195230.1_pt1 | contig 15834 bp, 16 predicted proteins | sample 361361 | NCBI WGS metagenome assembly CEPX01 (sample SAMEA2619974, study PRJEB7988) | marine metagenome | biome: marine biome (ENVO:00000447); feature: mesopelagic zone (ENVO:00000213) & marine oxygen minimum zone (ENVO:01000065); material: "saline water (ENVO:00002010), including plankton... | reverse complement strand
GCCACTCCGGCATCCCCGCGAATGAACGATAGTGAATGAGCGGGGACCAGTGAATTTCGCAAAGCGAAATTTTAGCGTGTCCCCGCAGCTGAAAATCAATATTTTACACTTATTAAATTAAAACTAAAGGGAAATATTTAAATATTAGCTTTTTTAGGATAAGAGTATGACACATAATATAAGAAAGCATGAATTTATAGGATTGTTGTTAATTTTCCTTGCAGGCACGTGCATATCTATTGGATTGTACTTAATAACATGGGGAGCTAACAGACCAATTTTTTATAATTCTATTGATTATCTTATTAAAGGCAAAGAGATGCTTATTTTTCCAATCTTTTTCGGAGTGGGCTGTGTGTTATGGACACTTGGGAAGATTGAACTAAAAGAAGCTATGCCAGGGAGGAGACTAAGATGAATCCAGCTCAAAGACCAGCAAATGTGAGACAGAATCTTAACCAAAAGATAGAGAGGATAGAAGAGATAGAGTATGGTATGAAAGAACTTCTTCATGGACTGTTGGTTGGCATAATAATTGGGTTTTTGTTAGCAATGTTCTTGTTGAGGTAATGTTAATATTACCTTAAATTTTATTTCTATATTTTTTATAATTATCTTCCAAAGCTTTGACGGAAGATAGTTCTTTTCCGGAGAATAGTGCTAATGAAGCTCCGCCGCCTGTCGAGACATGGGTCATCTTATTTTCTAGCCTGAATTTGTCAGCTGAGGCTGCACTGTCTCCACCACCGAGGATGGTGTCTGCACTTGAGGAAGCCATTGCTTTAAGGAGCTGTTTTGTTCCATAGGAGAATTTGGTTAGTTCGAATGCTCCCATTGTGCCAAAGAATACGATTGTTTTTGCGCCTTTTAGTAGTTTGCAGTAAGTGTTTGCTGTTTTTTTGCCTATGTCCAAAGCTGTCCAGCCGTTAGGTATGTCGTCTATGCTTACGTTCTTTTTATGGGCATTGTTTTTGTATTTGTCTCCTACTGCAACGTCTGAAGGCAGGATGATTTTTCTTTCTTTTAGTAGTTTTTTAGCAAAGTTAACTGTTTCTTTGTCATATAATGATTTTCCAATGTTGTAGCCTTTTGCTTTAAGAAAAGTGTTTGCCAACACTCCGCCGAGAAGGATTTTGTTTACTTTGCCTAAAAGGTTGTTTATTACTTCTATTTTATCGGCTTTTTTGCCACCGATTATTGCAATGTATGGCTTTTTGGGAGAGTGAATTACTTTGCCCATTGTTTTAAGTTCCTGTTCTAATAATAATCCTGCGCAGGATGGTATGTATTGAGGGATAGAGGTCATTGATGCATGTTTTCTGTGGGCGTTGGCGAATGCTTCGTTTACATAGTAGTCTGCATATGATGCTAATTCTTTGCCGAATTGATCTCTTTGGGCTTTGTCTTTGCTTTTTTCTTCTTTGTGGAATCTTAGATTTTCAAGAAGGATTATGTTTCCAGAAGACATTTCTTCTATGCTTTGCCTGACGCTGTTGCCTATGCAGTCATCAAGAGTGGTTACTTTTTGTTTTAATAGCTTGCTGAGCCTTTTTCCTACTTTTTCCATGCTTAGTTTTGCTATATATTTTCCTTTAGGCCTTCCATTGTGAGATATAATAATTATTTTTGCATTTTTTTTGAGAAGATATTTTAAGGAGGGCATTATTTTTCTTATTCTTGAATCATCGGTTATGTTGCCATTGTCGTCGAAGGGGATATCAAAGCCTGTCCTGACTATTACCCTTTTGTTGGTATAATCAAAGTCGCTTAGCTTGAAGAATTTCATTAGTTCACCATTTTTTGAGAGTGTTTCATTTTTAAATAACTTCACCTACAACACTTCTTAACATATGCCCTATGACTTTGATATTATAAAATTTTCCTAATTCAACCCGTTTAGTGATGCCGACTATTAAAGGATATGTGCCTATCTGCCGTCCAAATGTTTTTTTACCGTCGTAGATTTCCATTCTTACTTTTTTGAGGATGGTTCCTTTTGGGACTAGCTTTTTTAGCATTGGGAGGTCAATTTCCTGCCTTATCTGGTTTCGCCATTTCCAGTAATATTTTCTGTTCTTTTTTAGGTATTTGTAGCCTGTTTCTGCGATGCTTGTTCCAGGAAAGATGACTGCTTCCCGGATGTTGATTCTTCTTAATAAGAGATTGTCGTCGAGGATTTCTTTTAGATGAGCGTAGTTTTCTTTGAATGTGGCTTTGTTTTCTTCTATTAAACCGAAGATTAGGTTTATGCCTGGTAGGAATTTTGGCATGCCATTTTTTCCTTTTTCCCTGCCGTGTTTGTTTATGATTTTTATTGCTTTGAGGATTTCTTCTGGCTGGCAGTTTAGGTTGTTGGCTTTGATTACGTTTTTGTCAAAGCTTTCGACGCCAAACGCGGCTACGTTTCCTTCTGTGCAGTGTTTGATTATTAGCTTGGTTTTCTCTTCTGTGACCATGATGGGGTTTACATTGTCTATGTGGAGAACTTTTATGTCAGGGCATGCTTTTGTTATTGAAGGAAGGAGCTGTTCCATGTGAGGGTATGAGTAAAAGCAGCTTTGCTTGCCTAATCTGAAGTGTCTTGCTCCAAGCTTGTAGAATTGTTTTATCTCGTCGAGAACGTCTTGATATTTTCTGAATTCAAACCTGTTTTTGAGAGGTTCTAAACAGAAGGAGCAGCCTTTTTTTCTTGTGCAGCCTCTTCCTGTTTCTATTTCTATTATTCTTAGGTCTGGAATTTGCTTTATTATGGATGTGCCTTTGATTGCTGTATCATTTTTGTTGTAATCAAACCTGAATTCCTGAACAGCATCGAAAGATTTAGGATCTATTTGCTCAGAGAAGCTTCCTCCATAGAGTTGGCTGCCGAATATTGCAGGACCAGTGAGGATTTTTTTGCAGTTTAAATCTTTGGTTAGATGTTGTATTTCTTTTAGTGTTCCGGGCATTGCAGATAAGTATTTGCCTGGAGTGTGGACGCCTGCAATGATTATTAGTTTGGATGTGTTTTTTAGAATTTCTGCAATATTTTTGCTGTTTATCGAGAGGTTTAATGTTTTTATGTTGGTTTTTTCGCTGGGTTTTGGTATTTTAGGGATGTTGTTGTAGTATGTGTAGAGCCTTAAGTCGTCTATTGTGAGATAGTTGGCTTCACCATCGAGAGAACCATAGATGTATCTGGGATAGACTCCTAAGTAAGGTGGGACTCCTAAGCCGGCTGGCTCGTCGGTGTAACAGTCAAGGATGGTGGTTTGGATTGTGTTCTGCATTGTGGTTTGTATTTTTGGTTGTTAGCGTTTAATGTTTTATGAGAGTTATAATATAAAAAGATATTTAAACCATTGTTTTAATAAATTGTGTTATGAAACAAATTTTTATTGAAGCAAAGGCGAAGATTGAGAGTATTAATCTTGCTAAGAAGGATATTAATAAGCTGCCTAAGAGGGTTGGTCTGGTTTCAACTATACAGTTTGTCGATAGTGTTAAGGATATTAAGAAGATTCTGGAGAAGAATAAGAAGAAGTGCGTGCTTGGCAGGGGAAGACAGAGGTATAAGCCTCAGATTCTTGGGTGTGAGTTTAGCGCTGCAGGGAATGTTAAAGAGAAGGTTGATGCTTTTTTGTATGTTGGCTCAGGGGATTTTCATCCTATTGGAATTGCTTTGAATACGGGCAAGAGAGTTTTTTGCTTTAATCCGGCTTTTAATAGTTTTTCTGAGATTAAGGAGAAGGAAATAGAGAGGATAAGGAAGAAGAGAAAAGGTGCGTTGGTTAAGTTTATTTCTTCAAAGAAGGTGGGCATTTTGGTTTCCACAAAGCCTGGCCAGCAGAATCTTAAGCTGGCGGTTAAGATGAAAAAGAAGCTTAAGGAAAAGGGTAAGGAAGGGTTTATCTTTTTGTTTAATACATTAGATGATATTCAATTGGAGAATTTTCCGTTTGTTGAGTGCTGGGTTAATACTGCATGTCCTAGAATTTCTGACAGCATATTGACTGTTAAAGGACTTCAGGATTCACATTTCTTCTAGTACATCAATGCCTAAGAGTTTTAGGCCGCTGCCGATGATTTCTTTTACACAATAGGCTAATAATAGCCTTGCCTGCATAAGATGCTCTTTTGACTTGAGTATAGGGCAGTATTGGTAGAATTCATTGAATTTCTGAGCTAGCTCAAGAAGGTATCTTGCCAGAAGATAAGGCTTGTAGTTTGTTGCCGCATTTTCTAATACTTTAGGATATTTTCCTAAGAGTTTTATTAATGCCAGTTCTGCTTCCTCGTCAAAGAACATGTAGTTGATGGTATCTTTTACTTCTAGTTTACTTTTTTCTATTAAGGAGGATATTCTTGCATATACATATTGTACATAAGGGCCTGTTTCTCCTTCGAATGAGAGGGATTCTTCAGGATTGAAATGGATGTCTTTCCGTGTGTCTGTTTTTAGGAGGAAGAATTTTAATGCCCCTATGCCTATTTTTTCTGCCCGTTCTTCAAGCTCTTTCTTGGATATTTTTTTGTATCTTTTCTTGATTTCTTTTTTTGAAAGGCTTATCATGTTCTTTATGATGTCATCAGCGTCAATTACAATGCCTTCCCGGGATTTCATCTTACCTTCTGGAAGGTAGACCATGCCATAGCTCATATGATGACATTTTTTGCTCCAGCTGAAGCCTAATAATTCAAGGATTTTGAATAACTGCTGAAAGTAGAGGTTTTGCTCTGAGCCTACGACCCATATAGAACTGTCTAATTTGTATTTTTCGAATTTATGCTTTGTTAAGGCAAGATCGTTTGTGATATAGATAGAGGTTTGGTCTCCTCTTAGGATGGTTTTGTCTGGCAGACCGTGCTCTTCCAGATTTGCAATGATTCTGTTTTCTTCTTCATCCTTAATGAAGATGTTTTTTCTTAGGCCCTGCTTTATTATTGGCTTTGCCTTGTTGTAGAAGTCTGATTCCCTGAATTCAACGTCAAATTCTGAGCCGAATTTTTGGTATGTTTCTTTGAAGCCTTTGACTGCCCAGGCATCCATCTTTTTCCATAGTGCACGAGTTTTCTTGTCGCCGGCTTCCCATTTTCTTAGCATTTCTCCTAGTTCTGCTTCAAGCTTTTTGGTTTTCTTTTTTTCATACATTATGTAGAAGTTGCCTACAAAATGGTCTGGCTTGATGGTTGCAGTTGGCTTTTTGTTTTTGCCGTAGTGCTGATAAGCAAGCATTGATTTGCAGATATGGATACCTCTGTTTGAGTAGAGTATTGATTTGGTTACATCATGGTCGGTGAAGCTGAGAATGTTAGAGATTGCCATGCCTATGCTGTCGTTTCTTAGATGGCCTAGATGCAATGGCTTGTTTGTGTTTGGAGAGGAGTATTCTACCATTACTTTTTCTTTTTTTCCTATTTTGGATATGCCATAGGCTTCTTTTTCTTTGAATATTTTTGAGAGGATTGCCTTAGAGAAGGCTGATTTGTTTACAAAGAAGTTGATGTAAGGACCGTTGGTTTCTATTTTTTGGATTACATCGTTCTGTTCTATTTTTTTGCTTAGATCAATTGCTATGTCGTTAGGATTTTTCTTTAATGTTTTTGCAAGAGGATAGCAAGGGAATGCATAGTCACCAAAGTTTGAAGAAGGAGGAACTTCCAAGTTTATCTCTTTAAGCTTGGTTGCTTTCTTTAATTCTTTTATTATGTATTCCTTTAGATCTTTTTCCATACTCTTTTTAAAATAAAGATAAGATATAAAGGTTTCTAATTTTGGCTGTGGTGCAATCCTTCTACTTTGTCAAGCACTCTTGGTCACCAAAGTGACTTAATTTTTCTTCCCCTAATCTCCGAGGGGAGAAAAATTAACCCTGATAGAATGTCAGGACAAGAGCACATCGAATTATAGGGTTGCATCACAGCCCTAATTTTTAGTAGTGATTTAATTAAAGATTTAGTTCTTGAAATACATTACCATGATAGGTTCTTTGTGTTCTCCAAGAGCGGTTATGTGAGTGTTGTCAATCCTTATACAACCAACTGTGTAACCAAGGTTAGAGAGTTCAGGAGCTTTTCCATGCAGTTGCCTGGAGTCATGCCTTTCTGGGAAGTTAAGTGTGCCTTGGACTATGAATCCAAGTATGTCTTCAACAGTGTATTCGTCGCTAATGTTATATAATTTGACTAAAGCATCACCGAAAGGATTGTTTGGGGCTCCACCAGGAATATCTTTTAAAGCATAGTAAGGGTTTTCTACAAAACCACCGCCTATCATCTTAGTGTTATGAGGAGATGTTGGATTGCCTTGCTCATCATAAATGCCGCCAACAACTGGAACTTTATTATAACATGCCTTTCTGTCAAGATTAAGGAAGTAAAGGTTGCCGGTATCAAATTTAGTGCTTCTTTTTTCATATTTGGTGTTTTTTGTGCCAGTCCATTCAACTACAACAGTGTCTATAGGGCCATAATTTTCTGATTTTAAGAAGATGTAATTTGTTCCATCAAGGTTTAGATTGATGTAGTTATTCTTTCTTTCTAATGTTCTTTCTATTCCAGTTAAAGGTTTGTGAGCATTTATTGAGGCTGCTTTTACTATACCTCTTCCTGCAAGAATAGTAAGAGCTATTGCAGGAAGCAAAATAGCAGCTTTTCCTATATGTTTCTTATATCCCTTAGATATACCACTGTATTTAGAAAGTTTGGGAGATTTAGAAGATTTGAAATGGTTGGGTCTATGTCTTCTATAAACTTTCTGGTTTCCAAGATGATCTTCAATTGTCATTTTATACTCCATTTTTTAATGATTTATAAGAATTCCTACAATAATTATTAACTCCAATCACAGAACAATTCATCCATCTCGTGCTTGCCTAATTTAGCTTTGTTAAGAACGCTCATCACAGGCTTCTTATTTCTGCTGCCTGTTACCTCATCATAAAGAAACTCTTCCTTTTCCTTGGAATCCATCTCTCCTAAAGGAGTATCGTCTATCTGAACACTTTTCTGGGTTCTAACCTGTTTCTTTTGCAATTTGGCAGGCTTCTTTTGAGCCTTAACAGCCCTTTTCTGCACTTTAGAGGGTTTTCTAGCCTTAATTACTGCTTTTGTCCTCTTTACTGCCTTTCCTTTGTTTGTTTTCTTTTTCATTTTGAACATAATTATTACTAAAAAGTGATAATAACTTATATATAAATCTTTCGTTTTTTCCTATTGATGAGTAGTCAAAAACCCCAAAGAAAAGTATTAAATATCCTCTATGTTCATTAAATTCCTATGAAAAAACAAAAACTTGTCTTAATTTTCCTTATTTTCCTTGTTTTGCCTGTTGTCTATGCTAATGAAGGGCATATGAAGCTCCTGGCTGTGAGCGAGTCGGAGCATGGTTATGTTGGGAACATTGCTGATTTGTATCTTGAGCTGAAAGAGGGCAGCGGGAGGGTCTTTCTTGACACTTTTCCAATAACAAAGTCTGATACCCAAATCTCTACAAGGTTTGCAAAAGAGATTGCCTGTGATTTCCTTGACATGGATTGCAGCAATATTGATTTTATCTATACTATAACCGCTGATTCCGCTATTATTGGAGGACCTTCAGCAGGCGCAGCTATAGCTGTGCTGACAGTATCCATGCTCAAAGAATTAGAGATAGACGAAGAGGTTTCAATCACTGGCAGCATTAATTCAGGGGGCTTTATTGGTTCGGTTGGGGGCTTAAAGTCAAAGATAGATGCAGCTGCCTCTATTGGAATCAAGAAGGTCATGATACCAAAGGGAGAAAGGTTTGTAAAAGATGATGGGGAAGAGTCTGTAATCATCTTTTCTGAAGATATTATCTCTAAGATAATCAATGAAACACTGGAGGATGATAATGGGACCATTGATATTGTTGTATATGGCAGAAGCAAGGGTGTGGAGGTCAAAGAGGTTTCTGAGCTAAATGAGGCTGTGTATGAGTTTACAGGGATGCTTCTGGAGGAGCCTGCAGGGGATATTAGCATAGATCTTGCCTATAAAGACACCATGAAGTCTCTTGCGGTTCTGTTATGCAACAGAAGCAAAGGGCTGCTGGAGAAGGTTGAAAGCTTTAATGTAACCAATAAAACAGATTTTCAGGCTGGAACAGAGGAAGATGCAAAGAATTTTACTATGCTTAGCGAGGAGTCATTTGCCAACCAAAGATATTACTCTGCTGCTTCTTATTGCTATGGGGCTAATGTAAAGTATGGCCACCTGCTTTTGAACCTGCAAAATCTTACTAACAAGGACGTTCTGGATATAGTTTATTCCATGAGAAAGAGAGCTTCTGATGTTGATGATGAAATCCAGGAAAGGGAGATAAAAAGCATTACAGATCTTGAAACATATATGGTAGTTAAGGAAAGGCTGATAGAAGCTGAGGATTACCTGGATAGAAGCTGGCTTGACATTAACAACACAGGCGACTCGCTTTATAACCTTGCCTATGCAACTGAAAGGCTTTATTCTGTGATTGCATGGAGCAATTTCTTTGGTGTAGAAGGTGAGAAATTCTCTTTTGATAAAGAAATTGTCAGGCAATCATGCATTAAAAAGATCTCTGAAGCTGAAGAAAGATATCAATACTTCAGCCTGTTTTATCCTGGCTTGTTAGATAGCACAAGAAAGGAGATTGACCATGCCTATGCTGACCTGAATAACAGCGATTATGAGCTTTGCCTGTTTAAGGCAAGCAAGGCAAAGGCTTCAGCTAATGTTGTTATGACTGTATTGGGCACAAAAGAAGAGCAGATTAAAGATGTAGTAGAGCAAAAACTAGAGATTGTTAAGAAGAACATAGCAAAGGCAACTAAGGATATGTTTCCTATCTTGGGCTATTCCTATTATGAATATGCTGATTCCCTGAAAGACTCTGAACCACATTCTGCAATGCTGTATGGAGAGTATGCATTAGAATTAAGCAATCTTGGCATGTATTTTAAGGAAAGGAAAAAGGCTTATCTCTCCGAGGTTGATTTCGCTGAGATCGATGTAGAGCTGTTATATGCTTTATTATTTGGGCTTTGTTTTGGCTTCCTGTTCGGTTATATGGTAAGGTCCAGAAAGTCCAGCAAGAGGAAAGGAAAAAGGCTTTTTATAGAAATAAAGTGATTATAAAACCCTAGCAAGCGCCCCGAAAGGCACTTGCCGGGAAAAAAGAGGTGATAATGAAATCTTTAGATAATGAATATGAAATATGATATTTCCCCCAAAACATCTATTTTCTACTTTAGAGTGGGCATACTTATATATAAACTTTTCGATTCTTTAAGGATTTTCTAGTAGTGACATAACAAGGTTATCCCCACCACCGAATATAAACAATAAATTTATATTAAAATTACTATTTTCCATAATAATAATCAATCATTAAAGGAGGTATTCAAATGGCAGAATGCAATGTTTGCGGCGCAAGTTTAGAGCCTAATAAAGAGACTGTAAAGGGTGAACTGATGCCCTGCCCTGAATGCGGCACAGAGCTGGAAGTTACTAATATAGATCCTTTTACGGTTGCAGAGGCTCCTCAGGAAGATGAAGACTGGGGTGAATAAATGCTTAAGGTTCTGGACACTACTTTAAGAGAAGGAGAACAGGCTCCACAAGTGAATTTTACAGTTGATGAAAAAATAAAGATAGCCAAACTGCTGGACAAAGTTGGCGTAGATATGATTGAGGCAGGCGACCCTTCTGTGTCGCCAAAGGTTTTTGAGGCAATTAAAAGAATTTCTTCCCTTAACCTTAATGCAGAGATTATAGCTCATTCTTTGGCAACAAAGTTAGGGATAGATAAAGCAAAAGAGGCTGGTGTTGATAGGGTTGCAATACTTTTCCCGACTTCTAAGATACATCTTCAGGACAAAGTTAAAAAGACTGAAGATGAGGCAATTAAGATAATAGAGGAGCATGTGAGTTATGCAAAAGGCTTAGGCCTTAAGGTAAGGTTCACGCCAGAGGATGCCACAAGAACAGAGCCTGATTTCCTGATTAAAGCCTGTAATACGGCTATTAAGGCTGGCGCAGACCGTGTTTGCTTTGCGGATACAATAGGCATAATGCAGCCGCATATTTTCTATGAAAGAGCCAGGGAATTAAAGGAGAAATTAAGCGGCTGCGAGATAGATGTCCATTGCCATAATGATTTAGGCCTGGCATTGGCAAATACAATGGCTGGTATCAGAGCAGGAGCATCTTGTGTGCATGTTACTGTAAACGGGATGGGTGAGCGTGCAGGCATACCAGACTTGGCTGAAACCATTATGGCTTTCAAGATTCTTGAGAATAGCAATAAATACGATATAAAGAGGTTAACTGAAATTTCTTCCTATGTCGAAAAGGTTTCCGGGTTTTTTAATTCCCCAAATAAGACAATTGTAGGAGAAAACGCATTCTCGCATAAATGCGGAGTGCATACAAACGGTATTCTAAAGAATCCAAACACTTATGAGCTATTTAGCCCTGAGATTATCGGAAGGGAAAGGAAGATCATAGTAGATAAGTACACAGGGAAGGCTGCTGTAGCTTCCAAGCTTAAAGAGTATGGAATTAATGCTGATGATGAGCAGTTAAAGAGGATTGTTGAGGAAATCAAGAAAATAGGAGATGAGAGAAAGATACTTCACACAGCTGATATTATTGATATTGCTGAGCAGGTTACTGGAGTCAGGTCAAATATAATCCCAAAAAAAGTAAACGCTTTGGTATTAATAGAAGCCAAAAGCCAGGTTTATACTTCTTCTATTATAAGAAAACTAAGAAATTTCAAGAGCGTAAGCCGCCTTTTTGAGATCACAGGCGATTATGATATCTCAGCTCATATAGAAGTTAACAATACAACAGAACTGAACAACCTTATAGAGGAATTAAGAGCACTTCCGGGAGTCAAGCAGACTAATACAAAACTGGTTTTAAAGATGTATGAAAACAGTAACTAAAAAATTGATTTTTGAATAAGATGGGAACATTAGTTGAAGAGATATTTTCAAGAAAACTGGGGAAGAAGGTTAAGGCTGGCGAGATAGTGTTAGCTGATGTAGATTATGCTATAAGCCATGATACCACAACGCCATTGGCAATCAAGGCTTGGGAAGATATTGGGAAGCCTTTGTTTAATAAGGACATGATTGTGATTGTCTTTGACCATTATTACCCTTCGCCTAATATTGACGGGGCTAACACACAGAAGGATATCCGAGGGTTTGTTAAGAAGCATAATATCAAGAGCTGGCTTTTTAATGGCGTGTGCCACCAGCTTATGGTTGAGAAGGGGTTTGCTTTGCCTGGGAACATTGTTGTTGGGGGAGATTCGCATACATGCACCTACGGAGCTCTTGGATGTTTTTCAACAGGGATGGGCTCAACAGATATAGGGGTTGTCTGGGCAACCGGCAAGAACTGGTTCAGGGTTCCTGAGACCATTAATATAAACGTAAATGGAAAATTTAAGGAAGGCGTTTATGCAAAAGACCTTATACTAAAGATAATCAATATTATAGGAGCTGATGGGGCAACCTATAAGTCGTTAGAGTTTACAGGGGAAACAATCGAGAACATGGAAATCCATGAGAGGTTGACATTAAGCAATATGGCAATCGAAGCTGGTGCTAAGTGCGGGTTGATTAAGACAGATAAGAAGACAAAGGAATTTTTTAAGAAGATGGGGGTTAATGAAATAGAGGACATTGCTCCTGATAAGCCTAACTATGAAAAGACGGTTACAATCGACGTCTCAACCTTAGACCCTCAGATAGCATATCCTAACAGGGTTGATAATGTTAAAGATATAAAAGAGTTTGAAGGGCTTGAGCTTGATGAGGTGTTTATTGGCACTTGCACCAATGGAAGGTATGAGGATTTAGAGATTGCGGCAAATATTTTAAAGGGAAAAAAGGTCAATAAATATTGTAGGGTTATCATTCTGCCTGCTTCAGCTGAGATTTATAAGAAAGCTCTTGAGAACGGCCTGGTTAAGATATTTTTAGATGCCGGGGCGACTGTTGGCATCCCTGGATGCGGCGCATGCGTTGGAAGGCATCAGGGCGTTCTTGGGGATGGCGAAAGGGCGTTAACAACAATGAACAGGAATTTCACTGGAAGGATGGGTTCCCCTAAATCAGAGATTTATCTGGCAAGCCCTGCAACATGCGCAGTTTCAGCAATACATGGGAAGATAACTGACCCAGGGGAGGCGCTTTAAGATGGCAAAGGTATGGAAAACCGGAGATGATGTTAACACTGATGAGATCATACCATGCAAGTATTATCCAAGGCCTAAGATTGAAGAGCTTGGCGACTTTTGTTTGCATGATGTGTATCCAGAGTTTGCAAAGAACAGGAAGAAAGGCGATGTTTTGGTTGCAGGGGATAATTTCGGCTGCGGCTCTTCCCGTGAGTACGCGCCTGTTGCTTTAAAGTATTCAGGGATAAAGTGCATTATTGCAAAAAGCTTTGCAAGGATATTTTACAGGAATGCTATCAATATCGGGCTGCCGATTTTGATATCAAAAGACGCTTATGATAATTTTGAAGAGGGAGATGAAATTGAGGTTGACCTGGAGAAAGGGGTAATCAAGAACATATCAAAGAACCTGTCATTTAAGACAGAGCCTTTGCCAAAGTTTGTGATGAAGATTGTAGATGAAGGCGGGATTGTAGAGTTTTTGAAGAAACATGATTTCAAAGAATTACAAGAGGTAAAATAAAATGTCAAAAAACATCTGTATATTACCGGGAGACGGGGTTGGGCCAGAGGTTACTGAAGAGGCTGTTAAGGTATTAAAATCTCTAGACCTTGGCTTTGATTTTGTTTATGGGGATATAGGGTTTGGTACTTATGAAAGATTGGGAACGCCCCTGCCGGATGAAACCATTGAAAAGGTTGAGAAGGCTGATGCAACATTGTTCGGGGCAGTTACCACGCCGCCTAACATTCCAAATTATTCATCGCCAATATTAAAGCTGAGAAAGCATTTTGATCTGTATGCTAACCTAAGGCAATGTGTTAATGATGAGATTAATATGGTAATTGTAAGAGAGAACACTGAAGGATTGTATTCAGGTTCGGAAAGGGTTGAGGATAATGGTGATAAGGCTATTACTGAGATGATTATCACAAGAAAGGGTTCAGAGAGGATCATAAGGTTTGCGTTTGAGTTTGCTAAGAAGAAGGGTTTTAGTAAAGTGACTGTTGTCCATAAGGCAAATGTTTTGAGAGAAACCTGCGGACTGTTCAGGAAGGTTGGCCTTGAGGTGGCAGAGGATTACCCAGAGATTGAAATGCAGGAATTGCTTGTTGATGCATGCGCAATGCAGCTGATAAAAGACCCTAAACAGTTGCAGGTTATTGTTACAACCAATATGTTCGGGGATATACTGAGCGATGAAGCTTCTATGCTTGTGGGCGGCTTGGGTGTTGCTTATTCAGGGAATATAGGAACTAAGAAAGCTGTGTTCGAGTCTGTCCATGGCTCTGCACCTAAATATGTTGGAACTCATAAGATAAACCCTACCGCAACAATCATGGCTGCAAAATTAATGCTGGAGCATCTAGGGTTTCATAAGGAAGCGTTAAGGGTAGAGAATGCTGTTAAGAAGGCGATTGCTGATAAAAATGTTACACCTGACCTTGACGGAGATCTTACAACGCAACAGGTTACTGAAAGCATTATAAAGAACCTGGAGGAATAACATGAAAATAGGATTTTTGCATTCAATAATGAGGAAAGAGGAAAAGCTGTTGTTAGAGGAGCTTAATAAGAGAAAGGATATAGAGATTGAGATGATTGATGACAGGGAGCTGGAGTTTAATGTTGACAAAGGCAAGAAGTTTGATTTTGATGTTGTGATGGAGAGGTCTGTTAATTATCTAAGGTCGTTGTATGCATTAAGGCTGTTTGAAAGCGCTGGGATAAGATGTATAAATCCTTATAAGATCGCAAGCATCTGCGGGGATAAGATCCTGACATCAATAGCCCTTAAGGAGCATAATGTTCCCCAGCCAGAGTTAAGGATAACATTCACAGATAAGTCCACTCTGCAGGCTATGGAGGATATGGGATATCCTGTTATTCTAAAGCCGGCTGTTGGCTCCTGGGGCAGGCTGTTAAGCAAGATAAATGACAGGGAAGCTGCTGAGTCCATCCTGGAGCATAAGACTATCCTGGGAGATTACCATCATTCAATTTTCTATATACAGAAATATGTGGAAAAGAAGGGCAAGGATATAAGGAGTTTTGTGGTTGGCGATAAGTGCATAGCTGCTATCTACAGGACATCCGAGCATTGGATAACTAACACAGCCAGGGGAGGCACAGCAACCAACTGCCCGGTTACAAAAGAGATAGGCGAAATGTCAATAAGGGCTGCAAAGGCTGTTGGAGGGGGCATTATTGCTGTTGACCTTTTTGAGACAGAAGACGGCTTGTTGGTGAACGAGGTTAACCATACAATGGAGTTTAGGAACAGCATCCATACAACAGGCGTTAATATCCCAGAGAAAATGATTGATTATGTTATCAAGTTTGCCAAGGGTGAAATAAATGGATAAAGTGAGGGTATCAGTGGTGGGTGGCTCAGGCTATGCAGGCGGTGAGCTGCTCAGGCTGCTGTTGTCACATCCTTCTGTTGAGATAAAACAGGCAACATCTGAGAGATTGGTGGGAAAGTTTGTCCATTGCGCTCATCCAAACCTGAGAAAAATCAGCCAATTGAAGTTTTCAAGCGTTTCAGACCTTGAAGAATGCGATGTATTGTTCTTATGTTTGCCTCATGGAAAGTCTATGAAGGATATTGACAGGTTTAGAAAATTGGCTCCAAAAATAATCGATCTTAGCGGGGATTTCAGGCTGAATAATGAAGAGCTTTATGAGAAATGGTATAAGCATAAGCATGAGAATCCTGATATGATGGGAAAGTTTGTTTATGGCATCCCTGAGCTGCATAGGGAAGAGATGAAAAAGGCTAGTTATATTTCAAGCGCTGGCTGTAATGCCACAGCAACTATACTTGCATTATATCCTTTGTTTAAGAACAATCTTGTTGATCTGGAGAGAACTGTGGTTGAGGTTAAGGTTGGCTCAAGCGAGGCTGGCAATTCTCCTAACATTGGCTCGCATCATCCTGAGAGAACAGGCTGTGTTAGGTCTTTTATGCCAACAGGGCACAGGCATATAGCTGAGATGATCCAGGAGTTGAGTTTTGGCAAGGAAATCAAGGTGAATTTCTCTGCAACATCAATCGAGATGGTGAGAGGGATTTTGGCAACATGCCATGTGTTCCTTAACAAGCCTATGGAAGATAAAGATATATGGAAGATATACAGGCAGGAGTATGGCAGTGAGCCTTTTATAAGGATTGTTAAGAGCACGGAAGGTGTGTACCGTTATCCTGAGCCAAAGTTGTTAAGGGGTACAAATTTTTGCGATATAGGGTTTGAGAAGGATGAAGATTCTAACAGGCTTGTTGTGGTGAGCGCTATCGATAATCTGATGAAAGGCGCTGCAGGCCAGGCATTGCAGGCTTTCAATATAATGAACGGCTTTGAGGAAACAACAGGGTTAGAGTTCCCGGGGCTGCATCCGGTATAAAATGTGCAGGTTATTAGCTGTTAAATCAGAAAAGGAGTTTAAGGTAAGCGAGCATTTGAAGAAGTTTGCTTATATTTCAGAGCATAGCAAGGAATATCAGGGGCATGGCTGGGGCTTGGCATATCTTGCAGGGGATGAGTGGAAGGTTTATAAGAATATTAAGCCAATCTGGGAAGATGACCTGAAGAGATTTGGGAGTACAAGGTTCCTTATAGCACATGCAAGGAGCGCGTTCAGGGATAAGGGCATAAAG
>CEPX01174063.1_pt1 | contig 15842 bp, 27 predicted proteins | sample 361361 | NCBI WGS metagenome assembly CEPX01 (sample SAMEA2619974, study PRJEB7988) | marine metagenome | biome: marine biome (ENVO:00000447); feature: mesopelagic zone (ENVO:00000213) & marine oxygen minimum zone (ENVO:01000065); material: "saline water (ENVO:00002010), including plankton... | reverse complement strand
TCTTTAACGGCTTCCGTTACGCCGCCTACACCTTCGCCTGTAACAATCGGCGCGATGTTGGATTCCTTGCGCTCTTCGACCATCTCTTTGATGGTGTCAATGCGATCTGGACCCAGTGCTACCAGAATGCTGGAGAAGCGATCAGTCCGCTTTTCCTCTGGCAATTCATTGACAATAGACTCTACGCTCTTGACGAACTCGCCCTGACGTGCGGCGTGCTCGTACTCGTCTACCTTAGCCTGTGCCTGCGCCAACTGCTCGACAAGCTCAGCCTTTCCTTTCTCAGCCGCTTCGAGGCTTTCATGCAGCGTAGCTTTTTCGCCTTCGAAATCGGCCCTAGCCTCATTAACTGCTTCTTCTGCAATCAACTTGGCTGTATCGGGATGTTCATCCCGAAGGGTCTTAGCATCCATTTTCCTTTTCTCCTTCGATGGGGATGGATGACTTTGGACGGATTCCGCTGCGTTAAAGCTGCCCTTCGCTGCGGGTTCCATGACGATATCCACTGAATTGAGACGTATGATATTCTCGACCAATTGCCCTTCGCGTCCGTCAGCTTCGCCCTCACTCACTTGAGCAAAGGCGTCGATTGAGACACCGAACAGATGGTCGGCCTTGTGCTCCTTCGCATAGGCAATGCGTTCTTTGATAAATTCTCCATCAGGGTGAGCAAAAATGTGGATCTTCGAACGAACAACATCTCCTTCTCTGCGGCCACTTTCGGTAGTTATCGCCCATTCTCTCGGATCACGCGAAAAAGTCTCGCCATGATTGAGATATCCGACAACCATATCGTTGGCTGCTTCAGCAATCTGATCGATAGCCTTATCTCCGTAATAAAGGCCATTGAGCGACCATCCTTTTTCAATTACGGTAATTTCGTTTACCAAACCACCTTTTTCACTTTCCTCGAACCCCGCCATGCTAATGCCGCCGCAGTGCCTCTCGCGCAAACGCACCATCACGTCCTCATCACCCATACTTTCCACCATGGCTTCAAAGGCCGGATCAACTACCTCCTCACTGACAATAGTTGCTCTGATTTGCTCTTTGTTGAGTTGCTCAAAAGCGTCATTTTTCATATGATTGCTATCTCTTTCTGAGCCATGCCCGAATCGACTTCGCAATTTCAACGAAATTGAAATTGTCAGATATTCTAGTCACTCTACCGGTGTGCTCTAGTAGCCTTTGGGCTTTTTCCTCTTGGGCTTTTTCTTCGGAATCTTTCTGGGTTTGCTCTGGCATGGGTACACGGCAGGATTGCTTGCCATTAGATCCTCCGGAAATAACGCTTATAATACACCATATGGACCTAATATTACATTAATCTCCTCAAAAGCAAGTGAATTTACGATAAATATCATCTAAAATAATCCGTTATTTGACATTTGCGCAATGGTAGACGATAGTATATCTTATATCTATGCCTAAAAACACCATTCCTACCGGATTCACTGAAATAAATAAAGTTTTATGCGGCGGTCTTGTTCGCGGAGGGCTGTGTGAGATCTACGGTGACGAGGGCGTAGGTAAAACGTCGGTCGCCATATCCATTTCAAAGACTCATTCGTGTGGATTTATCGACATGGACCACTCTCTGTCTGCTCGACTAGTGGATTGGATAGGCGAACAGGATAATATGATCATATCCTACCCGCCCAAAGGAGGATTACGAACGCTGATCGAGTTGGTAAACATATTAGCCAAAAATGTAGACGTAGTAATCGTGGATCCGGTGGGGGTACTGGTTTGGCAGGATCTGGAACAATTCATCCCAGCCGCTGCGCAAACCGCATCTATATATAATGGTATAGTGCTTCTGGTTAATCACAGCAACCAATTGAACATCCCCAATGGCCAACAGTGGACTTCTTTTTACTGTTCTCAGCGGGTAGAAATGCGGCAGGGAGAAGTGCAAGTCAACGAAAAAAGTGGACAATCTGAATCTATGTCAGTTTCTATTCGCACCACAAAGAATGCCTATGGCCCAAATTATCGAAAGTCTGAAATGTCATTCCACTTCAATCAGGAGTCCGCATATGTACAAAACTGAAGAAGGCAAAGTATTTCGGCGCGGCGAGCGAGGCACCAACGTCTCGATTTACTTTAGCCGAAGAAATCGCCATATTCTAGAAGCCCTCTACGATATGATCGATTCGGGTCAAATAACCAGTATATCTCAATTTGTTAATACAGCTGTCGAAGACAAATGGAATAAAGAGCACGTCCATGCCGAGCAGCCACAGGTCGCCTGATGCGCGTATACGACCTAGAAGAAACGGAGCGGCAGACCACTCGCGTACGACGGCACTTGGACATGAAAATGCCGGAAGCAGCGGCAAATGAATTCATGGGCTTCATCACTGAACAAAATGTTTTCGAGAAGCCAGTTCCTCCCGATCATATCACTGTATTATCCGATTATTTCCGGCAGTGGGCATTTTTAGTATCCTTGCCCGTTGGACAAGTTGAAATAGTGTGGAATATTTGGAAGGATTCAATAACCGTTGACACGCCCATTGTGGGAACTGGGGACAAAGAAGATACAAAACGTGATCCTGAGCCAACAAGTGGTTCAACTGGATGACGATACGCGCTCCATTGTCGCATACCACTTTTGTCCTGTAGCCGATGAGGCCTCTTTTGATGAGTGGGTTACCCTTCGTTTCGACAGTCTACAATCCTTGATCAAAGCAACAGACCATAAAGGACGTCGTATCGCACATCGAGAAATATTGTTCCAACTAAAGTCATGGGATGGTTAATCAGTCTATTCAAGGCTCATGTAATATGCGATCGATGTGGTTCCACCTTTAAAGTAGGGCTTCGCAAATTTACTGTAATGGGTATATCCATCTCCATTGGGAACGATGCGCAGACCAAAAGTGCCCTCAACCGCAAAGGTTGGCGCTATATAGGCTCTAAATGTTTTTGTCCCAAATGTACATTGAACCATGACAGGAAACAACTATGAACTTAGAAGTGATCCGATTTTCCAGTCATCACACATCTACAATGGGTATATTGATGGATGTATCGGACTTGCGCCGTCGCTTTCTCGCGTACACTCTTGAAGATGCCTATCGTCCTCAAAAAGTGAAGCATGAAACACGCATACCCCAAGGAACGTACGAAATCAATCTTCGCAGCACGGGAGGATTTCACAAGCGATATCTAGCTAAGTTCGGGGCCAATTTTCACAAAGGCATGTTGCATGTGGATAACGTACCAAATTATGAATATATTCTCATCCACTGCGGAAACGACAAGGACGACACCAGTGGGTGCTTGCTCGTAGGGAGTAGCTCTACAGAAAACGTGACCAGAGACGGATTCGTGGGCTCTTCGGTGTCGGCCTACCGACGTATTTATCCTCCGATTGCTGCAGCACTGGAAAAGGGAGAGGCTGTTATTATAAGTTATTTGGACTACGATACGCCGAAAGGGATATGGCGACCGACATGACAAGCGAGGCATCTTCTTCGTTTGATCCTATCTTGGACGAGATCGAGCGCAAAATGGCTATAGGGGAAATCCGTGATGCGATGGGGAAGCGAGAATTTTGGGAACTGACCGAACATGCGGTGTCTTATTCTCGATTCGTCTACGATCAATGTCGTAAAAAGAAGTTTTCTCGTCGTCAATCTATGCAACTGACACTACAATTCTCCAAAGACCTATTTTTCGGGGGCTTCAAGAACACTTGACTTAATAGTTAAGAAGTAATAATATTATTAATGTAAGCTCGACGTAGTTTTGAGTGGGTGTATGGCCCATCCGGTGGAGATCGGATGGGCATTTTTATTAAATGTCAGTCTTGTCATAGATATGGTTGATGTATGACCACCGTAGCACTTCCTGAGAAATAGCTTCCGACATCAGCACCATGTCATCTTGTAGCTGATCTATGCTATCTCCTTGCGGATAAGCTGCATCGCTAACGGACAGGATTGTTTCCCCTTCGTCAGCAAAATGCACAGATCCAATATAATAGCAATGATTATCCTTGTCTTCATCTCTATCGTCTAGGATAATCCGATATTCCCATGTGCTCGGTATTGGATCTCCGTTTTTATTGCCCATATATATCTCCCTCAGATTTCGGTTTTTCCAGTTATCGTTTTCGATAACGGCTCGTTATCGTTTTCGATAACAGCTTAAACGTAGCCGTTATCGTTTTCGATAAGCATAGGGCTGTTTTCACAGTGGAAGCCATTATCGTTTTCGATAACGTTCTTAAGTCTACCATCTGTTAAGAAAAGGTTCCAGTGGCTCGCGAAGGCCCGTTGAGTGGCATTTGGAAGGGAGACACCATATAACCGCTCTCTCCACGGACCACTGGAACGTGTAACCTATAATAGCTGAAGTATTAGTGGAAAGCAATATTTATTTGCATTATCTGATCGTATAGTATATATTTTGCCTATGAATAAGCGAGGAAGCAGGGTTAAAGGTTCACGTATTGAGCGAGAAATCGTCCAAAAACATAAAGACTTAGGCATTATTGCAGAACGCGTTCCTCTTTCGGGAGCCGCTGGAGGATCATACAGTGGAGACGTGGTCATCAATAATGATTTACGAGCCGAGGTCAAAGCGCGAAGTGGTGGGGCAGGGTTTCAGGTACTGGAACGATGGATGGGAGACAACGACTTGCTCTTTTTGCGGAAAGACCGTTCCGAGCCAATGGTAGCAATGCCTTGGTCTACCTACGAAAAACTTATTGCGCATTTATGTGCTCATGGCAACGATTAAATTCGTTGAGGGCGACTGTCTCACTCTCATGGAGGGGTTGGGCCAATTCGATGCCATTATCACGTCACCTCCGTATAATTTGGGTATATCAACAGGAGGAGGACTGTCTGGGGCCGGTGAAAAATCAAGGTGGAAAAAGCCCGAATTGGCTAATGGATATGGGATCCACGATGATGCGATGGACCCTTTCGAGTACACATTATGGCAAAAGACATTTCTACTCAAGGCATGGAACTGCCTCACAGACCGAGGCGCGATCTTTTACAACCACAAGCCACGGGTACAGGCGGGTCTCTTACAGACACCACTCGACTACAACCCCGGCTTACCGATACGTCAAATCATTATTTGGGATCGGGGCAGTGGGTTCAATTATTCGCCCACTTTCTTCGTCCCCACTCATGAGTGGATCGTGGTCTTCGCCAAACCAGACTTCCGGCTCAAAGACAAAAAGGTTTCAGGGAAAGGCGACGTCTGGCGTATCCCGTTTTCGACCAAGGAACCGCATCCGTGTCCATTCCCTGTTGAAGTACCCATACAAATACTGCAATCCATCGATGCGGAACGAGTCTTGGACCCGTTCATGGGACAGGGAACCACAGGCATTGCCTGTCATCGCAATGATGTGAATTTCGTGGGAATTGAACTCAATCCCGCATATGTGCAGATAGCTAGAGAGAAACTTCATCATGAACGAAGCCAACTTACTTTCCTATAATCGCAGACCGCTCTACGAAACGGAATCCGATAGAGCCTCAGAGCGCGAAGCAATCGCACAGGTCGAATTCCAATTTGATTCAGAAATCGGGCAAACGAAGCCTAAGACGCTGGTCGATGCCGTGATGAAAAAAGGCGGCATCGAATGGGCCTATGTCGAACTGAAATGCCGTGACAATCGTTATCAAGCACAGGTCGAAGTCGAAGGCTATATGATCTCGATGATCAAATGGGATAGATTGAAAAACGTAACCAAAACTGACAAACCTATCTTACTAGTCGTTACCTTTGGTCCTTCCAAGCGACCCGATGAGGCTTACGGACTGTGGATCGATCATAAAGCCCAATATCCCACACGAATGGCGGGTCGGTTAATTGAGCGTGAAAACCGAACGCGCAATGATTATGAAAAAATGCGCGACAAAGAGGTCTGCTACTTCATCCCATGGAAAGAGTTCACGCCACTATGGAACATGGACTGAAACGATTCGGGTGGATCGTGATCGCCTGTACAGTAATTTATGTCGTCCTGCACATAGCCAGTGTATGGTTGAAATGACAGTCAAGGAACTAATTCTCCACCTATCGTCCTATCCAGACGATATGACAGTACGAATGACACTGGATTACGGTTCAGGGGGCTAGTCTTTGCTAGTAGGAGAACGAATATTGGTGACCTAAGCAGCCTACAGGACATCGAAGATATATTATCGCGAGACTGCTACTGTAAGATTACATCAAATCCTCAGGTTGGAGATGTGATTATTTATAGAGACCATCGGAATGCGATCAGTCATTCAGGGTATATTTGCTTCATTGATCCTATCCTAAGTGCAGTTTTTGTCTGGAGCAAATGGGGTAATTTGGGAGAATACATGCATCGAGCTCCATGCTGTCCATTCTATGCGGACGATTCAACCATCGAATACTGGAGATTAGGACAATGCTAGATATAGTGCCTGAAGGTGTCCTCGGCCATACGGCGTTTATGCTTTTATCGTCTAGCTCGGCTAATCACTATATACAATCAGCCATTGCAGCGGGCCCTTCATCTCGGATTGAAAACAACCTTGATCTTGGAATAATGACGCATGAAGAGCTTGTGGAGCACGCTTCTTCTCTCTGGAGCACTATCGTTCATTCTACGAAAAGAGATGTTCCGGAGGTAGAATTGGCGATATTGCTTCCAATCCTCGCGCGCGTAGCTGCAGACTCAGAGGAAACCAGACGACTGATTCGCTCTATATCGGTGCATGACGAGGTGCCAGCTATATGGCTCAGTGCCTTAGCTCGTAAATTGTGGCGACAAATGCCGAGTGATACATCGTACGATAGTGGGAACATTATGATTTTCATCTATTCGAATCTGTCGAGTGAGTATTGATCATGTTTGAATATACTATCAAGGTTACGAGAGTAGTCGATGGGGACACAGTAGATGCGGAGATTGATCTGGGATTCGACGTGCGCGTCAAAAAGCGTATACGACTCTTTGGCATCAACACGCCCGAATCTAGAACCCGAGACAAAGAAGAAAAGAAACGTGGCCTTGCTGCCAAGTACCGTCTGGAAGAAATAATCGATCAATCCGAAGTCATTCGGCTTCGATCACACGGTTCAGGAAAATATGGGCGGGTCTTGGGCGAACTGATGATCACTGATGATCATAGTAGCGACACCGCCGATTTGTACGAGGACGGAGAATGGATAAGTATAGCGACGATACTAATCAACGAATCGCACGGGGTTCCGTATTTCGGCGGGAAGAGAAAATAGATCACCCCATTTTGAATGGCGCGATCATCACAGTTCAGCAGTGGAGCGAGGAACGCACGATCGTTTATCAGTCTGGCATCAAACACGGACTGATAACCATGCTGCATGAATTAGCATCGCTAATCGAGCCAGATCGACATCTGGAGATCTCGGAGATGGATTATGATACTGAAAAATGAAAAGGGGAACATACTCTGCCCTGCTTGCTATCATATCCTCGACTTCTGGAATTGTAAGGCGGTGTGTCATAACTGCGGATTGCAATTTACGTGCGACGAATAGCGCATGCTAGACGATCTATTCAAGGGCATATACCGTTCAGTAGTGGAAGCACAAAATGCCATCGAGCAGCATTATCTGGGCGAAGTGACGGAGGACTACTTCGAAGAAGACGGTTCGCCCAAGATGGTCAAGGTTCAACTGCCGGGAGCGGAGGGAGTCATGCACGAGGTCTTGATTCCCGCCATCACACTGGTCCCCCACAATGGTTTGTCTATTGACGAAGTATCAATAGAGATGAAAGTCAAGCTTTCGACCAGTGAAGACGACCAAGAGACCAAAGGCAATAAAGTATCCAGAGTACGCAAGATCATCTCCGACTTCTCAAATCGAGAAGGGGGCAAGGAACTGGCTACGATCACCGTGAAGTTTAAGGGAGGTGACCCGCCAGAGGGACTGGCGCGGATCAAGGACAATCTCATCAAACTCATTCCAACGTAGGAAAGTCTACCATGAAAGCAAAGACAAAGAAAGCAGTGAAGGCTAAGAAGATAGCGAAGCCCAAGAAGAAGATCTTATTCAGCGAAAAAAAGGAGTACAAGACCGAAGACTATGCCAAGCGGCAACAAAAGCAGTGGGAAAAGAAGGGCTATAAAGTCACGCGTAGAAAGAATGTGTTATATTTAAAAATGCTTTAAAGAGCCCACCCTAACCAGTGCAAGTGCTAATAGAAAGGAATATTCATTATGGCCATAGCAGATGCCTTTGTCGGGTTGCCCATAGAAGCTCTTATCCTCGACCCCATTCTGGCTTGTGCCAAAGGGCAGATGGCACTGGCACAGACGACCCTCGATTTTGTCGAGCAGTTGGCATTCGAGCCACAAGAAGGGGATGGCGAGGGAAGCGAGCGCAAAGCCAAAGTGCTTAATATTGACCTCGACAGACTGGCCAATAGTCCGGACGGCACGCTCCAGCACGTCAACCAGAAGGTACAGATGCCGCTCCTCCCACTGGTCACTATCCCTAATTTCAGTCTGGATACCATGGAAATAGACTTCATGATGGAAGTCAAAACCAGCCAGACCGACACGACCAGTGATTCCAGTGAGAGAACCACTGAGGCCGAAGCAGGCATGGAAGCCAGTGCCAAAGCCGGATTCGGCTTCTGGAGCGCCGAGGCTAAAGTCACTGCCAGCACCAAAACCTCCGGCACCGTCTCCTCCTCCAAAGATACCCAGCGCACCTCCGACCAGTCAGCCAAATATCAAATCAACGTCAAAGCCAAGCAGAACGAACCCGCCGAAGGTATGGCCAAATTCACCCAGATACTCGCAACCCTCATAGAACCTATCGATGTAAGCGTGGCCCCAGTAGCTGCCTGAGCTAAATGATGTTACAAAATGCAAAAGAGATCACCATCCTGGTGCTCAGCATAGGCTTGATGGTCTTGTTAATAGTCATCGTCGTTGGGGACTTCTATGTGGCTTTACATGAGAACAGGCCTGTGGACGAGAGCGTCATCAACTTATTGCAGATGGCGGTCACTGGCATCGTAGGTATCGTGGCAGGGTATCTGTCGGCTACGATAGACAAAAACGCTGAGCAATGAAGCTCAAAGAGGTCGAAAAAGTACGTAAGCGAGCCGCACAGTCTCTTTGCACCTACGAGATAAGCGGAGCTTATGTGCGCATACGTGCCACCGAGCTACTGGCCGTATGCGATGAACTGTTGAAACAAATGAAAAGCCAGCAGCTAACACTGGAACTATAAGCCTCCGTGCGATGCGGAAAGAGCGAGGCGGGGGGCTGGGATGAGGGGTTAAGCCTTTGTCCCAGCCCCTTTTTTCTATCCAGAAGCAGGCCTCCAATCCTCATAACCCTCCGACCACGACTCTGGGACATATAACAATATCTTCGTCGGACCCCCAGACGTATACGCAACAGTGTGACCGTCCAGCCAACGGTGAACCTTATACTCCCAATCACCGTCAGTCACAAATCGCTCCGCCACCCCACGCCCACTCTTCATAGCCGCTAACTCCCAATCCATCTTCCTACTCCTTTTCTGCTTCGTGTTTTTTGCCGTAGCCCTTGCAGCCGCGCTCTTCTTTAGTCGAAATTAAAAACGCCTTGCAATAGACGGCTTACTGCGACATCGCAATACGAAAGCTCTTGCTCAATTCCGATAGCTCTATAGCCGCATCGCTTGGCGGCTTCCAGCGTAGTGCCTGAACCCATGAAGGGATCTAAAAGGATGTCACCTTTTTCAGCGTATGTAGTAATGATCCACTGCAAGAGAGGGAGAGGCTTTTGGGTGGGATGCTGACGCTTCTCTTTGTCTCGCCCCCCCCTCTCTTGCAGCATACCTTGCCACCGCCATTTGAATTTACGCACAGCCCTTTTATGTGAAGTCCACGCCAATTCACAGTCTGCGAAGTCGTTTTTCCCATTGTCTTTATCCCAGACTATCCAAGAAGAAGAGGGCGGCAATACGTCGGTGTAATAATTGCCGCCAAAGACAATGGCTTCTTTGCCGTGACGGACAGCCAATTCTACTAAGTCAGGACACCTGCGGCGATCCCACGTATAAGTGCCAAAGTCTGTTGTGGGTGCGAGACTGCTTCGTGTCTTGTTTTTCTCGTTTGACTCTCCAATGCCATAGGGAGGGTCAGCAATCACTAAGTCTGCGACAGACAGAGTGGGAAGAACATCTCGGCAGTCGCCATGATAGATAGTGCAATAGTCGTCTTCATAGTAGGGGGCGAAGGTGCTCTCTGTTGCAAGTTTTTTTGTCATGTCAGCTTGACTTTGTTAGAATGTGAGATTGACGACGAGCCGTTCGTCGCGCATCGTTCGGTTCTAAGGTCGTATAATCCCATATAATATACTGTATACCGACCCCCAAAAGCAAATAAAAATTACTAAAATAACCACAATTATTACGTAATTACCCCCAAATAGCGGGGTGGTACCCCAAACAAACGCATAATCATTACCTAATACCACCCCCGAGTGCTTCTCAGAATATTCCCCCTCCGGACACCGACAAAACCGACAAAACGGGATTCTGTCAGTTCTGTCAGTGACCAGAGGGGGGTATCCGCGTTTTCTTTCGTAGTCCTTACAACCATAACACTTTTTAAAACAACACGTATACGATCTCTAAAACGGCATTTCATAGCCGCGTAAGGGAGATGCGATGGCGTCGCTCCCCTCGGGGGCAGAATTTTCGTAAATGCTTGTTTTTAAAGGACTTAGGTCGCGTCCCCGTGGCCTCGCAGGCGGCCACCGATTGTCCTCATTGGCCTACCGAATTAACAACCTGTTCCGTACTATATATGTGCGGGCGGAGGTGCGGGGGGCGGAGTATAGGGTTAGCAATCGGCTGACCCTAAATCAGATCCTCGGACCGAGGATCAACACAATAAGGAGTAGCAAAATGAGCATAGTGGCTTTAATCTCGTTGTGGGCAGAAGCTGCCAAGGTCCATCTTGGCAATCTGACCACTAGGCGTCTAAACGGAGCCGTAGACCTATTCAAAGCCGTAAAAACAGCTGTGGCTCTCTGGACGGAGCATAGTGGCGAAATAACTGGCGCATCTAGCGGCGAGTATTTCGGCAAAGTAGCCGAAATAGCCGTTGAATCTAGCCAGAAAATCCAGAAGCTTAGAAATATTGTCTGGATGAGCGCGGCAGAGTATAAAGAATTGGTCGCGGCAACGGGCACACAGATTGTCTTAGATCTTGGCCAAGATAGCAGGATGTCCGAAAATATAGCCGATTACACAACTGGCTTTATAGTCCGGTCAGTTATCGGCGCGAATAGGTCTTCTGACTATCGGTTGACGCAAACGGATGCCCAAGAATTTATGACCTTGATTAAAGGTCATATCAAGTTATCGGAATACGATACCTTGGTCAAAAATTTTGGTAGTCTCTCCAAGTTATGCGACGCCCTTGGAACTGGCAAGTTATGGAATCACAAGTACTTTGCCGCCGATCCCAAGGACGCTAAGAAAGACGATGACCCGCCGAAGAAGGTTGAGACCATATCGGTCTCTGACCATAAGAGGATATTGGCGGATGCAAACTTGGCGAATACGGAAAATGGGAAAGCTACCAAAAAAGCTAACGTCAAACTGGCCAAAAATCATAAGAAAATGGAAGGCGAATGCGAGAAGCTTAGGGCCTTGTATGATGCCGCACTAGTTCGCATTAAAGAACTAGAATGCGAAAACGCGGAATTGGTCAAGGTTATGTTTGACTTGAAAATGGAAGGTCAAGCGGAAGCTGAATTCTTCGGGAATCTGAGCGAAGCCACTCAGATAAAACTAGGCGAATTGAAGGACGGCACCGAGGGCGAAGCGATGGAATTGAAAAACGCCGTAGGTATGGGAGTATTAAGGTAGCAAGTAGCAACTAGCAAAGCCGATAGGGCATTTAAGCCCTATCGGCTTTGCTCTTTTTTTTTCTTTTTTTTTTTGCCCGTCCTACCTTACGATTACTCGGACCGAGTAATCGTAAGGTTTTGTTTTTTTTTGTTGTTCGGCTATAGGATAGACCTATGGTTGGAACATTTCCGGAGAGGTGCCCATTTTTTGTGGTAGGCTAATTGGTTTTGTTTACCCTGTGGCCATCTCTCTTCCACCGTCCAATTTTTTTTTGGGGGATTAATTATATGACTATGCTATTAGAGGTTTTGGGTGAGGCGTTTTTGTACCTCATCTTACTTTTACTGGTAGGTGGGTATGGAATCCGCCTCTGGTTAAGGGGTCATTCGGATGTCATTAATGACATTCGTGCTTCCTCGGACCGAGGAAATTGGTGGTACTTTTTCTGGACCACCTTTACGGATAGGTACTGGCCTATGCGTATAGGTCGCAGGACATGGGTCGGGTATAGGATCGGTCGGGTCTCTATGGCCTATAATAAAGGCGCTGGGTTCGTCATCGCACTATGGTCTGGTCCTATGCGTATAGGTAGCAAGATCCGGATGTGGCCCTTCTTACCTATACGGCGGGAATTGCTATGGCATTGGAATATCCGGTGGTATAGCGGTTTTGAGTCCTATTGGTTGCCTATTCGGAAGGTTCCTCGGACCGAGGAAAATCCTCGGTGTGAGATCGCACCGACGCAGGATGACGATTTCATCTTCTAAATCAGTGGAAGGAGAATAATGTATGTCGTGGGCTAAGAAAATCAAAACAACCAAAAAATCGCCCCTGTCTGGGGCAACCGTAATGTGGGAAGTGTCTGGGGGATTTGGCATCGAACGAACCGGAACCCTGTCCCATCTCGACGGGACGGTTATTAAAGAAGGAAAATTGCCGCACGGACATTCATTGCACAAAGCGCACGAATATCTCGTGCGCGTCACAGGCAAATCGCACCCTCTCGGGTAATAATATTATATGATTGGAGGAGATTCGACGAAATCGGTTCGTATGACGATTTCGGCAGTACGCCCATAGAGGTCATTAAGAAAGAGGTGGGGATAGACCATGTCCTATCTACTGCCTATGAAAAGGAGGATTAATATGCTTGCTAAAGTCTTAAAAGCGTTTCATCTGGCAGGGCCGCTCGGTCCGAGGACCATCTCCGTCAAGGTAGGAGATCGGTTGGCCATCAACGAGTTGAGCCGGAAGTCCCTCGAATTTGAGATTGTTGGAAGTCACGAGGCGCTGGCACTCCGTATGTACGGATGTATCACTCCTGAATATAAAGACCACATCCAACTGAACCCCGTCCATCTGACGCCGGGATACCTTGCTGAAAATGTCATACCTGAAACGGTGGCATCGGCGTGGGGTATTCCCTTCGAGCCGACTCGGCCCGAGGATCTGCCGCGCCATCAGCGGTATTTCATCTCGTTCCCACCAGTCCATCCCGACAAGATGTATGATTTCGATGACCCCGATCTTCCCAATCCTAAAACCGACCCCCATTGGACCATCAAAGACAGGACCACAGGGCAAGAGGTTTCCATCCCTGCAGATCTCCTTCTCGAAGCATTCAAGGATTCCATGCTATGGGCCGCGAACGGTAATCTCGTTGCGGGAGGCCACGAATAATGAACATAGGTGAGATAATAGAAGCGACAGCTTCCCAATCGGGATCTTTCGATCCCGTCGCCGCTATCATGGCGAAGTTTCATCCTCTTGATCCTCGGACCGAGGATCAAGAGGTCTCTCGGGCAGATATTAAGTACGCCCGAGACCTATTCTCGTACTGCGACCACCGGCAGTACACCACTAGGGAAATCACCAAGTTCATACTCCGCGCTCGCCAGATGCAAGAAGCCAACGAGCGCGGAGCGGAACGCGACTATGGGGATACGGACCACCCCATGTATCACTGGAAGAAAAATAATAGGAGGACGAAGGGTTCGAATTCCTACGATATGCGCGAAGCGCAGATGCATCAGGCCGAGAACTGGAATTCGCCCACCGCTCCTATTCGGGAGTTCATATCGCCTCAAAAGGCGACCGCCCTTGCCAAGGCGGCGGGTCGGAAGCTCAAACCGACTGGTCGCACCCATCTCGGCCTTCGACGTCAAATTATTCCCGCCGGAAATCAGTACGAACTCATCACCCATGAGGAAGGATAATTATGATCGGTTTTGATTATCGCACCAAAAAGGAACTGCTGGCCAGCATTGGCCAGCCCCTTTCGTATATCGAGACTAGCTTTTTTGGTCCCGAGTATGTCGAGGATGGTGTTTTAATTGGAGTCGGCCCCAGCCCGAGTGAGCGTAAATGGCACGCTCGGGTCACTATGCAAGGGGGCAAGATCGTCAAGGTATCGTGATGAGCGATGAGATCCTCGGACCGAGGAAGCATATCCTCGGTCCGAGGATCGGCGCTCTTTTTTTTTGCTCTTTTTTTTTGCTCTTTTTTTCTACCCCCATGCAACAAATGACATTTCAAAATCTACGGAGGGCCACACGGCACTGTTGTACCTGTGTGGCTCCCCTAAAAACATCGGACATCTCTCATAGACCGTTCGATTTTTCGCGTATGCTTTTCATTCGACTGTCAGATGACAGTTTTCAATAAGGAGATCTTTTATGAAGAATCGCTTGGACCCAAACATGAAAACTGCTACCATAGAGGTTTTCTTGGGATACCTGATTGGCTTGGGCACCAACCCCGTGGAACATCTGGAATGGTGGAAGCTACAATTCGCCATGCTGATGGATGGCATCACCGACGGCGAGATCGGTGATAAAACACTTAATTTCCTCTCGTGGTACCCCCACGAGTACCTCTACCGGTTCGATAACAGCCTGTGCGAATACCACGAAGAGCCGGAGCCAAGTGGAGACCAAGATTACCCGCACGAAGTAGACGGCGTGGTCACCATGTCGCAGTTAGGATAAATCATCAACCATATGGAGAAGTAATGATAATCTACGCCACGAAACTCAACAGAGCGTTTAAATGGTTGTTCCCTAATTATTCGGGAATGTGGTTCTCCCTGACATGCAGTGAACACCATCTGGTCTACGTGGTAGACTGGACACTCTTCGGCCTCGTTGTACAGTGCTGGAGAACCAACGACGGCAAAGAACGCGGACTACCCTGCATTAATATATGGTGGGGTGTCCGTCATTTCCCAAAGGAGTGGTAATAGGGTTGACTTAATATCCTCGGACCGAGGAATCTCTTAGGAAAATAATTATGAATGGACCTCTTCTCACCTTGATTGACCGGACGCTAGGTTGGTGGCTCTTTGAACTCAACGGGATGATTTGGAACGTGGTTTCACATTCCCTATCTGGAGATTCGGCCATCCCGCCGGAATGGGATGGTCTCGTTCGAGGCAAAGTCTACTGCATCTACGACGACAACGGTAGATACATCTTGTCCGCGCCGCGCCTGAAGGACGTGGCGAAATACGTCAAGGCTGAAATTCCAGCGACGGCAGGACTGGAATCGTAATTTCTCGGAAAGCAGTATCTCTACCCTCGTGATCCAGAATGATCACGACTAACCCGAAAGGGGGTCCATTTATGGGCCAGAAACACACAGTGATTTGCTCGCAGGCTTTCCCTGATCCGTATGCGGATTCGGGTGCGATTTGGGCTGAGATCGACATTGATTTCAGCGAGGGTCGGATAGGGCCGAAAGGAATTCCCAGATCTTTCAAGCAGGGGGATGTTGTCCTGACCTCTGAGGTTCAGGACACCGTGTGGGGCGAGAGTGGCATTATGTCCTTTGTCACTCGCAATTCGATCTACATCGTCCATTCGGACATGTACCACGCATCGGCAATCCGCGCTTCGGAGCATGGATTTCCGATGGACAAAACAACCCTTGTCCTGCCCGAGCCACTTGCAGAAATAGATTATCGTAATGACTCCGATGAGGAATCGCCGGTG
>CEPX01198230.1_pt1 | contig 15843 bp, 2 predicted proteins | sample 361361 | NCBI WGS metagenome assembly CEPX01 (sample SAMEA2619974, study PRJEB7988) | marine metagenome | biome: marine biome (ENVO:00000447); feature: mesopelagic zone (ENVO:00000213) & marine oxygen minimum zone (ENVO:01000065); material: "saline water (ENVO:00002010), including plankton... | reverse complement strand
CTTGTCCAGGAAAATTAGCAGCTAATAAACTCCGCGCCCACGTTGTGGGGTCATCAGCGCTCGATTGTACTTCAAAATTTACCTGAGCATACATTGGAAATTGTTCTATTTTACCACTATTTTTTTCAAATGGATTGGTATGATCAAAAGGTATAATCAATTTTTGATAAGGCTTTGCCAAAGCACTGTTCAAGGATTGAAGCGCAATGGGAGTAATGTTATTAAAAACATTGGCCCATTTGTTAAAATAGTTGGCACCTTTTTCTATATAAACATATTGCGGGAGGTGAGTTGTCGGATCTGTTTGCTCCATTGGATTGGGATTATTAAACATACGAATTGCACCCATCAGCTGCATATGAGCTTCGTGAATCGTATTCATATAATTATAGGTGTTTAGACCAACTAGGTTATACGATTCTAAAATACAAGTATAAGAATAAAAATTAGGCAAAAGCGTTTCGGGCAATTCAAGATTGGTGGTCATAACACGCATTGAAGGAATCCGCATTGTAAATTCCTGATTAGAAGAAACCTTCTCGTAAGAACCTTGAAAAAAATTATAAGTACTTGTAATTTGGCCCGTAAGCATCGGAATATTATCAATTACATTCTCGGCGTTGCGGGCGGCCAATAAAGGAGAAGCATAATAAGTATAGGGGCCATTTATTTGAGAACTATTTGCAAAAATACTTTTAATAGAGCTGTCCGGATTCTCCGTGAGAAAGGATTTATGCCAATTAGCGCCAGGATTTGTTCCATTGGGAGTAGGATCTTGAAAATAAATTTCATTTGTATTGGGAGCTAATTTTAAAATACTTTTCCACCACACTGTTTCAGGATTATAAGAACTAGCTAATGATATTTCACTTCGCGGGGCACCGTAATAAGTAGGACTAGTATTACCAAGAGTAGTAGGATCAACTTGTCCTACGTCTTCAGGGTTTATTATGGGGTCCGCACCAGCACCGTGGTGAAGAAATTGCCACTCTCCATCATATGCTTGAATGCGGGAGTCAAGACTATTCTGGAGATTAAAATTTGTCCCCAAAGGCTTCTCCACGGAATTAAGACGATAAAGAAGCGGATCAGTATTAGTCGGAAGGAATTGTATAGTATCAGTCCCCACGGGCGGAGGCCCGGAGGCATAAGATGAAGTGCTTACTAAAGTAAATCTATTGGGAGGTAAATTAGACATTAATAAGTTGCTCCTCCTCCGCCAGTTGGAAATCCTATATTACCTCCTGCCGATGGTAAACCCTGTTTCCCAAAGGGCGAACGAGGGAAAGCGATTGAGATTTTTTTATCCAACGCTTGAAAATTAGAACTCTGGTAAGAAGGATTAGTGAACATTAAAGATAATTGAGGTGTTCCGGGTGGCACTTCTTTGTTAAAAATAACCGGCTTATTGGTGGCGCTTCCGATCAAAAAATATTCATCTAAAATGGGGAAATTTTCCTCTTTGTTATAGGCCACTCCCAAGGTTGAATTATGATAAGGAACTAATCTACACATAAGACTTGTGTTAGACCCTACAGCCCTGCCATAAATCTCGGGAGTTAATAATTCCCAAATGGGGGCTTTAATACAGCGCTCTGTAATTGTTCCAAATTGCACAGTTTCATATCCTGTTAATACTTCGACGGCCACAATATTTTCAAAAAGATATTTCGCCTTTATAAATAACTCATTATCTTGAAAAGGATCTCCTGTTAATAATGCCTGTGTTTCTGCGTTCAAGAGATTAATAGGTGAAGTCCCGGTTTTATTTTCCGTATCTTGAGCAGCCACCAAAGCTTTCAGTTGATTAGGCAACTGACGAATAAAATCGTCCGAAATGTCCGGCTTAGTGGCTAAAATTTGAGGATTGAAATTAGAAAGAGAATTTTTAGCGTATGGGGCGGTAGCGATGGAGTCGCTTTCTTTATCTTCATTCCTCATAATATTTTCTGATAATAGACTGCGAAAAATCGATGAAATATTATTATTTTCTTTTAATTGTACAGCATTTTTATGTTGTTGTGTTGGAATAACTCCGCCCAATTCATTTTCAGTTGACCCTTTTTCTTGGCCAAAAGAAGATTGTTGAGAATTTTCCTCAGTCAACCCAACGGTACCATAAGTTAGAGCAAAAAGATCGGCCATCTTGTTATTTAATTTTTGCCCCTTATCAATTATAGAAGCATTAAGATCCCTTGTAAAAGAAGAAGCTTGGATACTATTGGTAAGTTGCCCCTTGGCTGCACGTAATTGATCAACTTCAGCATCCAAAAGATCCACTGCCAATGTATCCTTTGTAATGGGCAAAGGATCTTCTTCCCCATTCAAAACCAACGACGGAGTAAAATAAGAATAACCCGTTTCTGTTAAAGTAGTATTCCCCCCAGGGAAAGCTGAAATATTGAGATCTGTATTATCAGCATTAAAGATTTTACGAGTTTCTACTGTTTTATGATTATTAAAATCTTCATGCGAAATTACTCGCACTCCTTGAGAAGGGGCCGAAAAACCAGATGGAGGCTCTAAAAAATAAGTTCCAAAATTAGAATTAATGGATGCATCAAAAGCTTCTTCAAATACGTGATTAAAAGTAAGAATGTTGTCATTAATTGATTTTTTTCCCGCTGCGCGAGAAGGTTCCACTTGACTTCGTTCATCTTTTTTAATTTTGTCTTTTGAAAACCCAGACAAAAACAATTCTAAATCGCTAACAAGATCTCTTAAAATATCGCGCACTATTAAATAATTTGTAATTGAAGAAGAAATAGGATTTAACATATTCACGAGAAATTGGTTGACTTTAACACGCAACTCTCCTTCCAAAGGAGCGTCTGCAAATAAACTTAAACAAGTTAAATAATATTGGGGAATAGATTGCCAAAAAGAAGAAGGCAGCGTGTTGAGGATCTTTCCTCCAATAACTTCATTCAAAAATTGATAAGTAAATTTATCAAGAACAGGATCATAATAACGATTAGTAATAAATTTTTCAACCTTTGCGGGACGCGCCTTTGCCTTTTGGTTTAATTCGTTAAAATTTTTCATCTTTACAAAATCAATTAATTGAGAAAGATAGTTAATATTTTTAATTAATGAATTCTTGTGAGCAGAAACGAAATCAATCAAACTATCCTGCACCTTTATTTCTATTTCATATTGAAAAGCTCCGTTGCCTATATCTTTAATGGTTTTATCTGATCCTATATAATAGAAGATACCATCTAAATCTTGTTGGCTTTGGACATATGATGGATTAAACGGCTTCAAAATAGAACTACCATCACCCATAGCTTTGTTGCTTATGTCCCCCGTTGAGCCGCCAGGTGCATCTATAATAAGTTCACGTGTTCGATTAATGTTATACATTTTTTTAAAAGGAGTTTCGTTGGGACCTCTAACAAGGATCTCTTTTTCAAAAATATCTCCTAACTCGGCCATGCCACCCACATTAAACGCTTTAGGTTTTGTAGGAGGTGAAAATGAATAATCACGAAATCCCTTTCTTATAAGATTATTAGATGTTGTCTCTATACGCCGTCTATAAACCTTAAATGAAGTAATTTTAAAAAACTTAGAATAATTTTTAAAAGCCGTCGAGTCGCGTTCAAATAGTTTTCCAAAACTGGAGTTTTCTCTCATAAGTTTTTTCATGTCCACTCCAAACACAAAATTGCAATCTCCTTCTTTGTTGCGTGATAAATATGATTGAGAAAAAGCCGCGTATTTGCGGTGGACCACATTAGTATCAAAAGGCTTACTAAGGGTGGGAATATTTTCCACTACCCCTAAAGATTCTTTAAGAATTTTCTCTTCTAATATGGAAAAATTAATAGGAAATGTTTTTAAAAATTCCACCAAACGATAATCAATAATTTTATTATTAGGGGTGTCACGGCGAGTAAGATATCGATCACGAGAAGAAGCCGCATTTCCGGTCATCCAGCGGCCATCATCCATTTGATGAACGGGTCCTGTCCATATATTTCTTCCACTTGTTTCGTGGAAAACATAAGCCTTTTGTACCACGGCTTTATTTTGTATCACAACATCAGAGTTAACTCTACTAATTGCCGAAGGCACGCCACGTTCGGCATCATCGTAATAGGAATAAACAAAATAAGCTAAGTGATCAGCCTCATTAGACAAATAAATTTTCATATCATTTCCTTGAATATTTTGAAAGCTAGGAAAAGAAAGATGTTTAACAAAGCTATAAATATTAACCCCTGCACCGGTTTTTTCAAACCATTTTTCTTTCATTAGTTTTGGATCTTGTGTCCCTTCTAGCTCATCCAAACTGAAAGTTGCTACCGTAGTTCCAACATAGGCCTCGTTCGTCAAAGTGGGAATGGGAATGTCGCCTGCATTACGAACACTGCTCCAAAAAGCTGTAGCGACTGGGGTGGTAGTTTGAACTACTGCCACTTTTATCTTATTGCGATAAGATGCGCCCAACGGAGAATTAAACCATACCGAATGTTGCCTCTTGTTGTAATCCTTTAGAACAATTTTTAAAGTGGTCTTTAGGTTTAAATTTTTTTTCTTATTTAAACTTATATGTGGCTCTATTCTACCATAACCAGGAGGGTCTGGAACATTAATAGTCTCAAGGGTGATTTGCTCTATATATGGAATGGGCAACTTCTGTCCGACAACTGTTTGCGCATCAACTAGAAGTAATGATTGAATGTTAAGTGTCATCACACTCTCCGCCAAGTGAGTCAGAGTCTACATCACTACCAAAAACATCACCGGTATTAAGAGAAGAAAGACCTTTATCCACATCATCGCAATTCAGCGACTGTTGTCCAAACATTCCTCGACTCTCATCTGCCGTTAATTTGCATAAAGTCTCTCGATCAATTTCCTCATCAACATCAATCGATATAAAATATTCCGCATAACTAGGATCTAAATGAAGCTTACGAATTTCTCCCAAATCTCCCTCAGTTTCGAACAAATAGCCGCGTGAAGGATATTCATCACTTATAGCTGCTTCTTCTTCATCTAACAAGACATTATTTTTAATCAAAGTGGTGGGCTTAGAAAAATAAAGAGGAGTAAGAACTTCTATCGTACCCCCACCAATTGCCGATTGATTTTCCACCTCGTAAACTTCAACTTCAAAATTGCGCTCTCCAAAAAATACATTTTCTTCTGATATATCAAGAATAATATCCCCACTATCTACTAAGACATCAATATACGTTACGGAGCCATCTACTTCTCCAAAAACATAAGGAACTTCTGCTAAGTCTTGATTAGCAGAAGCTAGTCCTGCTACCATTTTATATTTTATTGGTCCAGTCTGAAGTTGGGGAATGGAAGATGAACCCAAGGCATTGGACAAACTAGCACTAGCGTTAATAAGAGAATTAGATAAAAATTTAATATTCCATGCTGGTGAATATTGAGTAATGGCAGTGGAAGTGCCAATAGCATATTTAAACGAATTATATTTATCTTCACCAACTTGGATTCTGTTTAATGAAGGTATTAAATCTTGTCTGAGTTGCTGGTTTTGCGGCGCACTAGCTATAATTTCTTCATTTTGCTTTAAAATGTGGGTTTCCGCTCCCGCATAATTGTATTGTGTAGCCAATCGAGGCGTTTGATTTTTTATACGCGATTGTATATCTTTTTGAGATTCGTTAAATCCCCCATATTGCGAATCATAAAGAATCCCATCATCAAAAAAACTATAAAAATGAGGACGAAATTCACCTTTTGAAAGAAGATATTTTCCATAGGAAGTAAGCTTGATGTTCATTACTTCTTCTTTTCCATTTAAAAACTTCATCTTAAACAGTTTCCTTTCCTAATTATCTTCTTCTGAAGTTTGTAACACGTTTGGATTAAAAGTGTTTTGGGTTTCTATTTGTGCCAATTCCACTAATGAACAAAAATCATAAGGCCAATTATAGCTATAAGGCAATTTCATGCCACCGATATTAAATTTAAAATCAAATTTCTTATCATCTGTTGTGTCTGCCGTTATAGTGCTGTAATCAAAATTAGCCCGTTTTTTTATTTTGAACACCATCCATCGCACGTCGGGAGGTAATTTTTTATCATGAAAAAATTCATTTATTCCTGTGGAGTGGGCAAAAATATTATTGTCAATATCCGAATTGGATAATTGAGCTATGCGTGAAATTCCTGGCATTACACCCTGCCAAATGTCCGATAAGTCAGTTGAGTCAAGGTAATGATTAAATTCAAAAATATACATTGCAAAAGGCGCAACATAATTACTTCCTTGATAGAAAGTAAGGAAATCCAATTCAGGGGGCATAATATATTTATTCATGCGTAAAAGCATTTGAGTGATAGATTCGCTTGGCATATCTTTACCTTTTTCGTTTCGAGGTATTGTTACCATCTCCATACCTTTCGATTGATTATACCACTTTCTATAAAAATCAAATGTCTCCGGTTTAATGCGGAAAAAATTCTTTCCCATGGTTTTGATGGTAGTTGCAAAATTTGACTTACGATTGTAGGGACGGGGAGAGTATGGAATTGCAACGATGGCCTCACTGATAAGTTTTTGATCGGCTATTTCCCCTAGTTTTCGAGTTTGAGGGGCTTCGAAACATTTTTGAAGAAGAGAACTAGAATCCACCCCGAAGCCTCCTTTAAATGTTTCTTCTATTCCATAAACTATTCCATCACTGGCAGTTAAAATACTTCCATAACCACTCCACATCCCGCGACCACTTTGTAAAACTTTAGGTTGATTACTGAAATCCAAAACGGGGGTTTCCATTTTTGGACCAAGAACCCATCGATTTCGATCCTGATTAGGATCGTCCACGACTTCAATAAGATTACCTTGTGCATCCATACGACTTTGTTTTTCAAGAAAAATTCCAAAAGGATTTAACGAAGCGCTAATTTGCATAGCACCTTTTTCTGCGGCAGAAGTATATCGGATTGTTGAAACTTGTCCATAAGCTATTTTAGCGTCAGTATCATAAAGAACAGCATCGGGATATAAAGTTGCTAATCCCGTTGACGCTGTATTGCTTGTAAAAACAGTAGTATAAGAAGATGGAATTCCGTACTTAAACATAGTTTTAGCCCCATTATCCTCTAGTTCTAAATGTCTTGTATTTCCGTTGGGAAACTTAGAATCCATCTGGGCGGAGGTTTTTTGATAGTTAACCGTACCATCTTTGGATATTATGATTCTTAACCAATCGTTCGCAGCATAAGTAACACGAGGAGTAGAAGTGGATCCATTAAATACCAAAACATTGTTTTCATATATGGCCAAATAACCAGTATTCAGCATAGCAAAAGCATAGTTCATGTCAGTATAGCTTTCTCCTGCTGGAGGATCAATGTTTAGTCCGACTATTAATTGCTTACCTGTCAAAACCTTCCATTCTAAAGATTGTCCAACTCCCACGGGACGACTAAGAGATGAAGAAGCAGCAAAATCCCAACCTGTTCCTGCTGATCGAGATAACATAAAATATTCTCCGCTTCCCGCACTATCATCACACTTAAACCCTCCTTGCACAGAGGAAGTCCCCCAATCAATAAAATCTCCTCTTTTTTGAATCTCAGAAAATTTATCATAAAGTTGAGGATTCGCATAAGTTAAGGTAGATTTTTCAAAAAGTTTTTTAAAATTAAAATTGCCTTTTTCATCATCAGTATCTGCCGTATATGCCATAGTCAATTTAGATTTTCCATAAAAATAAGGAGGAGTATATTGAGCATATGTAGGATCTCCATTATTTTGCGCCCAAATTTTATATCCATATTCGGGATAAGGATTATAAAGAGCTGAACAACCAGCATTTAAAGTATCAGTATATCCATCACCACCAAATGCAGGGGGTCCAAAAAATTGCCCGTTATAGGTTCGCATCGGTTCAATTTGCCAATCACCATTGTAAGCAGGCTGATTGCCACTTGGTTCACTAATAAAATCATCAATCATTATAACTGAGGGATCTTTCTCCAATGTGATGTCCATATAATATGTTGTTCCTGATGTTAAGCTAATTTCGCCTTGACGCTTGGACATAATTGTTTTTAGTTTTTGATCTTGAAGAAAGAAATTTGGTATTTCTGCAAGAAAATTATTTATAGCTAATTTATAAAGATTATAGTTTTTGGAACTTTTTGCCTGAGCACGAGAAGCATAACTAATATCAACAAAAGGATTCCGAGCCGTAGTAAAGGCAGCTTGGGTACCTTGTCCAAGAGACACCCAATAATCATCAGGGTTGGTATAACTCGGATAAAGTAAGTTTAGTTTTCCTTCTCCATTCGAAGAAGATGGAGGTAAACCAATTTCGGACAACGGATCTAAAATAGATTCAAAAGGAATTCTATAATTAGAAGAACTCGACAATGCAAAACCAAAGTTCGATGCCGCCTGATCACCTGCTGTTCCTGAAAAAGCGGAGCCGGAATAAGCTGCCCAGTCCACAGCAACTCCAGACTTAATAGTATTATATAAAATACCAGGAGCAAAATAAGGCTGCAATAAAGATTGAACTGCTAGCGCACCAGAATATTCAGTATTCTTCCCTCTAGGCGTGCCGTCTTTCCAGGCAAGCCCTCCAACATAAGGGGCTATAGATTGTGAAAACAAAGACGATAATTGAAGAGTACGATGAGAAGGATAAAATCCATAATAGGGGAGCAATTTTTTAACAGCATTGCATGTTAAAGATATCTGGGTTAAATTAGTATTAGTGTCAAATGTACCAAAATATTTTTGAAAATCTGTATTAGAATATTCATTAAAAAAGGTAGTATTGAGAGCCCTGTTTTTACCTATTAAAGCATTTTCTAGTTGAGCACTACTCGTGATATTAGCTCCATTTAAAGATAAAAATTTATCATTCTTTTTTCTAAAATTTCCATCTCCATAATAAGACATCTGTTCAGAAATTTTAAATTCCGGAATAATTGTAAAGTTTTTAGCTATCCCTCGAATATCATTGGCATAGCCTTCATAGGAATCAAACCAGGGATTCTTGCCCGATAATTCGTCAACGCGCCATTCTAACTTGTTTAAAGATCCCGTACATTGGCCGCCGAAATTATGCGAACGATGATAATAATAACACGACGCGGTAGGATACCATGTAGTCTGATAGGCGAAGGTTCCTGGAACTCCGCTTCCTGATCCCAAGCCAACATAACCCATAATTTTGGCAAAATGGGCAGAGTTTAATTCTCCCGTGTCAGTATAAAGAGTGTTGGTGAAATAGCTCGAAGCGGAAGCATATTGCTGCCATTCTAATTCTGTATATTCGTTTCCAATTGGTCGAAATGCTAAAGATTGTTCATTATAAATAAGTGCCTTATTACTAGACCCCACAAGGGCATACCAAGGCACGTCAATAAAAGTAAGTGGAGATCGACCCCAGCCATTAATACTAGTAGCTGCACCATCATAGTATCCTTGAGAATTGGGAAGCGATGATGAAATATGAGGAATTGTTCCCGTGCTTACATAATTATAATTTGCTGCCCCATCTGTGTACCAGTAATGTAATACTGTGTAATTGGTTCCACTAACTGAAGACCTGCGATTTCTGTTATTTATACTATTGCGCCAAAAAGATCTTCTCAATAATGGACCACGATCTATTCCATTGGATCCCGTGGAGGCGATGGCATCACCACCTTCATTAACCTTGGCAATTTCTGCATATTCAGTTCGGCCTCGTGTTTGGGCCAATCCCGTCAAGACATCACGAGGATAAATTACGGTGCCATATTTATTAGTATTCAACGTGCTTTGTAAGTTGGTAGATTGAATTATTTTATCATACATCTGCGGAGTGACTAAAGATGGCAATTTAATATAATCTTCAATGGACCCCGAGTAAGCAATTGGTTGTGAAAACCGACCTAAGTTATTAGCATAAGAGTGTCTTATGCCTGGGCGTTGAGGTGAACCAGGAATTACAAATGTGGTTTCAAGAGCCTTATTAACAAAACTAACTGGTGGTTCAACAAAATTTTTAAAACCATCAGGCCGTTTATTTAAATAGTCTGCATTCCGGCCCGAGCCGCTGCCGTTAACTATGGCCACAACCTCAGGTGGTTTCCCCACAGACAATATATTGTTTTGTTTGTGATAGCGGGCAACAGGGTGTTGGCCGGTGCGGACTTGTTTCCATGAAGGGTATTGATATCCTCCATTGAGATTATTAAAAGCCGCATTAATAGTCGGCGCAATAACTCCATCAGTAAAAAAATTAGCGCCCGGAGATACAGTATTCGTAGAGCTTGTAAGCATATATTTATAAGCGTGAGCAGAGGTAGCATCTCCAGCATAAAACGAATATTGTGCAAAATTAACATTAAAAAGAGTTGTATAGGGTTTCCAGGCGCTAGAACTAATAAATGGAATAGCTGATTGAGTGACAGAAGTAGTTCCCGAAGGTTCGTAAAAAGGAGTTACATAGCCAAAAGTATCACAGGCTGATTTTGAAACCGAAGCACTTATCCAAGCATATTGGAAAGCACTTTGTGGAATTGCATGTTGAACCCACCAATTATCATATGTAACCACACACGCACTATCTTCATTTACAGTGTGACGAGGATTGCGATTGACCTTTTGATAAGATGCAATTGTGTCATAATTAAGTTCATTTACAGTGGTTCCGGACTTAATTCCAAACTGCCCACAATGATCTCGATACCAACCGTCGAGCGCGGTTCGAACCGCAAAATTCCTAAAATTCAAAGAATTATAAGCAGAATATTCTCCACCAAATAAATTCAAAGCCCCTCGGGAAGTTTCCGGCCCACCAGGGGCGGAAAACTTTTCCACAAAAACAGATTTATTGACACCCGTCAATTCAAAACGAGGTAACGCATAATCTCTTAAGTTTTTAATAATTGTGGAGGATGCAGTTGATGGCGGAACCCCTTGAGCATCTACAAAATAGCGATTATTAAGAGTTCTCTCAGAGGTTTGAAAGATTTGATAACCTTCTTGATAATTTCCTGCTACTTGAGATCCAGTATTCCATTTAAGGTTTTTAATGTTAAGTGGTCTTTTAGCAATTTGATCCCTAAAATAAATGGCGCGGGCCTGAGGGAATTGGCGTACCGATACTTCAATATCACCATTCGACATAGAAAGATTCCAAGATTCAGCTCGCGTTATTTTAGTGGGACCAGAAGCTGTTATAAATGGCAAACTTCTCACTTGACGACCGCCAACATGAGCGTTAGTAAAGGGACCTTGCATGGGAATTCCTTGATTTCCATAAGCATCATCGTGATAATTGGTGAGATCAACGCTTACTTGCCCTACAAACATAGGACCCAAAGTTCCCATATTACTGGTAAGTTCAGTAATATAACCCGTTTGGACAGAAGAACTATAAAGTGAGTAAGGAGCCACAACATCACCTTTGGGGCTTAAATACCCTTGAACATCAGAAGTATTAGAAAACTTAAAATCTAATTTTGCTTTTTGTTTTCTCTTATTAATTTTATTTTTATAATCTGGTAAAATAATAGTCTTTGAGGGTGTTTGAAGAGAGGTAGAAGAACCGATTTGAAGAGTGCTTTTAGTATAATCTCTTCTTTTAGACTTATTCTCAGTATTAGATCCTCCGTCATACCAAACGGGCGAGCCACCTATGCCCGTTCCACCTAAAGCGATGACAGTGCAATCACTGGAAACACGAGGTGGGTTGGTTGCCAATCTCTCTGCTCTCTCCCCGTTCCATACCCCACATACAGCAATAGATTGAGCTTCACTATCAGGAGCTACTTGTATTTGTTCTAAAGTGGGAAATTTGGACCAATATTTATTACGTTCCAACACATGACTTTCGACCATATTGGTGAGGCCTTCTCTGGCCTTTGCACTTGCTGGTAAAAATTGTTCCATCATTAAAGAGATAGAGGAATCAATCCATTTAAAATATTCTACAAATTTTTCAAAATCCGGTTCGTTTTGTACTCTTTCAAAATATAACTGGCGCAACTTTTCTAAATCTTTATAGTCTTGACGATATCGATTAACGGGTTCTCCAATAAGATTATTAAAATCTACAATCGTAGCAAAGATTTTTAAAATTTCATCTGATACAGTGGCCCACATACTTTTTTCAAAAGAAAAATAATGATCAATAGGGCGCGACTCAGAAGTAAAAATTTGTTCATCCTCAGAATCAATAATAGAAATCATATCACTACTATTAATAACCTCCGATGGTTGTTGACGTACAGAATTCACAAATTTGGTTTCTATAACATTGGCTGAATTTTCTGGGAAACCGTATCCATAAGCACTATGTTGAGTGCCTACAGCATTACCCCAATATCCATATGTATTACGAATTGTAGTGGAACCAGAAGAAACATCGGGAACTATAAAATTGCCGCCAGCGTCCGAGGCTGTTACTGTTTCAAAATCCCAATTTAGTACCAAAGATTTCTCTTCAGGAATTTGAACTATATTTTGTCCAAGATCTGTTTCGGCCTGAGTTAGAGATGTCTTATGATAGGGGTGTAAAGAACCATGATTTAAAGGCTCTTGGGCGTGATGTATGAGGACATCATCTTCTAGATACTGTACCCAAGTACGCAGTGAAGAAACTTGAGCATTAGATTGAGAAATTACTGCTCCATTAAAGTTAGTTCTGTGGGCTCCCACAAAAAAAGATTTCTTAGCTGATAAAAATCGTTCACCTTCTGGACTACCAATGGAGCTAGTAACTTTAAAACTATTGATTTTTTTATCGACAATATATTGATAGCCGCTAAATTCTACATCGTAAGCAGGAGTATCGACTATATAAGCTGATTCAATACTTGATAGGGTGCTACTATCCAGAGAAATATCCGGATTATAACTAGCTGAAGTGGGAAGGATGGTTGAAGTATAAATCTTAGTAAAGGTGACACCATCATCTATGCTTTGATAATAAGAAACGGAATTATTACGAATTCCTAGTTTAAGTACATCACCTTCAGCAACAGTAAAATTGGTCGAGGTGGATCCGCGAGGGGCGGCGTCATAAATATTTGCCAAGTTCACTCCATACTCACGAATCGAACAAACAGAGGTATAAATCCCAAAGGCATAAGGTGTTGGGGTGACACTAGGACCCAGCGCGGAGTTTCGCGCCAGATCACTCCTTCCGCCAGCAGGCAACGTATTAGCTGAAAGAGTTCCCGAAAGGCCTGCCCGAAGTATTGAATCGGATGTTCTGCTTAAAGTAAATTGAAAAGAAGAATTTTTGTTAGGTAGAGATTGGCCATAAGTAGGAGCATATTTTTCACCTGATCCAGCAACACCATTGTCATCCCCAGTGTTTCTAACAAGACCACCGTCGCCTGAAGCTGTCAAATTTTGACCATTGCCTATCGTCGCCGCAGAAGCCGCAGCTTCCCAATTGACTGCGAGCGCATTACCAGTTGAGCCTGAAACAGACCCTGCGAAAGAGGGAGGAGGCCTTACTCGAAGAGATAAATTCCATTTAGAATTATCATAAACATCTTTAAAAATAGAACTGGTTAAGTTTGGAAGTTGATAGTCACCGGTTCCGGTTAAATGAAAATATGCTTCAGGGCGGTACTGATTTTTTCGTACAGCATATACTTGAAAATTACCCTGATCTGCGCTATCCCATTCGAGAGCAGTTGATCCTGTCGTATGACATCCAAAAATGGAAGAAGTAACAAAATTAATATCAAAAGAGCTAGTAAGCGCTGGAGGCGGGTTTGATTTAAAAAATGTCTCACATTCGTAAGTGTTACCTATAAACCTAAAAGCGTTACTCGAAGTAACATACGAGCGAGTGTTTCCTGAGCTGCCGGTTTCTTGATAAACTGTTGCATCAAATCGAGTAGGATTAAAAAAATCTATACACTTTTTTCTAGTAACAGTATATCTTTTGTTATCACGAATCTCATATTGAACATTGTTACCATAAATGTTAAGTTTAACTAAGTTTTCGTCAACACCAAAGCAATGTAAAAAATTTCTAAAAACTTTTTCAGTACCTTTAGCTTTATACAAATTAACCAAATTGTTATAAATGTTGAGATATATTAAATTTTTGGTTTCGTTTAATTTCTTTTCAAATTCTTGTTTTTTGTTGCGCGAAGCTAAATCTTCTAAACTAGTAGCATTTAAAAAAACATCTTCTGTGATGAGACCCGCCCCATCTAAAAGGCGGGAGGTAAAGGGAAGTGGTTTAGTAGTGTCGCTTATATAATCATTATCTTTAATCTGTCGTGTCGTTTTTATTTGAGCATGAAGGGTATCAAAATAACTCCCCATAATTTGTGTTAAATTTTTTAAAGCAGAATTATCTTTTCCTTGATCATCTTGAATAATCCAAGAAGGCAAAGACCAATAGAGGGCCGAATTGTTTTGGGCATCATAAAATTTTCCTTGCTGTTTTTTCTCGTTAGTGAGAGCCACAACTTCCGGGTGCTGTTTATAAATAATAGGATCTTGAAATTCAAATTTAGCAGCAGACGAAGAAACAAGTGCCGACCCTGTATTTCGGCCTCCCACAGCATAGCCCTGCCATGTCCCATTTGTGGTTCGACCACTATAGTCCAAAACTACGGCATCTTGGGCATAATACGAAGAAGTATCAATAATCCCTTCATTAAACTTGTAATAAACCCCTAAATCTACCGGTGTTGAATAGCTATACTTTGTTGAAGCGCTGACAGCGTTGGTAATATCGGTATTGGTGCCACCATTTATAGTCGTAAACCAATTCTCTTTAATTTGTTTATCGGTTCTGCATTTCGTCCAATATCTCAATTCATCTAAGGAACCAGAAAGCTTGCCATAAGAATAATCAGGATAACTAATAACACCTCCATCCAGAAGATTTGTAGCTAAAGAACCTATATGGCACACCATTGAACCGGTGACTGCACCGAATAGCATCCCTGGGGCGGCGGCTTGAATTTTAGTATCATTGAGGATTCCATTTTTATATAAATTAATTTTGTTAAAGGTCTGCGGATATTCAGTACCAGAAGTATATAATGAAATAGCAAAATGTTGCCAACTACCCGAGGTTGTACTATCAAATAATGAAGAACCAAATTCTTCTGCGCGAGATGGTATAAATCCCGTCGTGGTTCCTGCAAAGTTTCCGGATAATGCTTCCACAGAAAACTTATCCGTTTCCCAATTAACTGCAACCGTAAATCGTCCATAACAGTTAGGCGTGTAAGGGCCGTTATAAGCCTGGTTCCATAAATCAAAAATAACCTGTCGCCCTGATTCACTTCCAGATATAAAACTGTCTTTTTTGAGCCAAAACTCGACTGTAGCGCCCTTCGTGCCATTTAACTCTAGATTTGAAGGAGAACTAGATGCTGTGTTATATTGATTCAGTTTAGAAAAAACATTTTTTAAATTACTGCCAGTAAGAACATTTAGCCCATTAACATTAGAGCCAGAACATCCAATATATTCTGTGTTTGACCTAACATAAAGATCCCCATACGGCAACGCGTTTGTAACAAAATAACTTCCCGTATAGCCATATTGAAGGCCTAAAGTTACATACCCAGTAGTGCGCGGATATTCATTTTGCAGCATATAGCGATCAAGATAGGTACCACTTAATTGCCATTCAATCTTTTCGCGAGCTGAACCATCGTAAGGATATTCACTTATAATATGATTTATAGAATCTTCATAATATTTTTCAGCAAGTCCATAAACAGCAAAATTAGAAGCAGACGAATAATCAATATTAGGGACATATGTATTTATTTCCCTAGTACGGCTAACTATATAATCAGCCGATTCAATAGCTTCGCCTATACCTTCTAAACTAGAATTTGTAACAAGTTTGTTAC
>CEPX01184470.1_pt1 | contig 15853 bp, 22 predicted proteins | sample 361361 | NCBI WGS metagenome assembly CEPX01 (sample SAMEA2619974, study PRJEB7988) | marine metagenome | biome: marine biome (ENVO:00000447); feature: mesopelagic zone (ENVO:00000213) & marine oxygen minimum zone (ENVO:01000065); material: "saline water (ENVO:00002010), including plankton... | reverse complement strand
GTGACCTTCCCTATCTCTAGCTCTGCCCTCCATAAGGCGACGGTACCGGGGGGTAGGTATTCTCATCCACGATGATCTCCCAGAGCCAGTCCCGTGTAATCGAGTCCAGTTGGGCACCGGGATTCTCCTGTACTTCCTCCCTGTAAGACCAGGATAGCAGGGCATAGTGTATCAGGATCTCCGGGTCGTATACCATGCGCCTAACCGCTAGGGAGTTCTTCTCCTCATTGGTAGACGTGGGCGCGCTACCCTGGAGGGTCCCCATCATATCCCCCATCCGTTCCAGAACCTTGGTGGTCTGGGAATGACTGGCTTCATCCATCTCTGCCCCTGAGAGTTTCCGAATCTCTATCCAGTGAGGACCTCCGTCGGCCTCTGACCGTTCATGGGGTACCTGAACCTTGTGAGCTGTTCCGGATATAAGTCCCATGATCGCTACCTCCTCCTGTTCTTATTCGGTCTCCCTCTAGGTGGTAGGGTGTCCGACGTCCCGGTATCCCCAGAGCCTAGAGGGAGACCTGGTCAGCCGCCTGGTGCGATCGGTACACCAGGAAGCAGGACCCGCTTAGGTAATGGCCCCTGTTGGCCTCAGGGTGACCGAGTAGGCATGGAGGGCGTCCCGGCTGGGGTTCCGCTCCACCTTGGAAATGAGGACCTCCACGGTCTCCACGTCAGCAGCCGTAGCCCCGTCAAACGTGATTTCCAAGGTCCTCTGTGCTCCCAGATCACCAGCATCCCTGGTAGACACTACCAGCTTGTTAGCGGTATTGTCATAGGGGCCTGTGAGGACTATCTCACCCTTCTTGATGAGATTGGTCCAGGCCCACCTGTCATCACTGTCACCAGCGGCCGTGATTTCCTCAAGGATGGCCTCCTTGCTGTAGCCACTGATTTCAGTGATGTAGGCACTCATGTCTCCGAGTGACCCGCCTGTACTTTCGTCCAATTGAATCTTGAGGTCTGGAAATCCGAATAGAGCCATGACTAGATCCTCCTTATGTTGTTAGTCTATGTCTATTAGCTGGCCTGGTTGCCCCGTCTCATGGTGACTGCATAGGTCGCTGATTCACTGGACCCTGCCCCAGTCCAGGTAACTGTAGTATGCGCGTATCGATTCACGGTCCCGGTTACTACAACCCTCTCCGAGGCAGGTGCCGCTGTGACCGCTGTGAAGGTGATGAGGTCGGCAAAGGTATTGTCATCTGTGCTGTCCCGGATTTTGACTATGATGTTGGTATACCCGCCCAGGGCCAAGGCACTCACCCCCAGGTACCCTACGGCTCCCAGAGTATTGGAGGCGGCATTGTCTACCGTAGTAGTGGCAGTGGACTGGTCATCCCTGGCCACATGGTCGGCCATGATCTTACCCTTGTCAGCAGAGGTGGTGGCCTTGAAGCTCGCCTCCAGCCGGTGGAGCGCATCCCTGGTAGCCTGCCTGGTTATCTCAGCCCTAACCGAGTCCACGCCCATACCCTCATTTCCGATGGTATTTCCCTCGAGACAATACATCAACTCCTGGACAGTGTTGACCTCGAATGCAGTCACAAAGTCTGTAGAGTTGTAGATGCCCCTGAGAATGGCCTCGAATTTATTGACCCCTACAGCAGCCCAGGTATCATCACTTACACCCAGGCCGGTGGTCTCCTCCAGCATAGCCTCAAAGGTGTCCTGGATTTCCACCAGGTAAGCTGCCAAGGATCTGCCGCCAAGGAGGACGAATCCTACGTCTGGTGCACCAAATACAGCCATCTATTCCACCTCCTCAGCTAGTCCGTCCCTAATCCAGGATTCGACCAGGTCGGCAGGAGGACTTAGAATAATCTGTCCCGCTTCGAGTTCCTCTGTAGACCCCCGGTCCCCCAGCCAGGGCTTCCCGTCATTTCTCCTAAGTCGGTGGAATGCCCTGATTTTGTCCCGCACTGAGAGGTCGGCAGGATAGCCAAGATTCCTTAGTATTCGAACCGACATGGTTCCTCCCGTTCTTACTCCGTCTCCGGTCCTTCGAAGATGATATCTAGCCGAACATCCGCCATCGAGATATTCCGCGACGTTAATGTCTCAGAAAAGTCTATTACCGGCGGTGTCCCGATTCCGATACTCCAAACTAGGGAGGAATCGAAATGGCCATCTACGAGAGTCTCCCAGACAGCCCGCCCATACCGGTACATGCGCTTTCTAAGCTCCTCCGGATCAGAGTGTTGTTCCACAAGATAGATGAGTGTTTGATGAGACTGCCGGGCGGCAGTTTCTCTCCACTGGAGGAGAACCGTTCTCGGAACTATAGCAAACACAACTGGACACGTGGTAATAGCTCTCGGGTCTAGGGGGTCCCGCCGGAGATAGGCCACCGGGTCTCTGAGTGTGATTCCGTCGTCCAGCTGTGTGTCAATAGCATCTAGTTTGGCTGGTAGATTAGACTCCAGATAGCTTAGAATGGTATCTACTAACCCCTCTGCAAAAGTATAGGCCATCTTACACCCGAATCCTTCCGCCACTCCTACCGGTAAAGAGATAGCGCTGGAGGAGCTTCATAATCGCCCGTCGGTCCCGGTCCACGAGGTCCAGTATCTTTCTCTGGGGCATCCGTTGTGTGCCCATCTGATGGTAGATAGCATAAGGAACCCGGCTCCCGAATTCGAGTACATCTGCCAATGGCCGTCTCTCTATGTGTCTTCCTCCCCGCTGAGTTAGGCTCTCCCTCATCTCTCCGCTAGCTACTAAGAGGGGTCGCTGCCCCCATTTAGCTCGTTTCTGTGCCGCGTAGCGAGGGCTTAGAGGCTCCCACGAAGCTGACCGTCCTCCCCCACTATCGAATTGATCCGCCATCACTGCTAGCAGGAGATCAGCCACTCCATCTAAGAATGGCCGAAGATCGTCGAGCTTATCCGTTGTTCGGGAGAGCATCCGGTTAACCTGAGTCTCTCCGGCCACTGTAAACTCGAATGAAACCATTAGAATAAGTCCGAAAGTTTGTTCATCGGATTCTCTGCGAGGTCGTCTAAGACTTCCTCCTCCTCTGGATTTCGTGTAAAGTACCCGCTAGGTGCTTGGTCATTGGCTCCGCCGGTCAGTCCTGACGGAAGGTCCTCCCCCTTCCGCCAGGCTGCCAGAGTATCTGCGTACTTCTTTTGCCAGAAAGCGAAGGCCGGACTTTCTCCCGGCCCGGTAGCTTCTGGAAATAGCCCCTTGAGGTACTCCGCAGCGGCCCCCCAGATATTGACCGCTATAAGAAAGGTGGCAAACGTTGAGTCTACCGAGGACGTAACCGGTACCACAGAGACACCGGCACCCTTCAGAACCGTATCTATCTGGGCGCTGATACCATCTATGAGATTGCCCAAGTCCGTTAAGGTTACGGCTGTAGTAGCCGTGGCTTCATGGGGACCTAGGATCCGATTTACCTGGGCCGTCGTCGCGTAAGCCATCTTGCCTCAATAGGCCGGGGGCGGGTCTCTAAGAGGAGGAAAGACACCCGCCCCCTAACCTCTTGGTTAGCTATTCTCGATTTCCACACCGAGACGAGGATCCGTCATTCCGGTGGCATACCGACCATAGACGGAGTAAACAAAGGTCCGCTGGATGATGGCTCCCCTGCTATTCGGATTGGTCTCCGCCTCTAGGACCGGAGTCTTTTCCGTTTGGTAGATAAAGGGCTTCATCACTCCCGGGCCGACATGGAACAGGAACCAGTTGTTGGCATCGGTAAGCAGCGGATTGATGACCACCGAATACCCGCTGGCACTGAAGACACCGGAAGGATTGACCGGTGGGACAGGGCTCACCACCCCGTCGCCGGCACTCCGATTCAGAGCCCGCCACATGACATCCTCCAACTCGGGAGGAACCATGATGACGTTTCCTCGGAGATTCATGACTCGACCTTGGTCGTCTTGGAATACCCGCATCTGGGCTACCGCACTGCCCAAGTCTGTCTGAAGTTGGGCGACGGTAGTTCCGGTGCCGGCTATCTGGTTATCGATGTTCGCCGACGATCCAATAGTTCGGGTATCGGCGAAGAATGCCGAGCCATCGAATGCATTGTTGTTGTTTAGAACATGGTTGAAGATGAGCTGTCCCGGGTGCCTCGCGGCCTCCTGGCCGAGTTGGGCTATCCGAGGAGCTATCAACCCCAGTCTATCTCTTTCCATGGCAGCCCGCTGAACCTCTATGGCTGACTGATAGTCCGAGTTGATAATGGTGAAGTTATCCTCTCGGAGGCCGGCAAGAGATACCGGTCCATGGGTAACATCCTGCATGGTCGGCACCGTGCCAAACCATTCATAGGTATTTCGTTCTCCGTCCGACGGCATCGGAATTGCGAGAGCTTTCCAACCTTGGTAGGCTTGGGCCGCTGCAAACTCTCGCTGGTACAGCGCCCTAAAGTTTGTTCTGACTCCTGCCAGATAGTCTGAAGTTACAATCGCCATGAGTATCACTCTCCCTTTCCCCGGTAGTTGTCCCGCTACTGCATCTTCACGGTGAGGGGAGTGTTGTTATTTAATGAGGTACTAGGTCCTGGGTTATGCGCTCACCGCCTTGATGACAGCGAAGTTGATAAGGATAGTCCCGGTCTCGGCTGTCCCTGCGGCTACGTTCCCATTGTGAACGCGGATGGTGAAGGACCCGGCGGCTACGTCTTGCACTGATAGGACAGTCCCACCGCCGTTCTCACCAGACTGGATGCTCAGGATAACCACGTCCCCAATAGCTACTTCGCTATTGGTGACAATGAAATCCGCTGACGCCTCAGCGGCTAGGGAGGCATTGTGGGTGGTGATGGTCCCACACAGGGTATTGACGGTGACCCCTGTAGTCCTGTTGGTAGCCTGAGTCACTGCCCCACCAGCCCCAGTGCCATACCCCAGGCCGTTGCCTGTGGGAGAGGTACTGATGTATTCATTGGCTGCGGCCAGTTTGGCCGTAGTGACAGCAGAGTCCTGAACCTCATTGGTCCCGATTTGGACGAGTCCGCCGGCAACGAGGTTTATCTCGACCTCTCCGGTGGACGCGTGCACCACCGCAACTCGACCGACAATCCTGGCCACTCCATTCGGGTCTCCATCTATCGGTGAGGTTTTCGTCCAGTCACCGGCCGTCGTTGAGAGATAGATAGCATCTCCCTCAGTCGTGGAGGAAGTGTCTTGAGCATCCTCCCGGTGAGTTTTATAGGCCACGCCATTGGTAGCTGTAGCCAGAGATGCTCGGAGGACCCAAAGGTCTACCGCCGCAGCTCCTTGGGCATCGCCATCGGCCAGAGATATGACCATTCGGTCGGTGGTCTCATCGTAATGGCTGACGTAGACTATGTCTCCGTCTTCCATAGTAGAGCCGGACTCGTTTCGGACATCCATAGACATTTCGGTCACTAGGACCTCGGCCGCTACGCCCGGAGTCGGAATGTGGAGGAACCCGGTAGTGGTGTCTACGAATTGCACCAAGATTCCGGCTACGATTCCGTGGTCTTGATTGTCGTCGTCGAAGGTCTGATCGTCGACCACATACATGGTATTGCCAACCATCGCTTGAGTGATGGATGTGGCCACGAATCTGAATGCTCGACCCGACCTGACCCGACAGTTAAGGTCGCCGGCGGAGCCCCCCGAGTTGTCCACCTGTTCGTCTGCTACTCCAATAACCCGAGAGTTTCCGGCGGTATCTGCTGCTGGGGCAAGATACCCTGCTGAGTTAATTACGACCATGGCACCCTTGTAGACGATGTCTACAGCAACCGGATAGGATAGCAGCGGAGTCTCTTTGGACGCCGTGTTCCTATCTGCCGCCAGAACCGTGGAAAAGGTCCCCAGAACCACAGTCACAAGTGCAAGAACGATTAGAGTCTTGAGTGTGGCCGAGTATCTGAGGAGATTTAGAAACTTATTGGCTGCGCCGAGCTTACGCATATCTACTCCTTTTTGTAACCGGTACTTCATCTTCCCGGCGAATTCCGGCACGGGGCCGGTGCTAGTCCTTCTTCGACTTTCCCTCGAGAGCAGCCAAGACATTGGCCGGAGGCTCCACACCGGCGTCGGCCATCTTCTGGAGTATGACCTCCTCCCTGCTAAGTCCGGTTTGCTTGGCCAGGATGAGCTCTTCAGCCGTCGGCTCGTAGACCGTTAGCTCGAAGCTGTCTTCAGACGCCGTGCCCTTGGCACCGGCAGCGAAGACTGCGTTATCAGGAGTATTCTTGGCCATGGTAGCGAATTCTTCTGGGTCCGAAACGGCTATCTTGACGAGCTGGTCCCGGACAGCCGGTACAAACTTCCCCGCCTTGATGGCTGTATCTACCAGAGCCGAAGCCTTCGCGGTGGCACCTTCGGTTTCGAGGTCTATGACCCGTAACCGGAGTTTAGCCGCCTCACTCTCCTCCTCCTTTTTGGTTCCCTTGCTGGCCTCTAGGGCCGCTTCCAGCTTGCTTTCCAGCTCCTTGAGTTTGGCCTCCAATTCTTCCGGCTTCGACTTGAGAGCCGTGAGCGCTGCAGTGACCATCTCCTCGGTGGCATCCGAAGCGAGGCCAAGCATTTCTGCCAGTAGCTTGATGTCCATGTCTTCTCCTTCCTTATTTAGCATTCCGGATACCTTACCTACCCGTCTAAGCTCGGACACCGCTGTCCGTACTAGAGCTCGAAGCTGGGGAGCGCCTTTCCGATTACGGATAACTCCCTCGGCTCGCCCCACCAAAGACTCTAGGTCTTTGATAATAGACTCAACGTCGTCTTGCTGGATGGCTAATATCAATACCTCCGCACCTTCAGATTTAGTCGGGAGCTCTAGGCCGGTGGCCGCATAGAGCTTGGCAATATCGTCCAGAGAGTCCACAGCCGGTAGGTCCTCTCCTAGTAATGCTACACCGGTCAGTACCATCGGCCACCGGCGACCCAGAAACTCGCCGTTCCGGATAGCCTCAATGGACCGCTTTCTGAGGCCTCCGGATGCAATTAACCCGGCGATCTTATCCGGAACGCGCTTGAAGTCGGCTACGAGACGATCCGCGATTCTCCGAACATTCTCTATCCACCCCGCCGCCGGAAGCCCGTCCTCCTGAAGCAGCTTCTGGTGCTCGTCATGACCTAGCTTCAACGGAAAGTCTATCTGGCCCTGAAGCTCTTTGGAAGCTCTGGCCATTTCGTCGAAGTCTGACTCTGTGAATGTAACCTTGCCGGTTACTGCCTGGAATGTCCCTGTCCGGGCTAGCTCTACATCGTCGAAATCCGGCATAGTAACTCCTTAGGACGTAAGATTATGCAAAGGTGTAGATGAAAACACACCGGCAGTTTCCCCCTCCTTCACATAGCCGATAGGGGGGCTCGACCGCGGCTGCCGCATCACTTCCAAAAGTAAACTCCTGACCGTCCAAGTCGCCACATGGATCGCACGTATTGTCGTCCATTAGTGCAGAATACTCTGTGGCCTTTACCTTGTCGGCATTCTTCTTCGCGGTGGCCTGTCTACCCAGATTCAGTGCCTCCGACGTCGTCGCTCGGGCTTCTCGCCGGATAACACTGTCTGACAGCTGAGTAAGTTTAGAGGCCAATCCCTTTCTATCCGGTGTTCCTCTGCGGATTTGATCTAGTCCATTTCTCAGCATAGACCCGCGCAGTCTCTCAGCTAAAGAGCTTGCTACGGCCCGAGACCTAGCTATAAGAAACTCTACTACATCTTCATCGTCCGTCGGGTCTAAAGGAATAGCTAGCCGGATCGTCTCTCCGAGTCCGGCCCTCGCGAGCTCCTTAACTACCTCCCGTTGACCCTGGGTGTACAGCTTCTTCAGTGGCCCGGCGAACTTCTCTGCCGCCTCATTCTTAAATGGGACACTGATCCTTCTTAGCTTGTCCGGGTTGCCAGCTATGATAGCCTTCATCGCTTCTTCGACAAGTCGCGCAATCTGGCGCTTCTGGATACTGCTGTAGGACCTAATAATGTCGCCCTCAGCTTCGTCGAGACCTCGCTTCATAGACACGAAGTCTGCCGAGATAGAGTGCCTTCTTCGCTGGGCCTTTTCCCTTCTCTGAAGAGCCGGCGACTCCTCCGGTTCCTTTAACTCCGGCATCTCGAGCAACTCCCGCATCTCTGTCTCGAGGCCGGGGTCAGCTGTCAGTACATTGGGAACTAGCTGGGCGAGACTGCTAGCAAGTGATGCAATATCCCGTCTATCAAGTCGGCCGTAGGTTAGCTCTGGCATCTCCCGTATATCCGGCCAATTCCAAGCCACCCATCTGGGAATCAATTCTCTATTAACGGTCCCGGCGACCTGCTGGGCTATAGCTCCTAGGGCCATGAGGAAGAAAGAGCTTTTATCCCTATGCATGGCAAGTGACCCGGTGCCATCTCCGCCCATGGCTAGAAACTCCGCCAGCATTCCTCGAAGAATCATTAGATCATGGTATTGGATGGTAGGTAGCGGGTCTGCTCCTCTAGCCTGTCCGCTTTCAATCCGATACTTAAAGTCGTCCGTTTCCATGACGTAGGCTCTTTCATGAGCTCTAATCGTCATGAGAACGGCCTCAGCTTCGGACTTTCTGGCAGGGGAAGCTGTGCCGGCAAGCGTCCCCACATCCATTCCGACACCGCGTTTCTCTAGCCGGATAGCGTTTATCCGTTGGGCCCTTTCCTTCATCACCCAATCTTTTCTGGCTGCTCTGAGAATAGAGGTACCCCTATAGTTAGACCCCTCCTGTTCATTAACGAATACCAGCAGCTTATCCGCCGGTATGGTCACCGTCTCTAGAGCTACCTGCTGGACTATTCCAGCAAGCTGGCCCTCATCATCTAATCTCCATTCCAGCACTGTCTTAGGCATACGCGGAGCAAGGTCTACCAGCGAGATTAGAGGCTTCTTAAACTCGACATCGTCTAAGACTTGCCAAAGCAACTCGAATGGCATGGTTCCAAAGTCTAGGTGTAGAAGAATGTGACGAAGATTCCATGCCCAGGAGTGCCTAAGGTGGTTCTTAAGTCTATCATCTATCCAGTCTGCAATCCTCTTATCGAGCTCTTGATCACTAGCAGATCGAACTGACCACTGAGTAGACAGCAACGGCAGCTTAATTACCGATAGTGCCGCCTTCACCTGGCTATCCGATAGCCGCATCCGGTCAAGCTCCTTGAAGAGCTTATCGCCGGTGAGGTCCGGATTATAGTCCTCCTCTGTGAGGACGGAGGTGCCGACCGTCCCCGCAGAGGGAGATACTTCTGTGCCGGTATCTCCAATGGAGCCGGCAGGCGGCTTCGGACTTGCCATGCTTATGTTGAAAGGTCCGAGTCTCATTACGGACTCCTATCCTCCGGAGGAAGCATTGTCTCCGGTAGCTGGGGATCAACCTTCTCGCCCGACCACTTCGTCAGTTTGCCCCAGATTCCTATGCGAACATCCACCTTATCTATTAGCAAGATAAGCCGGGCAAGCACCCATCTAACTTTCTTCATGATCCCTCGCAGAAAACGCTTACACCAATATAAGTCATTCGACTCTCCGGTTATGTCTCATCTTGTCTTCCCTCCTCGTCTAGCTCTTAGCCACTCTAGGCACTCAAAGTATTCTATCATAGCAGCATCTATAGCAGCCATTTGCTGCACCGGAGAGACATCGTCGTACGTTCCTCCCGGCGGATAGCCGGTCTCCCCTATCGCCGGTTGCCGAAGCTCCTCTAGTATTCTCTGAAGCTCTACCGGAGTTACTGCTAACATTAGAATATCTGAGCCTCCACACCTGTAGGCCTTTCAGACCTCATGTACTCCGGTATAAATATCTGAGCATAGTGCGGATCCTTCATGGCACCGAAGGCGCCGCTGAATCCGTCTACCTGATCATCGAAGGACCCTGCCGGAAATCCCTCTAGCTCATCTAGAAAGTCTCCTATCCACGGACCTGCTACCAGGAAGACGTTTCCGGCTTCTGACTGACTAGAGCAAGGTGCAGCCCTTTCTACCTTCGAGCCGGTAGACCTCACTCCCTCGAAGAAGAATCCACTCAACACCTTTCGGGTATAGTAGTCGATGGCCATCACTCCGCTAGAACCGGGCTCTTGCTCCATATAGATGGCTGTCCCTACCCCGTCAAGCTCTGCCGTCTGCTTGACTATCTTCTCCACCCCTTGAGGGGAGGTCTGGAATCTCTTTACATCTTCGATGTAGTAAAATCCCTCCGGGTCTCCGGCTAGTAGCAAGCCCACCGTCCAGTCTGGTTTCTTCCCAGGGGCCGGCGCCGTAGCAGCTAGGTCCCAGAATCTAATTCGGGGAAGCCCTCTCGGTGCTGCCGGAACGATGGTGTACCATTCCCTCTTAAACATACCTGCGCCGGTACGTACTGTCCAGTCTCCATTCAGGAGCTGCTCCCGGGTAATGGGGTCAAGCTCTGCCATAGACTTCAGGTACGAGGGTTTATCTATATGCGGATTATCGTCCAGCGTCGCTCGGATAAAGGGCCGGCCTCTGTGTATCCCTTCCGTAATGTACCGCTGTTTCACCCAATCATGTCCTATGTCTCCGGGGTTGCTGGCTGCCCGGACTCTCAAAGGGATATCGACGCCGGTCTTTTTCCGACACCTAGAGAACATATAGGTGAAGTCCGACTCTCGTAGCTGCGTGAGCTCATCAAACCCGAGATACTGAAACGCCGCAGACTGGTACCTAAACTTATCCCTCGGCCCGTCCAGATAGCCAAAAGCCAAGCTAGCACCGGAAGGAAATCGATAGGTCTTCTCATGCTCCTTCCAGATAGCTTCTGTTCCACCTAACCAGGAGTGGGCTTTATCCATCAGAGCTTCTGCGAGAGACAAGTCTGCGAACGTCCGCCGGAAGATAATCGCTGCATAGCCAGGGATATGAACGTATTGGAGAGCAGCCATTAGCAGTGCTGTCGACTTGGCTCCTCCAGCTGCGCCTCCGAAGAAAGCCTCCAGGCAGTTAAGAAGTAGAAACGCTAGCTGCTTCGCCGTCGGTTTCTCTGGTATGAAGCTATTCCATGGCAGCGAGAGTCCGGCCCCAGAGTTGAGGGCCACCCACTCGCCATCAGGACCTAAGATAGTAGCGTTCTGTGGAGCTACTGTTTCCACCACTTACGTCTCCGTCTTTCGAATCTAGCCAGTTACCTCATGCCCCGGTCAGCACCGGGGTGCTCGTACAGAAATCTGGTCCGGCCCCTCCCCAGACATCGTTGAAGTCAGGGATGTTATCTCCGGATAGGGCTGACTCCGAACCGGGGCAGAGTGCTTCTGGCAGAAAGGGTTTGCTTACAGGCGGATTCCATTCAGCAAGAGACTTCCCTAGGACGCGACTCCAGAATCGCCAATACGGCGTTCTCCATATTCCGCAGCATAGACATACGGAGTAACGATCGTTTCCGTTAGAGCTATACACCTGCCGGATGCGATGTTCGGAGTTGCCCATTTAGGATTCTACTAAGGATTGTAGGTGTCGTGCTTCAGCTATCCGGCGGGCCAGGCACTTCCGCCATCCAATGTGGAAGGAAGGTCCCGGCGTTCCAGGAGGAGACTCACAGTAACAGGACCCTGACTTCTCCATAGCCGCTACTCCTAGCTCATAGAGGTTGAGTGGGTCTTGCTGGCGAGTCCGGATGTCCTCTAGAGAATCTGGCATTGCGGTACCTCTAGATATAGGCGCGGTGCACGTAGGCGATTTAGAACGTGCCGGGAGTGAGCGCTCCCCCTCCCCGAAATTGGAAACTTGCTGATCATTTCTCAGGGCCTCCAGGACTTCTCTTTCACCACGCTACTTTCTTTCTAGGAGAGCACCCCCCCCTAAAGGGGGGGGGCGCTACGCTTTCTTGGTAACGGTAACCTAACCTACACCGGCTGCGTAACCGGATCGCCAGCCATCTTAACTGCGCCGGCACCGGCTAGAATAGCCAAGGCCTCAGCTACTATGCCAGCATCTAGTCCTAGGTCCACTGCTAGTGGCTTGTCACCACCCTCTAGCTTCATGGATCCACTGTCCTTCATACCTAGGTAGTTCTTGGATAACCAAATGAGCAGCGCCCTATCTCCGTGCAGAGCCATCTGCATCATCTTCCGTCGTAGGCTCCGCCTCCCCTTCTCTAGCCCTATCCGGTATTGCTCTAGAGCTCCTGGGGTGTCCTGGATAACCGACTCTGAGACCCCTAGGAAAGAGGCCACTTCACTCCATTCGCATTGGAGTAGGGCGAGCTTTCTCACCACAGAAATATCTGGAGGAGGTCCCGGCCTACTAGCCCTCTCCTCTCTCAGTTGTCTCGCCCTGTCTCGTAGTGTTGTGTCCATACTTATTGTCCACCTAGCCTATCCGGCCCCTCGTCCCTACCAGTAGTTGCTGATGGAAGTCTCGAACGTCGCATGCTGTCCGGTGTTACCGGTAGGGAGAGAGACCGTGAGAGGAGTATCCACCACCTCCCCTCCACAGTCAAGCCATCCCCCACACACCCCTAGACGATCACCACTACGCCTAAACTATGTCTCGCGTAGCTTGTCTCTTTCCACTCTAACTAGGGCCAGCTTCACTGTGGACGGACTGACCTCGAAGTATCGGGCCACATCCTCCGTCCGACGCCACAGCAGTCCCTCCTCGGATTCGTGGTACATAGCAGCTATAGCTCTATGCCTGTCCCTAGTGCGACGCTTCTTATCTGCGAATTTATCGACTATCGAGGATTTAGAGAGGTAGGGCGTCTCGTCCCCAGGTGGATTCCTCCTCTCCGCCTCCTCGATGGCAGACTTATCGTGCCACACACTCTCTACGATATGATTCTTGAATTCCTGCACCTCCCCGCACTTCTTACAGTAGCCCTTAGATAGCGGTCCCTGGGCCGTGTCGATTATCCAGTGATGCACACATAGTGCTGCCTCAGTAGTCATAGTGTTCTCCTGCCATAGCTAGAGTTGGGAAAAGCGGGCTCTAAGCTGCGTCTCAGCCTCGTCCCTAGAGGCTTCCGGCAGCACTTCCGAGGCGTAGAGGTCGAAGGGAAAGAGGTGGGCTAGGCGGTACCTTCCGGTTACCTTGTTATGCACTAGCTCCACCTCCTCCCAGTGTCTCCGTCGGCGTCCCCGGCCCTTGCTTTTGGACACGAAATAGACTCGGCCAAGGAACGCTCTGACGGGGTCATTTAGGCGTGATTCCTCCTCCATGGCCTCCAGGTCATCTATCATCAGACTGCCAGGGTCGTTTTGGTGGTCTTCCTCCCCCCCGACCTCGAGAAATGGGGTGGAAATAGGAAGCCGGTAACGGGGCGGCCTCCGGAGCGACTAACGGTCTTGGACGTACTTTTCCTGCCCAGAATCGCGCACTGAAAAGTACCCGTTTATCCAGCAGCGGGTCTTTTCCCCTTCCGAGGCCGGCTTTCAGATAGATTTTACTGACGAGGGCTGCTACCGCGCCAATGTTGATGTTTAGCTTATCTCCAATTCCGGCGTTGGAGAACCCCCGGCAGATTAGCTCTGCTGCCTCATACTGCTGGGGAGATAGGTAGATTATCGGTGTCTCCATTATGCCCATTATGACCTCCTTTAGTTCAGCACTCTCCGGCCCAACGCTCTTTCATCTCTCTTACCTCAACCTCGAGCTTCCAAATTCGGGCCTCTAGAGGGGCCACACCGTGCTGAAAGTGCTCTCCGGGCACCTCCGGTTCGTCGTCTCCAAAAGCTGCGAATTCTCGAGGGTCGGTTATTGGCGGAGAGGCCTTTTCTAGCGTTTCTCCCTGCGTTTCTGGGGTCCGTTGGGGAAAAGTCACGTCTCTCATCGGACATGTCGGAATATGACGGGGAATCAACTCTCCGACGTTTTTGTCCCCTCTCAGCAGCATTTCTCCTTGCCAGCACCGTCCGCAGAGTAGACTTCGAGTCCGCTCTCGAAGTCCGGCAGCACGTCCGGCCTCGTACACGCGGTCTATTCTTTTTCGATCATCCAGCTGCTCTCCGGCTCGGTCTATTTCGGTCTTCCAGCCTGATACATCGGCGCTCTCTCGATGGGCTACCCAATCCCGCTTTTCCACCTTCCTCCAAGCATCCTCTATGCAGCGTTCTAGGTCTATTTCCTCTAGGTGGCAGAAGTGGGCTAGATAGATAACGATATCCCCCACCGCGTCCCGGATATTGGTGCTATGGGACTCCTCTAGCCGGATTCCCTGGTGTCTCTTGAGGAAGGCATGGGATAGCTCTCCTAGCTCCTCCTGGAGTCCTACCAGTGGCTCCCAAGCCATGGCGCTGGGGAAGTTTCTCGCCGCCCAGTTTCTGACCTGGAATTGGAGTGCGACTAGATTTACCGTATTTCTAGCTATCCTCATTCTGGGGTTCCTCCTCTACGGCCTTTTTAGCTCGTTTTGTGACCTTCGGAGATGCAGGACTAGGGGGCTGAGGGAGTAGGGCCCCCAGCAGAGCGGTTTCCAAGTTTGAAGCCGCAGAAAGCTGCTCAAATTCGCTCGCCGGGTCACCGATGCTGGCGGTTATATTCCATCTCGAGATTACGACAGAATCCGGCCATCCCTCCACCGGGACTCTCTGGATAACCAGCGGGAGCTCCCCGACTACGTGCTCTATGACCGTAGGCAGTAGTGTGTCCAGAGAGACGTTAAGCTCCCTCGTTCTGTCCTCACAGAATCTGCACCGGTATTGCCTTCCGAGTACGTTCTCCGACTCCGGAAGTGGGCCGTACTTTCTAGCACGGCAGGCCACGGTTATCGTACCGGAACACGGCTTACTCAGCAGAGGGTACTTGTAGCCGGTACCCCCACAAGCTCCGTGGCCGTACTCGTCACCGTAACCGTCGCATCCCTCGCACTTCGTCCAAACGACCTGCCCCGGCCATTCTGTGCTTCCACCATTTGCCGAGTCATTGATTTGTACCATTCTGTGCACTCTCCTCGCATTTCCAGGGCCTATCCGGGGGAAGTCACCCGGAAGGCCTGTAGGTTGATTAAAGGCCGTAGATTCCGCTGAGGTTCCGATACCTCTCAAGGTAGTCCAGTCCGTAGCCGACCACGAATACATCTCCGATTTCGAACCCCACATAGTCGACCGCTACGGGCTGTTTAAGTTTCACCGGCTTGCTAAGAAGTGAACAGATTCGGACAGTTTTAGCTCCTCGATTCTCTATGAGTTGCCGCACCGTCGACCAAGTTGCCCCGGTGTCTACGATGTCCTCAACCACGAGCACATGCCGGTCCCTGAGAATTATGGAGGGGTCCACGAGCTCAACTTTAACGTCTCCCCGCCTCGTTCCCGTGTAGCTCTGAGCGGTTATACACTCTACTCGGACAGCTACCGAGAGGTTTCGGAGTAGGTCCGCCATGAAGATAACGGCACCTTTCAACACGCAGAGAATGACCAACGGGTCGTTTCCTGTGCATTCCAGGTAGTCGGTGGTGATGTTAAGACCGAGCTTTCGTACTCTTGCTCGGATTTGTTCTGGAGTGATGAGAATTTTAGGCGGAATCCGCCCTATTTCCGGTTTCTGTTCGTCCATTAGTCCTCCTCTCCTCTTTTCGTCATAGTTACCCACCGAGAGATTACCCGGGACCTCTTGATTCCGAGCATCAGCGCCACCCTAGCAAAAGCCTGTGCCTTGGGACGCCCGGTATCGGCCATTTCCTCGACCGTAGACTCGAGCAGGGACTCTGTCTCCTCGGTCCAAACCCCCTTCTGCTTAACTCTCACCGGGTATCTATCGCTCATTGGTTCGAACCGGGGTGGACCGCCAGGGAAGGGAACCAGTAGGGGGGCTCCATCTATGGCTAGGGCTCCTCTAAAGTGAGTTCCCTCGTACCGGACTGCCGGAGTAATGGGGACAAAGCCACCCCCGACCATACCACGTTTTATGCCTAGCTCTCGAGCCACGGCTTTAAGGGTATCTCTGTCCGTCTCGGAGACGG
>CEPX01198156.1_pt1 | contig 15868 bp, 19 predicted proteins | sample 361361 | NCBI WGS metagenome assembly CEPX01 (sample SAMEA2619974, study PRJEB7988) | marine metagenome | biome: marine biome (ENVO:00000447); feature: mesopelagic zone (ENVO:00000213) & marine oxygen minimum zone (ENVO:01000065); material: "saline water (ENVO:00002010), including plankton... | reverse complement strand
CTATAAGAGACACGTTTTGCATTAGAGTTTAATTTAGCTGCGATAGTTACAATTGGTTGATTTGCATCCTTACTTAAAATATCAATGAGTTGATAATCAAATTTATTTAATTTTTGAGTATTATCATAATTTTCTCCAAATAAAAATTCTTTAAGATCATGAGTTTCATAAAGAAAGTTATGTTTATAATGATATATTTTGTAACCAAATGAAATAGAAGGATTTTGAAGGTAATTCCCGAAATGTTCACGAATATCATCATGCACTTCATGAATTTCTTGTAGATTTTTTACTACAATCACCATTGAAACATCAAATTTCCCATCACTGAATAACAACCAAGGAATTTTAGAATGTTTATCACAATATTCTGTTAGTTCTTTCTTTTTTTTCTTATTCATATTATTATATGAGAATTGTAATCTTCCATAAAGTAAATTGAGTTTAGGTAAATCAATAACAGCAAAGTAACCCTCAATAATTCCTTTCTTTTCTAACTGCTTAATTCTGTATGTAACAACTTCTCTACTGAGTCCTACTTTCTTTGCTATCTTACTTAATGGCATTCTAGCATCCATATCTAGGATTGAGAGTATCTTTTTATCCTTTACATCTAGTTTTAGCATGAATTTTACTAAATATGCTTTTATTTATAAATATTTCTCTTTTTCGTAAAAAAATAGGAGAGTTATTTTATATTATATACCATTATTCCTTTAGAGTAGAAACAGGGGTGGTGCGAGGAAAATATGGGAACTCACGAACTAGATGACACCATCTTGACAAAAAGTTCACTCTACTATGATAGAAGATGTCCAAAGTGTGCTTGGGTGCTGCCTAAAGGATGGCATGTCATAAAATGTCCAAGATGTAGGATAGATTTGCGTGGTGTGAAGATTCCTGTTACACGATTAACAAGGAGATGTCCTCATTGTAATAAAGCTATGCCTAACTTAAGAGAAACCTTCTGCAGGCACTGTTTGATGAATGTGGAAATAAACAGCTCAATGGAAGCACAATGGTTTGATGGTGATGGATTATGACAGCATGTGGATTTTCAAAGAATAAAGGAAAGGAATTTGATGTAAAAACATTACTTACTAATCCTTCGATTATAGGTAATGAAGCACCCTTTCAACATATTGAGAGATACACTCCAGAATCATTTTTAATGAGTTTCTTAGGAGTAGGATATGAATATCTTCAATTTGCTTTAGAATGTGGAATTGAAGCATATTTTGTTTTATTACCAGAAGCTACTTATAGCTGTCAAGAAAAAATTCAATTATACTCTGATTATAATTGCACAATAGGATTAAAGAAGAAAAAAGGAAAAGTATACCCTTCTGAGGCTTGGGATTTACAGGATACTGTAAAAGCTGTATACTTTAGGGACAGAGTAAAAGATGGGGATGATCCTTCACAAGCTAAAATATATATTGCTTTAGTTCCTGGAAAAGAATCTGGAACAATTATAGATGTTAGTTCTTTTGAGGAAGCTGAGGTTGGTCCTTTTGCTTTAATGAAAAGAGGAGACATTAGGTGGGCTTTACAATTATTTCCTGCCGGTGAAAGGCCGTTATTTGGATCTGGAGCTGAGGGCTGTTTAAGTCCGTTTCCTCCTGCATATTATAATGAAGAAGGTAAACACATTGATACAAATGATATCTTAGGAGGAATTTTTGTTGATGAATCTTTGGTAAGAGCAGCTCAAGATGGATTCAGAATTACTCATTTAGATGATATAATGAAAAGAGATTTATCACTGTCTGAAAAAGGAAAACAATTAAAAAACTTATCTCAACTTATTAATGGAACATTTTATCCTTTATCACATTTAATTAGAAAAAGTGCGAATGGAGGATATTATGAATTAGATATTTTTGGACCTGTCTTTAATAATGGGCCAAACTTTAATGAAGCAGTCAATTTACATCCTGTTTCTCGATTAGGGTATCCCTATGATGGAAGAGATTTAGGAATAGATAATCTTATGATAAATTTTTATGACCAAGCAAAAACAACAAAATTCTCAGATATGTCATTGTCGCCTAAAGTTATTGCATTAGATGGTTCTATGACTCAAGAAGATATGTTTGTAAGCCCAGGAGCAAAATTAATGGCAAGGGAATCATATAATCCTTTACAGAATACGCACGGACATAGTTGTATTGACCAATATATTCGTCCAGAATTTGCAGCAGAGCTTTATCATTATTTTAATGGAGAAAAAAGGAAAGTTGCTGTTGTAAATCATGGTGGAGAAAAAACTGCTTTAATTCGAGGTCCTATCATAAGTGGATCATATCAAGAAAAGATTACTCAGCCAAACTTAGATGAGAATGGAAAACCAATAGAAGATTATGTGAGATTAAAGCATTTAGTTTTCCCTAATCATCGATGTTCTTTTTTAATGAATGCACATGATATGGTAAAGGTTTTGGGAATACAATTTCCTGGTAAAGTTCATGTTACTCCTATTCAATATGAAGCTAAAAGAAATTATGGAGAATGAAATTTTTTAAAAAACCAAAAATTTGTCTCTTATTCTGTGGTGGAACAATTGCTATGGGAAGAGATAAAGAAACAGGATTATTAGTGCCTTCAAAATCTGTGGAGGATTTATTAGCTGTAGCTCCAGAACTTAATGATCGTTTTGATATTGCATATAAGCATATAACAAGTATTGACAGCTCAAATATTCAACCAAGTCATTGGACAATCTTGATTAAGAGTATTGAAAAACATTACAACAAATTTGATGGTTTTGTTATATTACATGGCACTGATACTATGGCCTATACTGCATCTGCATTAGCTTTAGGACTACAAGGATTAACTAAAACAGTAGCAGTAACAGGATCTATGATTCCAGCTGAGTTTGAAAATAGTGATGCTAAAACTAATTTGATAAATGCGTTTAGAGTAGCTTCTTTACCCTTTAATGAAGTAGTTATCAGCTTTGGAAATAAAATATTAAGAGGTATCAAAGCTCAAAAATGGAGTGAAAAAGACTTTAATGCTTTTTATTCTCTTGTTCCTCCAGTTGGAATTATTAAGAGAAAGATAAAATGGAGTAAAAAAATAAATATTTCTCAAAAATTAAAAGTAAAGCCTTATTTTGAAGAGGGAATTTTACAAATACGTTTACACCCAGGATTTAACTCAGAGATAATGCTTGATGCTGTAAAAAATAAAAAATGTAAAGGAATTATCTTACAAGGATTTGGATCAGGGAATGTTCCAACAACTCATAATTCAATACTCCCTTTAATTGAATATGCAATTAAAAAAAGAAAGATTCCAGTATTATTATCAACTCAATGTATTTTTGGTAAAGTGAAAGCTCCACTCTATGGAGCAGGTTACTATGCTCATCAATTAGGCGCTATTTTAACACAAGATTTAACCTATGAAGCAGCATTAGTTAAGTTATCTTGGTGTTTAGCTCAGACTAAAGATATTGGAAAAATAAGGGATATGATAAAGTTTAATTATGTTGGAGAAATACAAGCATAATTAATTTTATAGATATATCGAAAGCTTTCCGATAAATAAAAGCAACATTTATTAAGGATTATTGATTATTTTACTTTATGAGAAAAGATCTAAGAAAAATGAATGATAAGGAATATTGGGAATGGATTGATGAAGTTAGGCATGATCCTGAATTTCCTAAGATAATGAAAGAGTTTCGTAGGTTTTGGGACAATGGAGGAGTTAAATAGTAAACTTATTCACTAAATCTTCAAAAGTAAAAAAAGTTGGTGTTCTCTCATTGATTAAATTATAAGATATTAAAGCTTTTGAGCTTACCATAGTCTTTTTGTCATTAGATACTATAACATCTAGTCCATGCAATGTTGCACAAGCAACAATCATAAAATCAGTTCGAATATTCTTCCAAGGAACTATTCCACCCTGATTCCTGTATTCATTATAATATTCTTTTGCCAAGTCAATTATTCTTTTATTTTCTGTAAAGATATGCTCTTTGGTAACTCTATCATGTAAACTTAACAATAGTAATCTAGCTTTTCTTGCTTTAGTTGTGGTTGTAGGAACATTTCTTAACTCTTTTCTGATTAAGGAAAAACCATATATTATCATGTTATTTGGTAGTTTTTCTTCAATAACCTTCTCCTGTCCACTATCTAGTATTAACCCATAAATATTCGTATCAAAAATAACTCTTAACATTAATTATTAAGGTAATTGACCTTTAATATGTTTTCACAAGAAAAAACAGGAGTATTTTTAGAAAATCCGAATAATTAATTGAATAAACATAGCTTTTTATAACATATAAAAATCCTAATTGGATGAACCATTTAATATTATCTGAAGCGTATTTACAACAATTTAATGCAGATTATGTAAAAAGTGATATTGTAAGATCAGGAAATCCTTATATTGATGGTGAATTGCATAAACTATTTCTTAAAACTCTTAAACAACAAGGTTTAACATCTATTCTCAACTTAGGAGATAAACCAGAAGAGGGAGAAGAATATGCTCGTGCTGAAAGAGAATGGGCTGCTATTAACTGTGTTAATTATGGTAGAATAGGTTTAGAAGGATCTAATTATGAACCCTTAGAAAAATGGGAAGAAATGATGGATTTTGTACAAGGTAATGAAGGATTAATGTTAATACATTGTAAATATGGAGCTGATAGAACAGGAATTGGAGTAACATTAGCTTTGTATTTAAGACATGCAGAAACACTTGAAGATGCATTTAAAGAAGGAATTAATCCTAGATTTAATAAAACTAAATTTAATATGCTAGATCATACTATTTATTACTTTTTAACAGAGGTATTTCCTAAAAGAGAGATGGATTTTGAGAATTGGCTTAAAGAAGAGTATGATCCTGAGGTTTTAAAGAAACATTATGATAAAAAAGTTGCTGATAGTTCTGAAGAAACTAGAGTAAGAGTATTTAATCAAATAGCTGATGAAGGGTTTTTGCATCATACTACATAGAATTAATTATCTTATCCTTATACTCATCCATTTCTTTATCTTCATAAGTGCCTTGAGGCCATAGTTTTAAACCATCATCCTTAAAACGAGGCATAATATGAAAATGAAGATGAGGAACTACTTGTCCTGCTGCTTCAAAGTTTGATTGTCCTACTGTTATTCCATCAGCATTTACACCTTTTTTTACAGCTGCTGTGACTTTTTTAGTAGTAGCAATAACTTCTTTTAGTGTATCCTCTGGAGTGTCTAAAATAGTTTCAAAATGTTCCTTTGGAATAACTAAGACATGGCCTTTATTTACTGGTGCTATATCTAAGAATGCTATGGTTTTATCATCTTCAAAAACCTTTGAAGATGGAATTTCTCCTTTTACTAGTTTGCAAAAGATACAATCGCTCATAGAATTAAGTAAATTGTTTCCCTTTATATATTTAATTACGGAGAAAATACAATTGAGACATTTGCTCTAATGTTTGAGGATGAATTCCTTTGTGATAAAAATAAATTTCTCTGCCTCTTCCTAAAAAACCAATTGTATCTATCATTTGATCAGGATCGTTCTTTCCAAAGGGTTTTGTATCTGTTAAACGAATTCTAACTAGATTATGAGCATCAACTTCACTTTGTGTTAAGGATAAAGGTCTATTTTTATCCTCAAATTCCCAAAAAACATAATCAAGAGTAACTTTATTATCTATTTCAGTTATTCCATCTTCAATATGCACTAATTTTCCTGGATCTATAGTTAATCTCATTCTACCTTCATACTCTTTATATAAATCCATTGAAGTAAGAGTTGCTGTGAATGGAGGATTTGAAGGGGGAGGATTTGAATTTCTTCTATCAAAGTAGTTTACAACACTTGTAAAAACTGCTAAACAAAAAAATATTTGTACTAACTTCCATAATGAATCAGAAGGTTTTTTATCTTTAGGCATTAAGCCAAGAATCCATTATCATTTATAAACTTTCACTTTACCTTAAGATAAAGCCCTTTTTCAAAACCTTTCTTTAATTTATCAATATTTGTAGTTATTAAAGGTTCAAAAAAAGAGGCTCTTTTTAGTTCATTATTAACTATGACCTTGGGGTCAATATAGCGTGGTTTAGACAAAACATGAAAATCATGGTCTTCTTTGGAAGCTAGTTCAATATGATCATAACTTATTTTAGAAAGTTTAGTTAATATCTCTTCATCTTGAGATGCTTTTAATTTATCAATCAACTCATTATCTGTTATAAAAAAATCATCTTGGACAATAATATTTTTTTGTAAAGCTAACTTAAAAACATCTGCTAATAATTGAAAACTTCCTACTGGAATAGGAGGACTCCAAAGTTCTTTACACATTTCAATAAAAATAAAGGACATTTTAATAGCTTGATCTTTATTTGAAAATACAATTTGATTATCATGAACAGTTAAAGCATTTAAAAAATCTTTAACATCTTTATCATTAATACGTTTAGAAAATAAAGCATCTCTTAAAAAATAATCAGTTCTATCAGCACAAAGATCTGGTATGTTTCTTTCAAGTAATTTAAAATTACTTTCTTGAATAATTTCATCAACTTTCATTCCATGTTTTTCTAAAATTTTAGGAATAGCAGATTGATGTAATACTTGTTCTGCAAATTCTTCGTGGATATGTTGAGTTTTTCCAGCATCATATACATAATCAATAACATGAGAAAAAGCAGTATGTGCAATATCATGCAATAAACCTGCAACTTGTTCTTCTTTTGATGCGCCTAGTTTTTTTAATAAAAAATACACACCTAATGAATGATCATAACGTGAAGAGAATACTTCTTCTTTTAATAAATGCCAAGCACCATATTGATTTACGCCTTTAAGACGTTGAAACTCTTTAGTTTCAATTAATTCTAGAATTAAAGGATCATCTATGGTTTGAGAGCCATACACTTTATCATTAACAATCATTTTAATCTTGGTTTTTTCCCTTCTTTAATCTTAGCTTGATTCCAAATATCCAAAGCTTGTTCTTTAGTGAGATTATGCTTTTCAAAAATGTAAGGTTTTCTTCTTTTTATTTTATCTTTGATAGCAGAAAGTATATCTTCAGCTTTAAAATGTCCTAGTTCTTCTGCTAAGACAGCTAAAGTTATTGTGTCCCACAAAACATCTCCTAGTTCATCTTTCACATTTTCCCAATCTTTTTCTTCAATTGATTCAACTAATTCTTTAGCTTCATCAAAAAATTCCTCTTTTTGACTTTCCATTGTTAAGGTTTCCTGCCAAGGACAATTAGTTCTTGAAAGATGAATAATTTCTAATAATTCTTTAAAGGATTCATGCATGCTCCCACCTCTTCATTTCAATTTTTCCTTCAGTTTGAGTCATATGAGCTTTTAATATTTTAATATGTTCAGCATCTTTAAACATTTCAATCATTTTTTTATCACTAGGAACAATTTTTTCTGGTAAATTATTTTTATTGAACCATTTTACTTCTCCTTCTGGCATTTGTTTTATTTCTTTAGATTCTGGTATGACATCACAGTAAAACATGATAAAATGTAAATCTAAATCCCCTTCACATACTTCACTAATAATTCCAGAGACTTTATTGCAATTTCCTTTAATTCCAGTTTCTTCATACAACTCTCTTAAAGCAGTTTCTTCTGGGTGCTCTCCAAACTCCATTTTTCCACCAATTAATGCCCAATGATCTTTATAGGGTTCTTTTTCTCGGAAAAGGAGAAGGATTTCATCATTAGCAGAACAATTTACAAGAACACAATTCATAAATTTCTTTTCCCCCATACAAAAATAGAAGAATTGATAGTTTAAATAGATTGGGGTCCAGGTTCTCTTTCTTGCTCTGTGTAAATAGGTTGGTTTTCTTTAAATTTAAGATTTAGAGAAGGAATTGAGTCTCTACTAACATCATTTATTTTTAATGTTCTTCCTCCAGTTCCAAACTCAGGACCATTTAACGTAACATGATCAAATGTTAAACCTGGAGTATCATGAGCATACCCATTATCAATAAAATCAGAGATTGAGATAGTATGTAATCTGTTAGGGAGATTTCTAGATGAAAAACTAGCAGGGTTTTTATCAATATTTTCTTGCCAAAGAACATAATCTGTTACTCTAAAAACTTCCATATCTCTACAAACACCTAATTTTCCATAATCTATAGGGATTAATCTTTTAGCATCTATTATAACTCTTCCATGCACATCGTATTCTAAGCCAAGAGAAGTTTTTATTGGATCTACTTCTTTATCAAGACTGTAATTATCAGATTGGGATATATGTCCTCTTTTATCTGGTTCCATATAAGAAGGATTTTGCTTTGAAGATCTCCTAATTTTTTGATTTGTTGGAGTAGGGTTTGGATTCAAAAGAGCATATAACGCAACTAGCATTAAAGCAATTCCTGTAAATTTAAAATGTTTTAAAACTCCCCAATTCCAATTATTCCTTCTATAATCAGGTCCTAGATTTCTCATATCATATAGAGGTCTAATTTATTTTATAAATGTTCGGTTTTATCGAACTTTAACAGCTTTATAAAGTCTTGAAAGGTCTTTTATCATGATTTTAGTTGCTGGATCGATTTGATCACTATTGAAATCTCTTTTTATGATCTCAGCTGGTTCTTGAGATAAATCAACAGCATGTAATTTTACTGCATCAACTTGTGTTAATATTTCTGGATCATTATATGGAAAATGTTCAATCACATTAAGATATAATCCTTGAGGCCTTTGTCCATTTGCGTTAATCCAGCGTCCTTTATATTCACTTGTAACCAACATAAATTCAATTCTTCTTTCTTTATAAACTTGGAACTCTCTTAGCACTGCATCATCATAATGAACAGGAAAAATTCGTGATCCTCCTCGTAACTTTAATTTATTATTTTCTATAGCAATATAATCATCTAATTCAGATTCAGTTATAGATTCAATTGTTGGTTGAGTTGACGTTGGTTGAGTTGGCCTAAATTTATCCGGAATATAACTCAAGAACATTACTCCAGCTAACATTAGACACATATATTTAGGTTTTAACACCCTATGATTATCTGGATTCCATTGAAAGTTAGGTCTTGGTAAAGGCATAAGAACAGAATTTCATTACTATTTTTAAACCTTGACTTTTTTAGTTAAAAACTTCCCCAACTTCCTAAAAGCTTGTGCTCTTTGAGAAAAAGAGTTCTTTAAATCCATAGGCATATGAGAAATAGTATCTTTGTAGCCATTTGGAATAAATATCCTATCATAAGGCATTGCATCTTTATCTAAATTAAAAACTTTATCAGTTATTATTCCTGGCATTTTACCTTCAAATAATTCTGGTTCTTTATTTGGTTCGCAGTAGCCAACAACTGTTAAGAAAAAAGCTTTATTGTTTTCATTTTTTAATAATTTTAAAATGCCTTTATACCCTAAAGATTCAAAAATATATTTAGGGTATAATCCTGGAAAATGCACAAACGCTTCGAAGAATAAACCAGTATCTTCAATCACAACAGGTTTTTTTAATTTATTTGCTAATGGTTGAATAGCTTTAATCACAACATCATGAATTGTTCCTTCTTTATCTTCTGGGTAATCCACTTTAAGATGCTCTACTTTAATATCAAACTCTTTTAAGACAGCTTTCGCTTCTAAGACTTTATGTTTATTTGTTGTTATGAAGGTTATTTTTGACATTATAAAAAGAAAAGAAAAAGATTATTTAAAACCTTGGTTAAGGACAAAGTTTGAAACATCTCTATCCTTGCCGATATCATATCTGGCAAAGCATTTTCCAGGATTTGCTTCAACAAGAGTTCTAGCTGCTTGGGTTGGACATTTAACAGCTTCTTCTGCTGATTTACCAGAGCCTCGATAATTCATGAACCTTGTACCATTTATCTTCCAGATGCCTCCTTCGAATTTGCATCCTGAAACCAGCATTTCAGCTTGCTTGGCTGCTTCATCAACTCCTTGCAGAACATGGCCCTTTACATGGCTTGTATCTCCTGGATAATTATCTGCACAAACATCCACTACACCCCAGTGTGTGGAATTTGTTGAATAGGTCACATTAGTTAGATTTTTGGCTGCAACGCCAAGCATTAAAGCTCCAAAGTCAGATGAGATTCTTGGAAGAGCAACTTGGGCTTCTGGATCGCCAAATCTTAGATTGTCCTCTAAAACACAGATTCTTCCGTCATCAGTAAGCATAAGACCTACATACAGGATTGATCCGTTCAAAGGACTTCCCATTTTAGCTGCACCTTTAATCTGAGGATCCACAATCTTATTTTTTATATAATTCCTTTCTGCCATAGGTAGAGTAACTGTTATAGCACCCATGCCACCCCCGTTTGGTCCTGTATCGCCTTCTCCAACCGGCTTATGATCTGCAGTATAAGGCATGATGATATATTGGTCCTTATTGGCTACTGCAACTGTCACAGAGACTTCTTTGCCTACCAGCATTTCCTCAACTAGGAAATTTATACTGGAAGAATCATGCTTTGGCATTTCTTCTATTAAGACTCTTGCAAATTCATCATAATCCTTGCAAACATACACTCCTTTACCACCGCAAAGTCCGTCCGCTTTGATTACAAGACCGTTAACCTTATCCTTTTTGAACTTCTCTCTTGCAAATTTTAGTGCTGCAGCGGCATTAGCTTGATAATCATTAGCTCGAAAGATCTCAAACCAGGGAATCTGCACACCCCAGGCTTGCATGTTTTCTCTGGCAAATATCTTACTGCCTTCAAATCGTGCTGCTGCAGATGAGGCACCTACAGTGTAAATGCCCTCGTTCCTAAGCCGATCTGCCAAGCTATTAGGCTCTACTAAATCATTTTCAGAACCTGTGATTACGAGGTTTATTCCTGTCTGATGAATATAATCCAATAATGGATCAACTCCTCCTGGAAGGTCGTATCCGATGGCAACATTTTCTATCAGTTCTGTGGCTTTCCCATTTCCTGGTACCATGCGGACTCCCTCCATAGGTATTTTATTATTAGCTGGAGCTAATAGTTGTATAGCAATAGCTCTTTCTCTTCCGCCTCCTCCTATGATCAAAGGCCTTAACTCCTCTATACCTAGATTATGTCCAATATGTCTTTTTGCCATAAACCTCACCCCGAGAATTGTTTTTAATCATGTATACTGTTTTTTAGGGTGTTTTGTTTAAAAAGATTTGTATACTATAATCTTTATGTTTACGAATATAAAAAGGATTTAAAAATCTCGGGCTTTTCGATTATTTAACTTTTGCTCCTGGTCTTTGACTTCCTATTTCTCCCCCCTACTCGGTAAGGGGGAGAAATAGGAACCCTGGCTGTGCCAGGGCAGGAGCAAAAGTTCCTAAATGTGCAACGGATGTTTTGTGTGAGAGAAATAAAAAAATGGACTCGCCGAGATTTGAACTCGGAACCTACCCAAGCCAAGGGTAAGTGATACCAGATTTCACCACAAGCCCATAAAATTAAGATTATTAGATTTACTTATAAAATTAACTCTTAAAAAGCCCACTTTTATAAATAATGTTACAATCTTCTCAATATGATTAACCTAGAGAAGATTGAACATATTCCTTTTCAATTAGATGAATCTCTTTTAGATGATAGAATTGATCATGAATTAGGTATAGAATCATTATCGTTACACTCTAAAAAACCTAGAAGATGGAGATTATGGTTAGGAGCAGGGTGTTTAAGTTTAGGGATTCTAGGAATGAGCCTCAATACTTATTTTGAAAGGAAAGATGAACAAAAGTATTTTGTATTAGCAAAAACTGAGGAATTGCTTATTGAACAATTTTCTCAACTTGATGTTGAAAAACAAAAAGAAATTATTGAATATATTCAAACAGAATTTTTACCGCAAACTCCAAGATACCAAGATTTTCTTAAACTAAGAAAAGCCACTTCACATATTCAAGTTATAGAAGGCCAATCAGATGATGGAAATTATTATTTTGATCCTCTCAAAAAAACTATAATTCTTCCTAAAGTATCTTTAGAGTATCAATTAATTTCTTATTTAATACAATCTCCTCATGAATTTTTAGAAGCCCATGAGAGGATTCATGCAATTCAAGATGAATCAAGTATACACCATAAATTCACTTCTTTTCTTGGATTGTTATCATGGAAAGATGGAGCTGAATTTGATAAAAATCATGCAAAAAAATTTGGAAAATTTTTCCCAAAATATGCTCAAGATTCTTATGATGATAAAAAAAAGAATTTTGAAGAGTTATTAGAAAATTATACTGAAGCTCGGAAAAATTTTGGACTCATTCGTGAAATGCAAGCATATTATTTTTTTATGGGACATAGTTATGAGTCTTTTTGGACAATGGTAAATAAGATGAAAAAAGGAGAACAAGCTTATTTAGAATTTATTAATCCTAATAATTTAGAATCTTGTCAATATGTTCATAATATTATGATGGAGGTTATAGGACTTTATCCAGATATTGTTGAACAATCAAAATTTATTGGAAAATATGGATTATGGGATTTATTTTTAAATAAAGCTTTAGAAGTTGAATTGTATGGAAAGGATCGTAATTCCTTTGCCGAATTAGGAGTTGCAAGACAAAATAAATTATTAAGAGGAATGAATACCTTTGGAAAACAAGTTAGAGAATATGTAGAACAACAAGTATCTTCTGAATAAAAAGATTATTACGAATTTTATAAACCTATTCCTAAAATTAGTGAATATTTATATATTGGCAAGGGTTCTCAATTAAAATGATTAGAGATAAACATAATAGGTTTTCATTGAAGAAACTAGTATATTCAGGATTAAAATATACTGCACTCTTAACTACATTATTATTAGCTGGATGTAAGACTACAAAACCAGATACAACAGTTGTTGTTCTTCCTTTTGAAGAGCCTGTTGTGGATGTTCGTGCTCCTCCAACACTTGAAAGACATTTAGTAAATCTTTATCAACCTACAACTCATGTTCAAAGGAAAAGAATCTCTACTCATATTCGTAAAAAAATTCTTCCAAAATATCCCATTCATAAGGAAATGCAGGCAATTGAAGATGCTACTGCAAATCTCAAATTTAAAGATGATTTCACATTAGAATCTGGAGAATATAAATATAAGTGGCATTCAAGAGCTGTTTTAAGAGGGTTAATTACTCCTAAAAAATTTATAGAATCTTATTTTAATGGAAGTCCTATTCCCCTTATAGAATCTCATGAAAGATTACATGCTTTACATCATAAAGGCAATCCTTGGGAAAAATACCATGATTGGAGGCAAACTCTTGAATTTAGAATTGAAGAAGGAAAAACAAAGGGAAAATTAGTCATACCTGAAGAAAGAGCTAAAGCATTTTGTAGAAACCTGCTTAAAATTCCTTACACTAATTTGCAACATGCTTCATCATTAATTAATATTGTGAATCAAGAATATGAACAAACAGTTCCAGAAACTGATTTAGTAGAAGAACTGCATAGTGTGCTTTTTCATGCACCCAATTCACCAGATGAACTTTATAATCAATTAAAAAATTGTAATTCCTATGATTATATTATAGATAACGTGACAAAGAAACAGTTTTATAGAGCATATGGATTAGTTGTAACACTTATTGGATATTATAATGATCCTGTTAAAGAAGCTAAATTTATTGGAAGATATAATAAATCCTTATCAAATTTTTCTATAGCTGTAAAAACTATAACTGACAATGATCCTGGGAAAAGATACTTAAACAAAGGAATAGAGATATTAAATGATAGGTATAGAAATTCCATAGAACCTTTTATAAAAGAAGCACAAGAGTATATAACTAGGAAGTTGATAAAATAAATCACAAAGGATTCTTTTTCATATAAGCTAAACCTTCAAACACAACCTCTGCCATCTTTGGTCTTTGATTAGGATCTGGATCTAATGCCCTATTAACTACTCTTCCTAAATTTCCAAAGCAGAGCTTCATTGCTCCTTGAGAATAATTAGGCTTTGCTTCAAAATCTGGTTTAATAATAAAAGGTTGATCTCCAACTACTTTTTCTTCCACAACTCTTGGTAGTTTTCTAAACATTAAATAAACAAAAGATGCAGCCCAACTATACACATCCATAGCAGGATTAGGTAAATTTGATTCAAATTGTTCTGGAGCCATATACTGAGGAGTTCCTGCACTTCTTTTTTCAAGAAGATCATTACTTCTTGCAGCTAATCCCAAATCTATAATTCTTACTAATCCTTCATTAGGAATATACATAATATTATGAGGTTTAATATCTCTGTGAACAATGCCTTTTTCATGTGCATCACGTATATGTTTTGCAGCTTCAATCATTAAATATGTTAAAGAAACATGATTCAAATCTTCCATAGCAGATAGATGATAATCTCCTGCATCTTCCATAACTAAACTATATCTTCTTCTTTTAATAAGCTCAATAGGCTGCACAAATCCAGCGTGATTCAAGTGTCTCATTATGTTAAATTCATTTTCAAGTGATTCTTTAGCAGCTCTCAATGCTAATTGGTCATCTATCTCCCCCGATCTATAACCCCACCTAAAAGGATTATTTCTTTTAATTACAACAGGAGAATTATCTTCATCAACAGCCTTATAGACTAAGGGATTATCACTTAATCTTTTAGTTCCACTATACCCATTAATTCTTGGTAATCTTTCCCTTTTTATACTACTATGAATAGCAACTAACCCAAAAACTGAGGCAAATTGTGAAATTTCTAAAGCATGTTGAGGATCTGTTGGATTCATTTTTTATAATTTATATAATCTGCAAAAAAGATGGAGTATATAATCTTAACGATTTAGGTATAAAATACCCAAAAAATCGTAAGTTTTATATATAACATCAAATCCTATATCGCTAAGCGAGAGATAAAAAGGAAGTTTAAATGAATAAAAAAGTTAAAATAAGTACAAAAAAACAGGACAATTACAACAATCGCATTCTAAATATGGGGGAAGCTATTCAATTTTTAAGGTGATACTATGAGTGATACAGTTAAAGAGATTCTTAGTGTGGAAAAGAAAGCTGAGGAGACATTAAAAGAAGGAGAAAAGCAACGAAACAAAATACTTTCTGAAGCAAGAGAAGAAGCATTAAAGATATCTCAAGCTAAGAAAAAAGAAATAGATAATAAGATAAATGCAGAAACACAAGAGAAATTAGAAGAAATTAACAAAAAAAGACAAGATGTAAAAGAAGGTTTTTCTAAAACAATTAATCAAGTTGAGATTAAATCTCAAAAAAATTTGAAGAAAGCAATTAGTTTACTTCTTAAAAAAATAGGAGATATGAAATGATTACACCAGAGAGTATGACAAAGTTAAGAATGATGGTTCCTAAGAGTCTAGGTTATGATATTATTGATGCTTTGTATAAGTTAAATTTGTTTCATGTTAAAGAACATATTAAAGCAGATGAAAAAGACCTTGAAAAAGGAAAACCATTAATGAGAGCTGAAGAAATATCAGAAGCATTATTAGCTTTACGAGCAATAAAAAATGAATTACATATTGATGCTCATGCTGAAAACGTGGAAGCTGCTAGTTTTACAAGAGTAGAATTAAGAAAAATAACTGATGAGATTCAAAAATTACATGAAGATAATAAGAATTTATTAATATCAAAAAAGAGTTTACAAAAAGAGATTAGAAAAACAGAACAAGTTCTTAAAATAGTGCAAGGACTTGACAGATTAGGAGTTTTTAAAACAGGTTCACTTAAACATACTTCATTTACTGTTGGAAAAATTAAAAAAGATACAGATATTGCAAAACTTAAAGAACAAAAACATACTTTAATTAAAGAATACTCTTTAGGAGAAGAAACATTATTAGTTTCATTTATGAAAAAACAAGAACACGAT
>CEPX01077913.1_pt1 | contig 15872 bp, 11 predicted proteins | sample 361361 | NCBI WGS metagenome assembly CEPX01 (sample SAMEA2619974, study PRJEB7988) | marine metagenome | biome: marine biome (ENVO:00000447); feature: mesopelagic zone (ENVO:00000213) & marine oxygen minimum zone (ENVO:01000065); material: "saline water (ENVO:00002010), including plankton... | reverse complement strand
AATACCGCATCCTGTCCAACAGAGATCTGGTATTTTCCATCAAAATCTGTGATTGTTCCATTCGTTGTTCCTTTAACAACAACGTTGGCTCCTGGGACAGACTCACCTGTCTCAGAATCCGTTACTGTACCTGTTACCGTCCGCTCCTGAGCCCAAAGGGTTGCACCCAGGATTAACGATAATCCTAAGAGTAAATACTTCTTCATACTATTACAATTTGTTTCTAAACTTTACTATTAACTAAAGTTACCTAATGAAATACTGAATATTTCAAAGGCCAATAAAACTAAATTAACAGAATTTTAAAAAAGAATTACAATAAAAAGTATATGTTTTTAATAATTGCATAATTACAAACGTTTGCAACCGTCATTATTTTTTTGATGTCATAAATTATGACTTTTCTAAGATCATCAAAGTCATTTTAACTAACTCTTTCAATAAGTACATTAATTCAAAAAATAGCCCCCAGGAATTAACGGTGAGGTGATAGTTTTTTATCTTGCTTTCAGCATGAAAAAAGGACCTGTCACCATTAAAGATATTGCGAGAGAACTCAATGTATCTGTATCCACTGTTTCGAGAGCTCTTGCCGATAATCCACTCGTCAAACTTGAAACAAGACAAGCGGTTAAGGAATTAGCAAAAAAATACCACTACAGACCTCATTTTACCGCCTTGAGTTTGCGAAGCAATAAAACCAAGACTCTAGGTATCATTATCCCACAATTGGTTCATGAATTCTTTTCAATGGTCATCCGTGGAATTGAAGATCATGCCTATGCTAATGGATACAACGTGATCATCAGCTCCTCTCACGAATCCTATGAGCGAGAGGTTCTAGATACAAAAGCCTTAATAAATGGACGCGTTGATGGATTAATGGCCTGTATTTCTAAAGAGACGAAAGATTATGAACACTTTAAAGAGTTCGTTGACAGAAATCTTCCGCTCGTATTTTTCGATTGTATTTGTGATGAGATAGAAGCTCCAAAAGTAGTATTGGATGACTTTGATGCTGGATACCAGGCGACAAAACATCTCATCAGTCAAGGATGTACCAGCATAGCCTATGTTGGAGGGCCAATAAATCTGCTTATCAACAGGGATAGAATGGCTGGATATAACAAAGCGCTGAGTGAAGCGAAACTGAATACCAAAGATGACTGGATCATTCATTGCGATTCTGGCGACTATGAAGAAGGTAGACAAAAAAGCGAGGCCCTTATCAACTCCAAAGAAATTAACGGATTGTTTGCTGCTACAGATATGCTTGCTATTGGCGCTATTAAAAACGCTAAAAAGGTAGGATTGAAAGTTCCTGAGGATTTGTTGGTTGTAGGATTTAGTAACTGGTCCATTGGATCATTATACGAACCTTCATTGTCTACTATGTCACAACCTGGTTATGAAATGGGTTTAAAAGCTGCAGAGTTGCTCATCAGACAAATTGATAATCCAGATCAAACCATAACAGAAACGTTTGTATTGAAAAGTGAATTGATTGTGAGGGAAAGCTCCCAAAATGATTGATAAATTAATCTTATCATCGCATAAGATAAAAGAATCCATTAAGGACGATTTTTGCAATACAATTATCAATCGAAATAAAAAACACAATGATAGAATTAGCAGAAGATAACTTAAACGAGATAATAGCTAGCAACGATAAAGTGATGGTCCAATATGGAGCAACATGGTGTGGAAATTGTCGTGTGACCAAACCGAAGTTTAAAAGAATGGCTGGAGAAAATGAAGGAATTGTGTTTGTATATGTAGACGCTGAAAAACTTCCTAACTCTAGAAAGCTAGCTGAGGTGAACAACTTACCGACTTTCGCTGGGTTCAAAAACGGATCACTTGTATCACAAGCGGCTGGAAACAAAACTGAAACTATAACTGGTATATTAGATGAGGTTACCAATAATTAAGCATATCATAGAATTCGTTGATCAAAACGATGAAGATTGGGTAGTAGAAACCATTGAGCTTCTTGAGCACATGTCTGAAGCCAAAGGCATAAAGGATGAAGAACTGGATGTGATCGGGGAACTGCTATCTAATATGTATGGTGCGTTGGAAGTTCACAAGGAAATCAAAAATGGCACTCCAGAAAAAGAAGCTCTCAATGGCTTCATGAAACGAGTAATGGGCTCTATTAATTAAGAACTGAAACTATCTAAATAGCAGGGAGGCTCCAAATTGGAGCCTTTTTTTATTTCAGTACAGTTGGATCCAGGATTCCAGCTGCCAGCCAGGCAAGAAAGATCAAAACCATCAGAATATTATGTGCTAGTTTTTTATCCACATTCAAACCGATAAATCCAAAAAGCACAATCAGCATAGCAAATTGCGGAATCTGACTTGTTGGTGACCAACCCGAAATGAAGACATTTTGTAGGTAGCTCATTAACACAATGATGAACATCACAAAAAACATTGGCTTCCATTGATCAAAGTAATATTCTTCCAGGTTATTTTCATGACTCCTCAAACCTGTTGGGAATAGCATTCTAGCTAATAGATACAACAGGATGGGATATGTCAATAGAAACATCACTAAAGGAGATGTCCATTCTTTGATCTGATGGGTGTACTCGTAACTATACCACCACTCTTGAAAGTGCATCAGGAATACAATCAAAACCATCAGAGTGTGAGCAACCCCTAATTTCACATTTTTGAGATTGGATATGACGTCTGCGGCACCAGTAAGCAACTGTGCGATACCTAAACCCAAAATCAAGGATTGTAAGACAATGAAATATTCAAATGGATCCATATTTTCTTATTTGAGCTCTATTATACCTTACCCTACCAATATAGGTTGGAGTGTTGGCTCAAATTATGAAGAATATGTCAAATGAATGACCTTTTGGTTATGCAGCTGCAAGCGCTTTTGAGCGTTTCTTCTTTTTTCGGAGCTTGTTGATCCATATGATGGTACCAGTTACTGGCAAACTAGTGGCAATCAAACAGGATACAAAGTAGATAATTTTAGAAAAGACACCGAATACATCTCCGACATGCAATGCTTTAATAGAACCTGCAACTTGCTCATTAAAAGGCTTATCACTAAAAAGCGACTTACGCACTACTTCTCCATTGAATCGATTAATCTCTACCAGATCAGATGAAGGGGATGCAAAAAATCCGGATTCATACTTCCTAATGGAAAGAATAGGATTCTCCGAGATTTCTACTCGATACGTACCAGAATAATCTAGTTCTCTTTCAGCGATACTGATCAGCTCCTCATAACTTAAGGATTCGCCAGAAGAATCAATCACTACATCTTCCTCTGGAGCTTCTCTTCTTTCATTATTTACACCCAGCACATTTCTCAATCCAGTTCGATACCACTCGAATGACCACTGCAATCCAGTAAGACCCATAATTAAGAGAAAAACAGCTGTATATATACCCAAAGCATTGTGCAGGTCATGGTTGATTCGTTTCCAATTGGCATCCCATTTGATTTTTAACCCTTGTCTCCAATTTTTGATCTTCTTAGGAAACCAAATCACCAACCCGGTGATAATAATGATCACAAACATGACTGTGGCCCAGCCAACTATAGGCCGCCCAATACTTGTATCAAGCATCAACCATCTGTGCAACCTAAACATGACCATAAAAAACTCAGAAGACGAACTCTGCGTATTACCAAGAACTTCACCAGTATATTGGTTCACCAGATAGGTAGTACCTCTTCGCTCTCCTTCTTTTCTAACCGAAACTTGATAAGCCTTCTCTGCATCGTCAGGAATAGAAACCGAAGAAACCTGTCCCTCCACTATCTCACTAACGACTTCCGACAATTGCTCTATACTCAAAGAGCTTCCCTCATTTTTAACTTCGTACTTCTCTGAATCTATAAACTCAACTATTTCTGAGTGAAATGTATAGACAGTACCGGTGAAGCAAACGATAAACAGAATGATACCAGAAGCTATACCTAACCAGAGGTGGACATCATTTAGAAACTTCCGAATTCCTTCCCATGGAGACTTTTGTGTACTCATGTGCAGATTTTAAGCACTCAAAGGTAGGTAATCAATGTATCTACATCAATCGCTAGTGGTAGTGAAATATGCAAGTTCTTATGCACAGCCCCTCGTGAATCTCCGCTTCGCTACGATTTCGAACCGTAGGATTCTCATCCCTCAAAAAAAGGCATAAAAAAACCCTGACAGAATCGTCAGGGTTGTTAGTGGTGGGCGCTGAGGGATTACTCATACACACAGGCATACCGCACAACCCCTCGTGAATCTCCGCTTCGCTACGATTTCGAACCACATGGTTCTCACCCTCAGAAAAAAGCATAAAAAAACCCTGACAGAATCGTCAGGGTTGTTAGTGGTGGGCGCTGAGGGATTCGAACCCCCGACCCCCTCGGTGTAAACGAGGTGCTCTGAACCAACTGAGCTAAGCGCCCATTTTTGATTGCTTTTGAGTAAGCGTCTCAAAAACGGATTGCAAAAATAGTATAGAAGTTTACTAATACAAGAGCTTGGTGAAAAATATTTAAAATAATTTTTAACTCACTGCCACGGCCAGATAATCGTTGAAAGGTTTCATTAATTTAAACACCTTGATAACCTCCTCTATGATAACATCATTCGACACTTGCTTGTCGGACATTTGGGTCATCACGGTGTAACTCTTTAGTTTTAAAAATTCGATATTGGGATGATCTTTCGGATATCCTTTTGGAGCAGACTTCAACTTCTCTCCTCTGATTTCTCCAAATACTTTTTGAAAATCAGGTTGTTCTACTATCTTCTTTAACTCCTCTGGATTGTAGTCCACTTCCTGACGAATCTTTTTCAAGATTTCGCCTTGTGGCATGTAAATTCCACCACCTACAAAATTTTGTCCTGGCTGTAAATGAAAATAATAGGAAGGGTTTTCAGAATGTTTTCCTCCTTCTGATATTGCCGCACCAAAGTTTACCTTATAAGGACGCTTATCATTGCTAAATCGAATGTCCCGGTTGATACGGAAGATGCATTTTCGGGCTTCTAATTCAGCAACTCCAGGATCAAAAGCCGACATTTGCTTCAATAGCTCTGCAACGACTCCAATAAACTCCTGCCTACATTCCTGATACCAGGCTTTGTTGGCATCCATCCATTCTTTGTTATTATTCTGGTTGAGTTCGACTAGAAAGTTTAGGCTGTTTGATAAATTCATAATGTAATTAACTGATAACTCCACAACAGGTTGTTGGGGTGATCCGTTTTTTCTTGATCTCTGGAAATTAATTAATTTCAAACTTATGTCTGACAAGAAACCCCCTAACAGAAGAGATTTTATTCGAAAAGCAGCATCGGCGACAATTGTAGCTGGAACTGCTGGTGCTCTAAGTTCTTGTGTGTCTGAATCTAAAAAATCGGTCAATATCAACTTCAATAACACCATTAAATGGAAAATGACCACTACCTGGCCACCCAACTTCCCAGTGGTGGGTGAAGGTTGTAAAATGATGGCCGAATGGGTGAAGGAAATGTCCGGTGGCCGAATGGAAATAACTGTATATGGTGCAGGGGAATTAATTCCAGCCCTGGAAGGGTTTGATGCAGTGAGTAGTGGTGCCATAGAAATGAATCATGGAGCTGCATATTATTGGGCAGGTAAGTTATTATGTGCTCCTTTTTTTACGGCTGTTCCCTTTGGCATGAATGCTCAACAGATGGGTTCCTGGATTATCTCTGGTGGTGGACAGCAACTATGGGAAGAAGTTTACGAACCTTATGATTTACTACCAATGATCTGTGGAAACACCGGAGTACAGATGGGTGGCTGGTTTAATAAAGAAGTAAACACTCTGAATGATCTAAAAGGTCTGAAAATGCGAATACCAGGACTCGGGGGTAAAGTATTTTCTAAAGCAGGAGGAACGCCATTATTGGTTTCTGGTGGTGAAATCTACACCAATTTGGAAAGAGGAGTAATTGATGCGACAGAATGGATAGGCCCTTATCATGATTACAAAATGGGTTTTCATCAGGTGGCTAAATACTATTATTATCCTGGATGGCACGAACCAGGCCCAGTATTAGAGTTGATTTGTAATAAATCCAAGTTCAATGAACTTCCGGCAGACCTTCAAGAAATTGTACGAACAGCAGCCTACAGACTCAACCGGTGGATGATGGCTGAATTTGACTTCAGAAATGGGGAGTACCTTCAGAAAATCATTAACGAAACCGATGTACAACTGAAGGCATTCCCAGCCGAAGTGATGAATGGACTTCAAAAAGCTACAAAAGTGACCATTAATGAGCTGGCAGAAAAAGACCAGCAAACGCGGAAAGTTTACGAGCACTATTCCAACTTCCGAAAAAACATCAAAGGATGGATGGATATAAGTGAGAAGATCTTCTATAACCAGATTGGATAAAAATAAAAGCCGATCTAAACTCCAGAATTCTGAACTAAAGATCGGCCCAACTCCCAACCAGCTATAGGGTATTTTAAATGTCTTTATATATCAAAGCGTCACTCTGACATCTTACAGAATCAAAACTAATGATACACAACGATTAACTCGTAAGCTTGGGACAGAATGCGATATATAGGGACGGACAACGGGTATTGAAGAAAAATACTTAATCAGGAGCTCCTAACGCCCTCATCACTTGTGACTTGTATTTTCTTGAAAGCGGCAAAACACTTTTATTTTTCATTACGCATTCCTCCTTTTCAATGGCCTGAATCTGTGTCTGATTAACAAGAAAAGAGCGGTGAATTTGAATGTAAGGAGAGGGCAATTGAGGAATAACTTCTTTTAGAGTCATCCGTGCTTTTATTGATTTATTTCTTGTCTCAATAGGATGAAAAACCAAGTAATTTCTAGCAGATTCTATATAATTGACTTCAGATAGATCTATGGAGACAAACTGGCTACCAGAGTTAATTTGAATCTCTTGACGACTACCATCAATTCTTGATATGGCTAACTCCACCTGAGCATTCAACTGTGCTTGCGTAAATGGTTTGACAATATACCCAACAGGTTCAAACTCAATTGCCTCTTTCAAGGTAGTACTATCAGAGTATGCCGTCACAAAAATAAATGGGACACCTAGTTTACCACAAACTTCACCGATACAAATGCCCTCCTTACCCTCTGCACCTAAATTGATATCAAGCAACGCCAGATCAGGACGAATTCTATCAAGCTTGACTAAGAACTCTTTTTTCGAGAACTCCTGTATAACCACGGTATGATCCAGGCTCTCCAGATAGTCAACAATCAAATTGTTGATAATCACATCATCCTCACAAACAGCTACGTTCATTTAATCGGATATTTAATAGTAAGTAGAATGTGTCCTGTAATACTATTATAAGTAATGGTTCCTCGCAACTGCAACACCAACATTTTTATCAGTTTCAATCCTACTGTTGCTGGATTCTCAAAATTAATTTTTGATGTGACCTCCCCTAAATTATCAGAGAAATCAATTTCTATCCTTCCGAAGTGAGATTGTACATGAATGAAAATCTCTCCACCTATTTCAGGATTAAAAGTATGCTTGACGGCATTTGTGATCAATTCGTTGGCAATTACTCCCAACAAAATTGCTTTATCCCCTGGCAGCTCAATATCTTGAGTAGATGAATTAATAGAAATGTAAACGTTGGACGTTATGGCTTCAATTTGTAATTTGATTTCATTGAACAAATCATTTAATACCACCATTTCCAAATTACTCTTAGACAATAAGGAGGAATGCAACATCGCCATTGACTCTAACCTTAATTTAATCTTGTCTAATTCTACTCTGGCTTCATCACTTGTGGATTGATTTTTCTGCAACTGGATGAGGCCTATCAAAAATGACAAGTTATTCTTCACACGGTGATGAACATCTCTCAACAAGTGTTCCTTATTCACCAATGCCTCAGACAATTGCCCATTGATTTGATTGATTTTCTCATTTTTTGATTTCAAGAAAAAAGCAAACCACACCACCACAAACAGAAGAACCCCGGCTCCTACAAGAGCCATTAGCACCAAATTAAACCGTTGCTTTTCTCTCTCAGCTTCGGCCACCTGCACTTCCAACTCAAGTTTTTTTCTTTCCACTTCCAGGTTTGCTGTTTTTACAGCCACCTCCTTGTTTATTAGTGAGGTTCTTTCTAGATCTACCGCCGTTTTTGCTGAGTCAAGATAGATATATGCAATTTTCACATTTCCCTCAATTAGGTTTATACTGGCCAAATGTTCATAGAAGGTATAACTGATAGAGTGCCATTCATGATCACGAATTACGGGAAGTGATTCTGAAATTAGTCTTTTTGCATTTTCTAATTGCCCACCCTCGATCCAGAAACTACACAAATTTGCCGCAGCACTAACCCAATAACGATCATATCCTGCTTGTTTCCATAATTTGATAGCATTCAATAGTGACGACTCTACACCATCCTTCTGCCCCATTCTGGATAAGACTGAGGCAAGTTCGTTATAGGCTTCAGCCATTAACACATTGTTCTCTGTTTTTTTTGAAAGATCCAGATACTTTCTTGTGGTAATCAAGGCAGAATCTAATTGGATGGACTCATTAAATACCGCTGCCTTCCTACTGAGCTGATAGAGCCTAAGGGACATTGAAATATCTCCATCAATAAGTTTTTCTGAATTACGCAAATAATCAAGTGCCAAATCAAAATTCCTGATTGCTCGATAGTACTCACCTAAATTCACAAAAAGTATGATAAGCCCAACCTGATCATTCTCAGCTTCATAAATTTTTAGAGCTTCTTGAAAAAGATCAATGGACTCTGAGTAATTACCAAGGTATTTTAAAAGTCTGGCTTTGAGCAATAAACAATCTGCACGTAAAAGAGGGCTAAGCCTGCTGTTCAGCAAAACAGTAATCAAACTATTCGCTTCTTCAAATTGACTCAGTCCACTCAAAGATTTGGCTTTGAGATAAATCAATATCTGCTTGATCCCCGAACCGAACTCGTCCATAGCTATCAAACTATCGATCAGAATTAATGATCCAGACGCATTACTGGTTAACAATTCTGCGAATTGACTTGCTGAACGATTGAATGAAATCTGTTCTTTTTCACTAGCTCCCATCTCATATAAATCCAGAAGTGTACTTACTGGTCTATACTGATAAGAGGCATAGGAGTGGACACCAATAAAGACTAAAAAAGATATGAGAAAAAAGTACCTGACCACAGTATTAAGTGCTGTGACCACAAGTTATTTGAATAGTCCCTTATTTAAAAAATCAATAAGCATCAGTTTCTTCCAAACTACCTTATAATTTAAAAAAAGTAAACCGACCTTCACTTTAGAAGATCGGTTAAGAATCCGCACCCTTACCGCCTGGATACGGACATGGATAGTCACCCTAACTTGTTAGTGATTCTTATCTCTCAGTTTTTTAAGTCCATAAAGACCTCCTGCTGCCATCAACAGACTGAGACCACCATCAATTGGTGTGGCAGGAGGACTTGGCGGCTGTGCCTGCGCTATACTTACTAGTCCAGTTAGAAAAATCGCTACAATTATTATTTTGGCATACATAGTTCTTTTGATTTAGTAATTATCAATAAATGAATTTCACACGTTGCTCTCCAACCTGTAGTATATAAACCTGATTAGAGTTGAGGCCAACGTTGATCAAGGCTTGATGCTTGTCTATCCGCACCAGATCAGTATACACCGATCTACCAAGCAAATCATATATAGCTATATCGAAAACCCCATCTTCATAGTATTTAATCAAGAGTTCCGAGTCATCAACCCCCACCTGGAGTGAAGAATTGTGGAGTTCCTCTTCTCCAAGGACATTTGCATTTATGAACAATTCAAATCGGGTAGCTGAAGGCTTGCCCAAATCACTAATGGTTATAGTCCTCGAGTTTGCTAAATCATAGATTTGACTCGTTTGTCTATCGAAGAGTAAAACCTGAGTTCCCAAAGCAAAACCACTCAACTCAGTAACTTCCAGTTTCATTTTCTCATGCTTGTTAACAGAAGTATATCCTAAGTTAACTGCGATATTTTCGGCCTGAGGCAATGCACTTATTGAATAATGCTTTTCTTCATTGCTCACGAAAAACGAATGATGGGTATTGAATAGCTTCTCAGCATCTAGCCCTGGATCAAAGCCCATAGTAGCCTCATCTAACAGACCGATTAACAACTCATCCTGCAGATCTCCAGAGGTCAATCGCAACCGTATGAGCTGCTTATCATAAGATGAAGTAGCCTGACGCGTATTATTCGCTAGATATGCGTAGTTCTGCATCAATGGATTGAAATTGACGCTACCTGCTGATATAGTATGGACAAAGAAGCCTTGTGTCACCTCTATAGTTCCATCAAATCCTCCGGCGTTTGGATCCAAATCGTTGATAGTGGTATATGTCCCAACTCTTTTGCCATCGAGGTTGGCACCTCCGTCGTTCCACAAGTAGATAGTCCCATCTATTGAAGTATTGTTGGCAGCAAACTCTGTCCTTCTTAATTGACTAGTGTACGGATTGGACAATAAGTAATACTTATCACTATCCAAGCCACTGTAAGAGAGATCACCTGTTACTGGGTCTCCAGAAAACTGAAGTTCTTTAGGATCTGTGAACGCCATAAAATATCCCTCAGCGCTGGACAAATCACCCGTTGGTACCACATAGTCGGAACCATCAAAGCCGTAGACAAAATCAGCGTTAATTGTCGATAAACTCTGACCTATAATTGGCGATCCAACCATACTATAAGCAAGAGCACCAGGTACTGAACGGTTTATTACTACTGGCCCAGTGCCCGTCTTGATCCCCTCAAGCACCAACTCACCACCTTCGTTCACTATTACTTCTCCCTCTACTTCAAGCTCTTCACGCACATAAACCCTACTGGAAGGATCAATAGTTAGCTTTACACCAGCGCTAATTTTTATTACATTGGAATACAGGTTGCCTTCTACAGCTGCATCATAGTTGGCAGCAAGTCTTCCACTTTGTGTTCCGCTAGGAGCCACTCCATCACTCCAAGTTGTACCATCCCAGGTATTGATCACTTCAGCTACCTCCAGCGTAAAATCCTGATTCACATCATTTACACCATCACTCACCACGAGGCCAATATCATATGAACCGAAGGTGATATTTTCATCACTAACTACCTCAAAATACTGGGAGATGGTCCTAGCCACGCCTTGATCGCTAAACGTAGTGAGCTTGTTGCTGCCGTGGACCACCAAAGTCTGTACATTTTCGAAAGTAGCTTCATGTGCGAGTCCATCCAAAGTACCTGCATCGCCTGTTCCTGCATAGGTTGAAACATTACCTGATTCATCCAAAAACCGAATGATTTCCGTTCTTCTATCCACCACAAAATATCCACCTTCAGCTTTTACAATCGCTCGAGGGTCAGCATAGGTCGCTGTAGAAGGATCTCCATTAGTTTGCCCAATCACTCCAGTACCTGAGAAGGTTGTTACCGTACCATCAAACAAAACCTTTCTAATTCGATGATTAATCTGATCAGCTACCAATAAAAAGCCTTCATCCGTGACCACCAAATCCTCTGGATATTGAAATTGAGCAGCAGGACCCGCACCATTTGCAAACCCTGGAGCACCTACCTGACCAGCAATTGTGGTCACCACTCCTTCCGGGGTTACTTTTCTAATAGTATGATTGTTATTGTCAGTTACATACAGATTACCCTCACTGTCCATATCCATCCCTCGCGGGAAGTTAAATTCTGCTGCAGAGCCAGTACCATCTGCACTTCCAATAACCCCAGACCCAACGAAAACTTCAAGATTACCCATTGGATCAATCTTGTAAATACGATGATTGGTGCCCACATATACGATTTCTTTTTCATCCACATAGGGACTGGCATACATCTGAACCAGTCCAGCTGAGCTATTTACCAATAGACTGACTGTACTATCTGGTGTGATTCGATAGATTTCGGTTGCCGTATTCACATAGATATTTCCGTTTGGACTAATGGCTGCCCCATTAATGCCTGTTGGCAAGGATATCCCTTTTAATGCTGGTGTATTGACTCTTTGGAATTCATTGATGTGCATCCATGAAGGCAGCGTACCAGCAACCGATAGTTCCTCTCCATCAGTATCCAGCACATCTAGTTCATATAGATATCCATCCACATCATTAACTGACACTACTGGATCAGAAGAAATCACCGGCGAATTATCATTGATATTGGAAACGATAATGGATACGTCCAAATAAGTAGCATTTTCACCATCATTTGCCTCAATTTCTACCCAATAGATATTGTCACCCTCAGCATCTAGTGGGTTCTCAAAATCTGGAGATGAAAGGAAGGACAATTCACCTGTGACTTCATCTACTGAAAATAAAGCCCCATCGCCATACTTACCTGTTAATGAGAAAGTCACAGGAGAGATATCTTCAACTACTGCTTGATAGACGATCGAAGTATTTTCATCTACTCTCACCATGCTCTCTGAAGTATAGACTGGTGGATCAGCATCTATTACAGTCACAGTGAAATCATGTGTTGTTTCATTTCCTCCTCTGTCGGTAATAGTAAGTGAAACTGGGAAATCTCCCACCAATCCCTCTGGACTTCCCTTTAATCGGAATCCATTGTAGATACGTCTGGAACGCTTTAAGAAATCCACTATCCATACCTCATCCTTGAAGTGAGTAAAAATATCTCTAGGAGTGTAAAAGGTGGCGTCATTAAGCTCACCATCTGTCACATTAAAGGAGATTGCCGAGGTTCCTGCGAAATGAATCAATCGTCCATCTGGTTGAAGGACTTCAATAGTGGTACTAGGAGCAGAGTCCAACTTTCTTACCACCAGAATGTCGTCACCTAATCCTCCTGACCAAAACAACAAATCCAAAGTAAGCGCATTGCCTTCTGCATCTTTCAAGCCAATAGTACTCACATCTCCTGATAACGTAAGCTGTCTTAAATGGTACTGACCAGACACATTATCCAAATCAGTAAAGTAGATATCACCATTAGCTAACTGGATTAGGTTTTGAGCAAGTCCAATTTCTGCTATTGCATTTGTCCCATCTACAATATCTCCATCCCCAATCTGACCAGTGACCGTACTTACAACACCTTCTGGCGTCACCATTCTCACAACAGTATGAGCAAGGTATTGATCCAACACAATTAGATTGTCGTTTTCATCTACCAGCACCTCTGTCGCTTTGTTGAATTGGGCCGCAGTACCTGTACCGTCCGCACTTCCAGGCGTATTAGCACCTGCAAATATCGTAACTTCTAATCCTGGAGTAATCTTCAAAATTCTGGTAGAATCAGGCACATAAATATTGCCTTCAGAATCCGAAGAAGGTGTTCCTAGCTCTTTGAACTCTAAATCCAAGTCACCATAAATCTCATGCCTATCACCTGATGGGTATACGATGAACGGTCGATTAAAGTATGTGACAATGGTGTTCCCGTCTTTATCCCTTGTCCCCTGAGTAATATTTCCAACGTTGCCAGGCGCATCGGTAGACACTTCAAAACCTTCTTCAATACTTAGCCATTCCGGAAGAGTAGTGCCTACTACAGAAACAATATCCAACTCATCCACTCTTGGCAAGTAGTTATACATCTCATCGCTATAAATAGACGTAATCGGCTCACTAGTTATTACCGGATCTTCATCCACATTGGTCACTATCACCTCCAACTCAATTGAATTGCCATTACCCTCTACATCATCCGCTGCAAGCACCACATAATAGTGATCGTCGATTACACCCTGAGGATTCTCAAAATCAAGAGGAGAAGTCAATGACAGATTACCCGTTTCCGGATCAAAATCAAATAAATCCTCATCAGCACCTATAGGCTCAAGGTACATCGTCACCTCATTGTCATCAAATACCGTAAGTTGATAGAAAACTCCAGTAGTATTTTCAGGCACTGTAGCAAAAACTGGTGAAGTGATCTGAGGAGAAAAATAATCGGGTGTATTGATGGTGCCATATCCGCGTTCCGTATGTGCAGAGCCTACCGTTTCACCAAAAGCCCAGATATAGTCAATTGTGCTGTTGGCTAACGAAATGGAGTAACCGCCTGTAGCGCTACTCGCCATTGGCCGCTTTACGGTAATGGTTCTATTCTCAAAGTCCTGGGAAACAATTGTGAGTTCTTGCACATCAGTAGCAGACCCAAGATCACTTGCACCTAAAATTCGCTCCGTTACTGTGAAATTATCAGTACCGTCATTTTCAACAACAATGGCATATGTACCATCCATGATATTAGAACCAAGCCCGATTGCCATCCATTCGATAAACTCCTCATCTTCTCCGTTCATATCAAAGAAGAACAATGCCTCACGAGTTTCTTCATCCAAAAGGATCTCCGCTCTATACTCCGTAAAAGGTAAAGCATCCGTCGTATTGAGGCTAAAACCAATCGTTTGATTCACCATTACTTCTACTGCCAAGCTGGAAGTATTTGTATGATCAGAAGCCTGGACGGTGAGCTCATAAACCCCATCTTCATTGGCATCTATTAGATTATCCAAATCAGGTTTGAACTTGAATTCCACTCTACCAGTAGTTGGGTCCACCACAAACAAATCATTGTCCCCTCCTGCAGCTAGCGAGTAGGTAATTGGATTGGCGTCTGTCGCTTCAATTCGGTAAGCAAACTGACGCTCTCCATTGATATAGATATCTGCATCCTGATATACATAAGAGAAATCATAAGAAGTGATCTCTGGAGTAACTTCATCCGGTGTTTGAATAGTGCCTGCTCCACGCTCCAAATGAGCAGAACCGATTACATCTCCATACGCCCACACATAATCGAAATAAGTATTAGTCGTAGAGAAGCTATACCCTCCTGTAGCTGTACTGGTCATTGGCCTGGATAACGTTATAGTCTTCTCTACGAAATTTTGTGATTCAATCACTACTTCCTGCACGTCCGTAGCTTCACCTAGTCCGGTAGCACCCAAAATGCGCTCAGAAACAGTAAAGTTGTCTGTCCCATCATTTTCGATGACTATGGCATAGGTTCCATCCATTACCTGTGCGCCAAATCCAACCGCCATCCATTCGGTAAAATCCTCATCCTCTCCATTTAAATCAAGGGTTATAATTACCTCATCATTCGGAACATCATAATGAACAACTGCCTGATAAGAGGCAAATTCAAATGCTGATGAGGTATTGAGGCTATAAGCTTTGTCGTCTTCTACATTGGTAATATCGATGGTTACAGAAAGAGTATTGGTATTGGTGCCGTCACTCGCCTCTACGGTAATTTCATAATCATTTGATTGATCGGAATCTAATGGGTTCTCAAAATCCGGAACAAGACGAAAAGCAATTTCTCCTGAAGATGGATCTATCGAGAAGAATTCATCATCCGTAGAACCTACCAATGCATAGGATAGCGTCAAATCATCTGTGGCCACTGCAGTGTACACTGTACCGGAGGTGTTTTCTGGAACTGATACCGAAGTGGGTGAAGTAAAAACAGGTGTTGATGCATGAACCTGATACATACTCAACACTATCAAAAGGAACCATCCTTTTTTTAAGTAGCTAATTAGTTTTGTTTTCATAGGTGATGCAAGTTTTGACCATTGAAAGACTGGCTCTTGCATGTGTGACGGTATTACAATTGGGGCCACCCGAGAAATGTGAACTGCCAGAAATTTCGATGGAGTCATGCTTTGATTTTTGACTTCAAAACAGAACAAAAGCGACTTTCGAGATTAGCCAATATTATTTCTAAACTGGCAAATACCGCTTAAAACACCAGAAAACAAATAAAAATTAGACTTGAGGCACCTTTTTCAGCAATTGATTGGGATGGATACCCATCACCTTCTCAAATTGCACAC
>CEPX01198248.1_pt1 | contig 15877 bp, 19 predicted proteins | sample 361361 | NCBI WGS metagenome assembly CEPX01 (sample SAMEA2619974, study PRJEB7988) | marine metagenome | biome: marine biome (ENVO:00000447); feature: mesopelagic zone (ENVO:00000213) & marine oxygen minimum zone (ENVO:01000065); material: "saline water (ENVO:00002010), including plankton... | reverse complement strand
ATAAGTAATCAAAGAATATATAAATCTGGCATAGTGAAATTCTCATCTTCTTCTATTAGCTTATTACACAACAAACTAAATGCATCTGCCAAATCATCATGGCCATGTGTTCCCAAATCAATCATTTGATTTATTAATTCTTCAGCTCCAATTTTGGGAAATAGAATTTGGCCTTTTTGGATATTTCCACCCAATACACTTAGTCTAGCTCTCTTATCACCCTTGATTCTAATTTCTTCCGCGGGGATACCCTCGTGATTAAGTGCTTGAGCAACAGCTCCCTGCATAGCTACACTTTCAACAAAAACTTTAGTGGTTTCACAATGGCTCATGGTTTTGTATAAGCTTTTTATGGTTTCCACTGATTTTGGGAAATTCATCTTTTGGTTTATTAGATTGGGTAGGATATATATCCTCAGATTTTCTCTATTGCCATAAACCTTAGCTGATACGATGCCGGTGTAATCAGCATAAGTGGATTCAGATATAGCTGGATCAACACCGATAGCATTGTATCTTAGACTATCTTCATGTTCTTTTATTTCATTATAATACTGAATCCATTCTGGTCGTATTACTCTACTATCATCATAGACAATTTTTAAAACATATTCTTGTTTCCAAGCTTTTTCATCACCAATCTTTAATCTAAGATCTTCCACTTCTTTTGATGATGGAAATTTTGCTGGCCAACTAATTAATTTATCATCATTTATAATTGGGTAGGATTTAAATATTCCTTCTCTATTTTTTTTACTAATATCATTTTTAATTCTCATCATCAGTGAATCTCGGTGAAGTAAATTTCCCACAACTATAATTTTGGTATTTTCATCGCCAATAGGTATTACTTCTCGCACAAACCAATCATAAGTTTTGTCTCTGCTGTCTTTGTTTCTAACACTTTGATCATCTTCAACATCATCCACCAATAGTAGATCTGGTCGGTACTCTCTATGTCTTAATCCACGAATTCCTTGCTCAGCACTAACAGCAATGATTTTAGCTCCGTATTTTGGCAGAGTTAAAGATGAAGAAGTCCACTCAGAATTTTTGTCTTCAAATGGGCCAAAATCATTTCTTAGTAACTCATTATTTTCAAACTCGTACCTTATATTAGCTAAATGTTGTCGAGCTTGTTGCTGGGTTTTAGTTAGGATGACCACATATTTTTTATTTGGTGATCCAAGCACAGACCAAATGGCCGTGGAGCAGGTAACAATTGTTGATTTACCTGATCCACGAAATGCCATTATAGCTACCAAGGGTAAAGTTTGATCCTCAGTTAATTTTAATATCTCTTGCTGGAATGGAGCAGTCTGATATTTAACATAATTGCCAAAATAAATATGAAAAAACCACTGATGACTTTTTTCAGTTACTGATGACCTAATTAATCTATCCTTATATATTTTTTCTAGGATATTATTTGTTGGGGATATTATCTTTGTCATCTTGATTTTCTTTATGATCGTCGGTCAATTGACCTAGGGTAAGAGCTTTTTCTACTGCTTGTTGTTGCTCGGGAGTTAGTTCTTCTTTTGGTTTTTCAGAAGTACTTAGTTCAACCCTGTTCCTATAAGCATTGCGATGTGATTTAAGCCAGAAAATTATCGCTGTCATATTTTCATCTTGAATAGCGCTAATAAGTTTTGATTCAGCCAAATCGGAAATCATGCCCAGTCCATCTTCAAGGGATATCCCTGCTTTTTCGGCGAAATCTATATCATCCTTTTTCCATCTGTAATAGGTGGCTCGACCAATACCAACTTTTTTACAAGCAATTTCAATCACTGGAGTTTTCTTTAACTGCTCAATAATTAAACCCTTATTTTTATCCTGTCGTTTTTGAATTGTAGGATTTATTTCTTTTTCCATATTATTTAACCCTCCTTGCTTTTTGACCAGTTAGTTTTTCCCAACGTTTTTTAATTACCTCAGCATAGACAGGGGATTTCTCCATGATATAGCATCTCCGTTTCATTTTTGTGGCCGCAATAAGAGTTGATCCACTTCCGCCGAAAGGTTCCACAATTAAATCATCTCTCTTAGTGAGAACTTTGATATAGGGAATTAATATTTCTATTGGCTTAGTACCAAAGATAATTCCTTGGCCGGAGCTTTTTTCATCGCTGGCTTTATAGTCAATGAAATCAGTTGGGCAATATTTCTTTCCTTTTTTATATGATTCCCATGTAGGAGTACCCGAGGTGGCAAATAATGCATTCTCATATTCTTCTTGAAATAAAGGATCTTCGGGTTCAATATTTATTGGCGTCTTGCCTTTGGTGCCAACAAGAGCGATGTCGTGCTTATTGAAGAATTTATACTTTGCGGCAAATCCCTGAACACGATTTGGTAAATGCCAAACAATAGTATTGCGATACTTCCAGTGTTTTTCCATTTCGTTCCAAATAGTACGGAGATTTTTAGGATTTTCAAAAATAATAATTGAGAAATCTTTTTTCTGAATTTTAGAAATACTATTCATCCAAAGTTCAGTGAAATTGTCGGGCAGGACATCAGTTTCAAGATACTTTCGATCTCGTTTTAGGCCAAATCCTTCCGTCACCTTACCATTTTTCTTTTTCCCACGAAGATAATCTAAAATATAAGGCGGATCCGTAAAGCACATAACCGCTTTTTCGCCAGCCATGAGCTTTAACACATCAGCTTCTATGGTGCTATCACCACACATTAATTTTGAATTACCAAGTTTCCAAATATCTTGCTTTTTAATCTCAATTTTTTTGATGTCTAGTTTTTCTAGCTCTTTTTTGAGATCAAATTTTTCCGGATTATCTTCAATCTCAAATATCTCATCTAAATCTTCACTGTTGAAACCAAGGTCGGATAGGAAGTTCTCATCAAATTTGGCTAACAAATCCATATCAAACTCCCCGACATTTTTATTAAGACGGAGGTTAAGTTCCTTTTCTTTTTTAATGTCGGGGATGTCTAAATAGACAACTGGAACTTCTTTGATTTTTAAATCTTTGACGACCTTTAAACGAAAATGTCCGCCAATAACAATGTTATGGCGTTTAGGAGAGGAATTACAGATGATTGGATCAACTAATCCGAATCGCTTAACGCTTTCGGTTAACTGATCAATTGCACTTTGATTCCATTTCCTTGGATTATAAGTCGCAGGTTTTAGTTGGTTGGTGGATACCTGCACCACCTTAAGTTTTTTCTCTTTCATATCTTTGAAAAAGTTATTAATTAGTCTTTTTAGATGACTTAATTAATGAGAAGAAAAAACTCCACGAAAAAAAGCCAAACTAAAAAGTCGAGAAATTTCTCTGACTTATCAGAATGGCTTTTGATGTTGATCCTCTTTCGTAAAAGAGGACATCGCTACCGTTGTATTAATTATCTACCACTTTTTAAATACTGTCAAATTACGCTTATTTGGGGCTTTTTGTTGTATTACATTTTTGATTTATATTTTGTTCCTTTTTATACTGTCTCATTTGTCTCATTTACCCCGACCGTACTGCGTTATTTCACTCCGAATTTATACCCCAAAAACCTCCCAAAAACGCCGATGTGGGTGGACTAGACCGTAGTTGGGAGCTTAGTTCTTCTTTTTTTATATTTTTTATGTTATATTTTGCCTACGGATCAAATTTAAATCATAAGCAAATCAAAGAGCGTTGTCTTGACAGTAAATTTATGATGCCGGCCTTGCTTGAAGATTTTAAATTTGTTTATGAAGGTTATGCTAAAAAATGGGATGGCTCAGTAGCAAATATTATAAAGTCTCCTGGTGATGTGGTTTGGGGAGGAGTTTACGATATTAGTCAAAATGATTTAGACGCTCTTGATTTTCATGAAGGCTACCCTGGTTATTATGGTAGAAATAATTTCAAAATAAAAAACAACGAGGGTAAAGTGATTGAAGCAATTGTTTATTTCAAAAAAAATCAGGAAAAGATTGATCTACCTAGCACCAGTACCGAAAAACAGTGGTTCAAGGAGCCAAAGACTGCGGTTTGCCGACGTCATATATTAAAAATTTTTTACTTTGATTATATTTTAGTTTAATATTAAAATATGAAGATTTATATTATTAACTTATGATTAAATCATCACCTCGTCTTTTGTTACTTATCAGCTTTGTTGCCGGCTTTGCGATTATGGCCATGGAAATATCAGCTTCCAGGTTGTTAGCACCATACTTCGGGACATCATTATTTGTTTGGACAAATATTATTGGCGTAGTTTTAATTGCTTTATCTTTGGGTTATTACCTAGGTGGAAAATTAGCTGATAAAAAACCCCAGATTAATATTTTACTTAAATTAATTCTGCTGGCTGGAATTTTACTTTTAGTCATTCCAATGGTGATAAAGCCACTGACCTCATTTGTTGATTTAGGAATTTCTAATTTACAAACAGCATCTGTAGTAATTTTTATTTCATCGTTAATTGTAACAGTAATTCTTTTTGCAATCCCCTTGTTTATTTTAGGAATGGTTAGTCCTTTTATAATTAAATTATATTCTCTCCTAGAGAAAGAAAATATTGGACAAATGGCCGGTACAATTTTTGCCGTTTCAACCATCGGTAGTATTTTAGGAACCTTTTTACCAACTTTGTATTTTATTCCGGTTTTAGGCACCAAGGCGACGATTAATATTTTTGCTATGGTGTTAATTGTTTTAGGAAGCTTAGGTTTTATTAATATAAAGTTTCGTTTAGGCAGTATATTACTATTTTTATTTCTGGCATTTTATTCGGCCCAGCTTGGTATTAAAGATAACGCCGATTTAATTTTTGAAGATGAATCAGCCTATCAATATATTAGTGTTTTTCAGAACAACCAGGGAGACAGATTTTTGGTTTATAATGAAGGTGGCGGAGTCCAGTCAGTTAAACGTCATGGCAGTATTTTAACCGGTAACTATTTTGATAATATTAATCTACTGCCATATTTAATAGAAACAAATAGTCAAAAGAGAGTTTTGGTCATTGGTTTAGCTGGTGGAACAATTGCCAGTCAGTTAAACTATTTTTTTCAAGATGAAATTATTATAGATGGAGTTGAAATTGATCAAAAAGTAATTAATGCTGGCGAAGAATATTTTGGATTAGATAGCTCAAAAGTTAATATTTATAATCAAGATGGACGGATGTTTTTACGTAATTCTGTTAGCGAAGACAAATATGACTTAGTAATAGTTGATGCTTATCAAAAGGAATTGTATATACCCTGGACTTTAACCACCCAAGAATTTTGGACTCTAATTAAAGACAGGCTAACTGATAATGGTTTGATTACGATTAATGTTAATTCTATCGTTAGGCAGTCAGATTTATTAAATTCAATTTCTAATACTATTGCCAGTGTTTTCGATCATACTTATTTAACTTCGCTATCGGACAATAGCTGGAACTATTTAATAACTGCCTCACAGACGGAGCTTGATTTTAACTCGATCAGTAATAAAACAGTCAATCCGGAATTATCTGACTTAACGTTAGTGATGATTGAAAAAACCGAGAAAATAAATTACAGTGACAAGCTGATAACTTTGACCGACGATAAAGCACCCGTAGAATTTATGACCGAATCCATGGCTTTTTCCTATATCAAAGATTCTCTTAAAAATTAGCTTAATTAAAAATTAGCTGTAATCAACATATGACGGCTGATTTTTTTTATTTGCTTTGAATCTTTAATTAGTGTAAGATAATAAACTATTTAAAGATTAAACTCAAATATTTTTATGTCACAACTAGATATAAACATGATAGTTAAGGAGGACGCTATTCTAAAAGTAATGGTTACTGATTTATCAGGCAGTTTTAAGGAGATTATATCTCATACTTCAAGGTTAAACGAGATTGTCAGTTCAGGGATGGCTTACGATGGTTCCAGCTTTTCTGGCATTAATAGCATTGAGAGTTCGGACTCTATCTTGGTTGGTGTTCCAGAAACCTTAGTTCAAATACCACAAAAATTTGCCGATTCGGAGAAAGCCGAATATATGATTATTTGTAATATTCAGACGGTTGATCATCAACCACATCCTAATTGTGCCAGAAGTCAACTGGTACGTTTACAGACAGAACTTGAACGGGTTTGGGGCGGTGGTAAACTTTTTATGGGCAGTGAGCCAGAATCATACTTTATATCTCATGAGCAGGGGTTTACTAAAGGTGGTGGAAATTCAAATTATTTTAACCCCAAAGATCCTCGAACTTTGATTATTACTGAAATTTCAAATGTCCTTAACCAGATGAATTTTGAGATTGAACGAGCTCATACGGAAGTTGGAGATGAACAGTTTGAAACTAATTGGAAATATGATCGTGCGGAAAGAAATGCTGACAGAATTCAGTACTACAAATTAATGGTACACAAAGTAGCCAGAAAATTTGGTTACGATGTAACTTTTTTACCAAAGCCATATCATAATCGAAACGGTTCGGGAATGCACTGCCATGTCTCAGTCCAAAGTGATAAAGAAAATTTATTTTATGATGCCGAAAGCACTGATATGAATTTTTCCGTTAAGGGGCTGCAATTTTTAACTGGGATATTAAGTAGCTCCAGAGCCTTAGCCGCTATCACTAATCCAACCGAGGTTTCATATGCCAGGTTAGTTCCCGGATTTGAAGCACCAGTCATAGCTTCTATTAGTGCCCATAATAGATCAGCTGCTTGTCGAGTTCCGGCCATCGCTGATGCCACAACTAAGAGTAAAGCTTTAAGAGCCGAGTTTCGTTTTCCTGATCCCTTAACTAATCCCTATCTAATGTCAGCCGGATTTATTGCTGCTGGTTTAGGTGGTATCGAACAACAATTGCCATTTCCCGGTTTTGTAAATATAAATTTTTCGGCACTTAGCCCACAGGAGATTAAAGAACAAAAACTTACCATGTTACCTCGTAATCTCTGGGAGGCTTATCAAGAATACTCAAATAATCAGAGCTTGGCTGATAAACTTGGCACCATGCACCAGGCATATGCTGATATTGTGTTGGAGGAAATTGATGATTGCCAGAGCTATGCTAACACTCGATCAGTACACAAGCATTATCTAGCTTAATATATTTTTAAATAGAGGACCTTGATTATTTGGTCCTTTATTTTATTATTGACATTTTTTAAAAAATAGTGTAAAACAACAACTAATTAGCACTCAGCCAATTAGCGAAAGGAGAAAAGGGAGGAAAATTAAACAGAGTAATATTTCAGAAATATTAACTGTGTAAAAACTTTGCAAGGGAGGATTACCAATAAAGAAGCTCTTACTTTCCCGAAAGTCCAGCATCATAATCACGTTTCTCGTGGTGCTACCTCTGACAGCATTGGCCAACAGTGTTTCGAGTCAAGATAAGGAAAATGTTCTGTCGGAACAGATGGTCAATAAGATCTTAGATCAGGCGGAATCGACGGCAAACGGTCTTCTTTCGCTACTGCGCGTGGATGCCGAGGGCAAGCCTCAGACTTGCAGGATGGAACTCTGTGTCTCTCGCATTGATGAAATGACAATGGATCACCGATCAATGGACGGTGCTTGGTTTGGCAGCATAAGTATTGCCAAATCTAAAGCTTTTACCGCCATGGCTTTTTCTAGCGATGAAAATGCCTTAACCTCCCATTCAATCGGCTTACTTTCACAGCCTGACGGAGATTTGTGGCAGATCGGCAACAGTAACCGCGAGCACGGGATCATCGAATTTCCCGGAAGCGTTCCGCTCTATATTAATGGAAAATTGGTCGGTGGCCTTGGCGTAAGTGGTGACGGTGTTAACCAAGACGAGATCGTCGCAATAGCCGGAGCCACTGGCTTTGAACCACCGGAGGCGATCCGTATTGACACCGTAACTGGTGGCGCTGTTCCTTACACACTCTAACACTCCGCGACATTGCAGAGAAACATCACGACCCCCATGTTCAAAATTAAGAACATGGGGCTTTTTATTTTATGTAAAATATTCATTGACAATTTTAGGTCTCCATTGTATTATATTTTTAAGCACAAGAAGGAAATGGAGACAGTTATTATGGATACTACAAAAAAACTTACACCCATAGAGCTGTTTCCGACACGTGCGGACCCGGCGTCAAGGTTGATGGCAAGTAAAAAGGCATCAACACACGCTACCGCAAGGGAGCAAATCGAGGGATTAAAGAGAGGGTGGTCTCCACGAGGTGTGGATTCTGCGTTGTCTTTATTGATGAAAGCCCTGGGCGTCACAAACGAACAAGAATTAGACCGTCTTACTGACGGACGACAGATTGACTTTGATGAAATTTGGACATCAACCTGCTCTGCTTTTTCTGTCACTTCTGAAAATCAAACACCTACCGCTACCTCTTCTGCTTAAAATGCAAGGATCTATACGGCCCTTGCATTCTTTTTTATAAATAATTCTTAAATTATGGTATCTCCGGAAGGTGGATCTGGATCACCAGACAAAGAAAGCGATGCGGAAAAGATTGCTCGTTTAGAGCAAGAGCTTGCTGAATCAAAAACAGAGAATGAACGCAGAGAAAGAAGAGTTAATGCCGCCGAAAGAAAAAAATTAGAATTGGAAGGCGAAGTATTAGATCTTAAAGAACAGATTGAGAAGTTAAAACGAGACACCTTAACGGGGCTGGAAAACAGAGGTAACTTTTTTAATAGGTTATATGATAATTTAGAGGGTCATTTAGATAATGATGATAAATTATTAAAATTGCTTGAACAGGATTCATTAAGTGATGAAGATTTAGAACATTTAGGAAAAATCGATTTTTCAGTAACTTCAATCGATCTAGGTTTTTTGAGTAAGTATAATGAAGATCCTGAAATTACCAAGCACTTCGGTGGTGGCCATGGTGGTGGTGATAAAATTTTAGAAGAAATGGCCAATGATATGACTGAGGTGATTGCCGAAGAGGAACCAGATGTGAGCGACGATAAACTTAAAAGTGTTGCCTACCGTATTGGCGGGGATGAGTTTGCGATCATTGCTCCAAAGCCAGACGAGGAGGTACATGACTTATTAAAAAAAGTTCAAATTGGTCATAGCAAAATTGAGATTAAAGGCGATGATGGTGAAACTGTCCCGGTAGATTTAGATCCCGTTTTAAATTATGGTGTGGCCAGCATTCAAGAAGCGGCTGAGGTTTTTGTTAAAGCCATACCCGCTGAGATGAAAGCTGAAATGTTAAAAGATAAAGATGTCTTAATAAAGAAACTGCAAGATTTTATGATTAATATTCTGACCGTCGGGCTAAAAGAGCTAAGGCCGAGGAACGGATTATGATGATGGCCACATTAATTGCCGAAGGCAAAACAGCGGTTTTGAAAAAGAATCTTCCATATTTAAGCAAAGGGGCTTTGAGACTAGAAGAAGATAAATTTGATGAGTTGGCTAAAGCAATTGGTAGTGGTAACGGAGATGTTGTTGAAGATATTAGGTCAATTGTTGACGAGCGTTTATCTAATGAGGAGACAATGGCCCGTAAGCAAGCCCAGACGGAAAGTGATGTAATAGCTGAAATTGCTGACCGTCAAACATTACCTTAATATAAATTAAATAACTAATTAAAAAAATATGAAAAAATTTTTCTTACTTTTCAGCTTATTAATCACTGGATTGGTGATCAGTGGTTGTTTAAACCAGGGAACGGCGAATAATGATGCTACCGGCACTGGGGGCGATCAAGCTGGTAATCTCGACAATGTACCACCGCCACCTGATCCCGAAACAGACGGTGATTTTCCATTAACTGATAATCCACCACCGCCACCTGATCCCGAAGCCGATGGTGATGCTAATCTTGATACAGCACCGCCACCGCCACCTGACCCCGAAGATGTTGCCGGTGATAATGATCCAGTATCAACCATAAAGACCTTTGACATGGTAGCCAAACAGTGGGATTTTGTACCATCAACTATTACGGTCAATAAAGGCGATACCGTTAAAATGATTATTAACAGTATCGATGTAAAACACGGCATTGCCATTCCTGAATTTGGGGTTAATTCAGATCTAAATCCTGGTGAAATAACCACTATTGAGTTTGTGGCTGATAAATCTGGTAGCTTCAGGTTTTTCTGTTCAGTTTTTTGTGGCTCAGGCCATGGTAGCATGGAAGGAACTTTGATTGTTAACTAGTGATTAAATCATAATGATGCTTGATACTGCTCTGGCTGTAAAAATATTATTTTGGGCTGGTATTGCTAACGTAATTTTTATTTTGTTAGTGTTTTTTTCTTGCCGTTGTTTAGCCGGCCAAAAAATTACAACTTGGTTGTTTAGATACTCATGGTTTAAGAAAGTATATAAGTATCATTGTTATTATTGGTGGGCTTTTTTTGTTTCAGTATTGATCCATACTTTTTTAGCATTTTATGTATTTGGTTTTAATTTATAGATGAAAAAATATTTTCTTTTAATTATTTTAGCATTAGCAATTTTGATTGTTGGTTATTTTTATTATGTTAAAGATGATCTTGTCACTAATAATGACCAAATTTTAAGTTTTGAAGATTGTGTAGCGGCTGGAAATTCTATTATGAAAAGTTACCCTAGGCAATGTCGAGCCGGTGATCAAATTTTCGTCGAGGATATTGGTAATGAACTGGAAAAAATGGATTTAATCAGGATTGAATCACCACGACCAAGTCAAGTTATTAGGAGTCCTTTAAAAATTATCGGAAGTGCCAGTGGGGTTTGGTTTTTTGAAGGAGATTTTCCAGTTAGATTATTGAACGCCGCTGGCGAGCAAATTGCTGTTGGTATTGCCACAGCGCAAGGCGAATGGATGACAGAAGATTTTGTGTCTTTTGAGGCAGAGCTTGACTTTAGTTCTCCTGGTTTCGGTAAAGGAAAGTTGATTTTACAAAAAGATAATCCTTCCGATCTTAGAGAACTTGATGATCAGCTTGAAGTGCCAGTAATTTTTGAATAAAGATCTATGAAAGATAATATGTCCGCCAAAGGCGGATCCGCCTCTGGCGGAAAAAAAGCTTTATTAATTATAATTATTTCGGCGGCCATTATTTTAACAGGTGCTTATTTTTTTCGTCAAAAAATTGTAGTTGAAGTTTTTACACCAACTGGTCCAAGTGGCAACATTGGTGTCAGTTCAGAGGAAATGGCAGAAACCGAAGATATCGAAATAATTGTCAGTGACCTTCAAATACCTTGGGAGATAACTTTTTTACCAACTGGTGAGTTATTAGTTACCGAACGACCAGGTAATTTATTAAAAATTGGCCAAGACAGAACGGTGATTAAAATTTCTGGGGTAGAGCATGTTGGTGAAGGTGGTTTACAGGGATTGGCCTTACATCCTGATTTTGTTAATAATAATTTAATCTATTTATACTTAACCACCAAGACCAAAGATGGTTTGATCAATCGAGTTGAACGCTATCAATTAGTTGGCAACAGTTTAGAAAATAAGACCATAATTATTGATAATATTCCCGGGGCTCGTTTTCATGATGGTGGTCGAATTGAATTTGGCCCTGATGATAAATTATATATCACTACTGGTGATGCCGGTCAAAGTGACAAGGCTCAGGATCTAGATTACTTAGGTGGTAAAATTTTACGGCTTAATGCTGATGGTTCAGTGCCTGAAGATAATCCTTTTGGTACAGAGATTTACTCTTATGGTCACCGTAATCCTCAAGGGTTAGTTTGGGATCGATTTGATCGACTATGGATTACCGAACATGGCCGATCAGGAGCACTTTCCGGTTTAGATGAATTGAACTTAATTGAGCCTGGTAAGAATTATGGTTGGCCGGTTGTTCAAGGGGACGAAGAAGAAGTCGAAATGATTTCCCCGCGAATTCACTCTGGTCCAGATGTTACTTGGGCCCCGGCCGGAGCAATTTTTTGGAATGACAGTATCTTTTTTGCCGGTTTACGTGGCGAAGCTTTATATGAATTTAGTTTAGCTAGCGGTGAACTTAGTTCTCATTTTTTTCAAGAGTTTGGTCGGTTGAGGGCAGTGGTTTTAGACAATGCCGGATTTATGTACTTAACTACTTCTAATACCGATGGTCGGGGTACCATGCGTTTTAATGACGATAAAATTATAAAAATTAATCCAAATATTTTTAGGTAATAAACCGTTTATCTTGTTAAATCACTGGTGTGGCGAATTAACAAGGAAAGGCGGTTTTTAGTATTGACAAAATTTAATAATTAGTATAACATCAACAGTTGCTCAGTATTTTGCTGATGTCAACTTCTTGATGGAGGTTTCACTAACAAGAAAGGAGGGCTGGATTATGACCGAAAATGGGTTTGCGATAGTACCAGCTCAAACGAAGATTACCACTGGGAAGGCGACCACTATTGCTGTATCGATTCTTGATGAATCAGGCTCGATGGAGGAGTATGGAAATACACCGCCGGAAGCGATGGACGCCCATCACGAAGCATTAAGGAAATGTGATGATGGACGACAATATCTTTGTGCGGTCATCACTTTCGCCAGTGACAATGAGGTGAAGATTCCCTTGATGCCAGTGGAAGACTTCGGTATGCTTGAGGGCTATCGTCCTCATGCCATGACCCTACTTTGGGAAACGGTCAATAAGACCATTAACGATCTTCTCAATTTTTACCGGTCGCGAATTCCGACAGAATTGCGGGATGATACCAGAGTAGTGATCGGTGTTTTCAGCGACGGCGATGATAATGAATCGGATAAATCTTTGCAGCCGGAAGCGCTGCAAGCCATCGCCGCCGAGGCACAGTCACTGGGTTGGGAACTTTTGACTTTCGGCATTGGTATTGATGCCAAGGAACTGGCCAAAGGCATGGGTTTTCCAACGGATGACGAGCACGCAGTAACTGTAGTGGCCACACCACAAGGTGTCAGAGACGCAACCATGAGTATGACACAAACGTCCATGGGTGGTTTCAAACCCAGAGATTTGTAAGTCTTGCCGCGGTACCACCTCCCTTGTTCAAGGATGAACAAGGGAGATTTTTTAATTTAAAAAATTCACTTAATTTGACTACTACTAAATGTAGTTGTATAATAATATTATAAGAATTAATATGATTAAAAATTTAAAAAATATTGGCAGAACCACCATACTGACCGCTTTTGTTTTTGGCATGGTTGGTATATTACTTTATGCCAGTATTTTTGTAATCTTTGGATCCCATTCTCATTGTTTAATGATGGGTCATCAGAACATGTGCCAAGCCCAATATTTAGGAGTAATCAAAAATACTGTTCTGGCAACAGCTGATGTCTTGATTTTAGGTTTATCGGTAAGCGTTTTATTCTTACTGCTGATTAAGCATTTATATAAAAATTTAAATTCAGTCAATAATTATTTTAAAAATATTCATCAACAGTTTGGTGATTTTAAACTGTTTGTCTATTTAACCCCTCTATTTAGTCAGGGGATTATTCATCCCAAAATTTACTAGCTAAGATTTAATAAGCTTATTCTTTGAATTTAAGAGTAGGTTTTTTTGTTATGATTAATCAAAATATTTTATGAATAATACTCTTAATAAAAATTTAATGTATGGTTTCATTGGGGGTGCAATGATTGCGGTTATTATTGCTCTAGTCTTTTCTGGTGATTCAACCGATCCAATATCTAACGGTACAGGTCCAAAAGTAACTGTCTATAAATCGCTGTCATGTGGTTGTTGCGTTAACTATATTTCTTATCTTAAGAAAAATGGTTATGATGTCACGGTAGTGTCTACTAACGATACTGCTGATATTAAAGATAAGTATAATATCCCGCACAACATGCAAAGTTGTCATACTACGGTAATGGATGACGTGGCTATTGAAGGTCATGTTCCTTTGGATGCCGTAACCATGATTAGAGAGCAAAACCCTGATTTAGAGGTTGTTGCTTTGCCGGGAATGCCGGCTGGTTCATCAGGCATGCCAGGAATTAAGAGGGGAGATTTTAAGATCTTTGCCCTGCATGATGGTGCAGTTACTAATTCAATTAATTTTTAATCTCAAAAACATGAATAACTTAAATAATAAATTTCCGTTTTATTCTAGTATGGTTTTGCTTTTAGCGGTAATAGTTGTTATTAGCTTTGGTTTTTTTGGTGGTTTCAGCGGTAGCCGACATCATATGATGGCTGATATCAGTTTTGGTAATATGGAACATAATCGAGAGCATTTTATTACCATGAAGAATTCGATGATGGGAGAAATGATGACCCATGGTGATTATGCTTGTTGTTTAGAGAAACCTTGTACTTACTGTTTGGAAAAAACTCCTGGCCATGGTGAGGGAGCTAGTTGTCATTGTTTAGTTGATATTGTTGATGGCAGGCATCCTTGTGGTGAGTGCATTGGTGAAATTCTAGAAGGTCATGGTAATCCACTATTAGCTGAATATTTTGCCACCGCTATTACTGAAGAAGTTGGTGAGCAGCACCTCAAAACAATTCAGCAGATTATTTCGGAAAAGTACGATATTGCTATTGCTGATCAGATTTAAATTTTTGTCACCCGTGTGGTATTGTTCTGCCTGACGGCGGTGACCACTTTTGGCCGCAAAAGTGGTCAGAAAACTCTTGGGGGCGGCGAATCGCTATCACGTTGATTAACCCTCTGCCGTATCTATAGGGGCGCTAAGGCGCCGCCCCCAAACCCCCATTTATTAGTTTTTTGCTAATGATTTTGCCTCTATAGATTTAATACCACAGTAATGTTCTTGTGGGCGGGGGTCCGGGGGCCGTTCTGAGCCCCTGGCGAGAGAGCTATAGGTAAACCGCCCATAAGGCGAATAAAGGCCCCCGGAACTTTTGGCTACTTTTGGTTACAAAAGTAGCTCCCCGAAGGGATACCAAGAGTATGAAGACATAAAAAACGAACTTTCAGAGGTACGAAAAATCGCCTTATGGGCGGTTTTTTGATATAATTAACGAGTATTATTTAATGAATTTATGGACCGTAACCTAGCTTTAGAATTTGTCCGAGTGACCGAAGCGGCCGCAATTGCCGCCGCTAAATGGGTGGGGAAAAAAGATCCTAAGGCGGCTGACAAAGCGGCAGTGGATGAAATGCGTGATCGATTTAATCAAGTTGATTTTGCAGGTGAAGTGGTGATTGGTGAAGGTGAAAAAGATGAGGCCCCAAAATTGTATACCGGCGAAAAAGTTGGTGCTGGTAAAGGCCCAAAAATGGATTTAGCAATTGATCCTCTTGAAGCAACCGACAGCGTAGCTCACGGTCGTAGTAATGCCCAATCAATGATTGTCACCGGGGCTAAAGGCAAAATTTTACACGCCCCAGATACTTATATGAATAAGATTGCCGCTGGGCCACAAGCGGCTAAAGTAATTGAGCTCGATGCTCCAGTCAAAGACAATATCAAAAAAACTGCTAAAGCGTTAGGTAAAAAAGTGAGCGAGATTACCGTAATGGTTATGGATCGACCTCGACATAAAAAATTAGTTGGGGAAATTAGACAGGCTGGTGCTAGGATAAAATTTATTACTGATGGTGATGTGGCTGGAGCGATTGCTACTTGTATGCCCGATTCAGGGATTGATTTATTAATGGGGGTCGGTGGTAGTACTGAAGCGGTTCTGGCTGCTGTACCAATGAAGATCTATGGCGGTGAAATTATTTGTCGGTTTAACCCACGTTCTGATGAGGACGAAAAGGATATTTTAAAATGTTTAACTAAAGCCAAGATTAAAGACATTAACTATTTATTTAATGCTGAAAGCATGGCTCAAGGTGATCAATTAACCTTCACGGCAACTGGAATTTTGGGGGGTCCTTTAATCGATGGCATAATCTATAAAGAGAATCATCTGATAACCCACTCAGTGGTAATGAGAGGAAAATCAGGTACTGTCCGTTATATCACTACTCATCATAAAATTTAAATTACATTAT
>CEPX01043946.1_pt1 | contig 15880 bp, 14 predicted proteins | sample 361361 | NCBI WGS metagenome assembly CEPX01 (sample SAMEA2619974, study PRJEB7988) | marine metagenome | biome: marine biome (ENVO:00000447); feature: mesopelagic zone (ENVO:00000213) & marine oxygen minimum zone (ENVO:01000065); material: "saline water (ENVO:00002010), including plankton... | reverse complement strand
CCCCCGGCATTTTTGTCTATGGCGGGCATGGGGGAGATTTTTGGTGGCGTTACCCGCGACATTGGGGTTGGTATTGGTGTGGGCGCGTTAGCCTCCCCCGTCGCCACTCCAATCGGTGGACTAATTGCTGGAGCCGCCGCGACCACTTCCCTCCAATCTTTAACCGCAAAAGGCGCATCCTTTAAAGACGCCTACATCCAGATACGGGCCAAGCAACTGGAGCGCGGCGTAGACGATAAGGAAGCCGCCTACGAAACTGCCCGTAAAATTTCAAATGCAGATGCGGCCTATGCTGCCGCCGAAACCGTAGTTTCCACTGCCGCACCGGGTTTTGGTAAGGTGGGAACTAGGGCAATCACCAAGGTGGTTGGCAAGGCCGGTGGCAGTGTCATGTCTAGGGCCGCCGTGGACGTAACGGGAAAAGCAATTAGTGAATTAGGTGTAGATGCCGTAGCCGGTGGAGTGGGGTCGATTGCGTCCGACCTAACGGCCGAAGCACTCGGTGGCGAGCAGGGAATTGAACGGGGCAACATCTGGGAGAACGCGGCAAAGGCCGCAGTAGCCGAACCACTCGTTGGACTCGCCCCATCCTTAATACGAACGCGAGCCAGACACAAAGAATTTAAGAAGCAGGAAAAATTCCTCGACGATGCCTTGGAACGAGGCCGCCAATACAAATCTGACCAGCAAGAGATCGAGGCACAAACCGACATCATTGTAAAACGAGGGCTGGAGCAAGAACGTGAACAGGCGAGAAGACTTAAAGAGGGATGGATTCCACCGGCAGATCGGGCGAAAATTGAGGGAGAATCGCGGGTTGTCCAACCCGGTTTTGTTGGGCCAATTCGGCCGACAAAGGAAACCCCCATCATCCAAGGAAGCAAACCTATCAGTGTTGAAGGCAGATTGGTGCTTCCACCGGATGTTCGAAATGTTCCGCCGCCGGGGATGGGGATTCCCGTCGATGAATCCTTCATGGCAACTGGAGAGGGAGTATCTCCGATTCTGGATGAACGGGGAAACATCATGCTTCCCTCAACCCATCCACTTGGTGGCGACCCCCGTGGAACAGAAGCCCGCGCCATGCAAGCGCAGGGAGCGAGGGCGTCAGCGGCATTTTCTCGGATAGGCCACGCCAAACTGGGAGACGCCATGACATGGTTGGATAACCGGATTGCCCAACTGGAATCGCTCCGAGAACGGGGAGTTAAGTTTCCCAAGAAAGAATTTCCAATAGAGGAGGGACAACTGGAACTCCAGTTCGGGTGGCCGACTGATGGCCCGGCACTGGACTCCCTCGGATTCGACGAGAACATCTCGCGAGTTCTAAATCCTAATTTCGATTTATCCACCCCCGCCCCCGGCCTAAACCTCGACAGTGAACTGGAGCGATTGTCGCATTTGCGTGGACTGTTTGAGGCGCGGCAAGCTGAAATTAAATTTGCAGAGAAAGAGGCCGAGGTCACAGGGATTAAGGTTACGGATCACCGGGAGCCGAGTCATATTTTACTGGACGTTGAGTTGGATATTCCGGGTAAGAAAGCTATCTCCACGTTCGAGAAAGCGGGGTCGATTAACATGACGACTCCTGACGCGCCCAGCAAAGGCTTGTGGGAGTCCAAAGGCCAAGCCATTACCTCTGCCGATACATCCATCAATAAAACTAAACTGCCCGCCACCTTCACAAAACCGTGGGTGGTGTTTCCTAAAGGTGGGGTGAACGTCGATATTGGAGGTGGCCGTTTTGACAACGCGACCGAACACCTTGCGAAAAAAGGCGTCACCAACCACACCTATGATCCATATAACCGCTCCCAAGAACACAACGAAACCGTGGTGGACGCGGTGGCGGGGGGTAAGACTGATACCGCAACGGTAAACAATGTCTTAAACGTCATTAAAGAACCCCAAGCGAGGAGTCAGGTAATCGCGCAAGCCGCTGATGCGGTAAAACCAGAGGGGGTTGCGTATTTCAAAATTTACGAAGGGAGTAAATCTGGAAAAGGAAGTTCGCCCAAATCAAAACCAGACAACTGGCAGGAGAACCGGAAAACAGAGAGTTATACTGACGAGGTTAAAGCACACTTTCAAGATGTACAAAGACGCGGCGACATACTTATCGCTAAAGACCCCATAAAAACAGCCCCAGCAACACCCAAACGTGAAGCAAGAGCAGAAGGCGTCGAGGAAAACCTAGAACAACAAAAAGCCCAAGAAGCCAAGAACGAGTTCATCGCTGCCGTCAAGGAAATCGGTGACCCAACCAAAATGGGAATGGGCGTTGACCCAACCCCAATATGGAAAGCCTTCAAGGGATTAGTAAAACTCGCCTACTACCACGGGGCGCGTGGAGCCAAGAGCGCAGCAGAATTTGCCAAGCGCGCCGGGTTAAACTTAACGGCCGCAGTCAAGAAGGCGTGGGATGTTTATAAGTCCAAGCGCGCCATTCAGCCTAAAGACATGGGTTCCCCGGTCATTGCCCACTTATCGGGCTATGACAAAACCATGACGGCCGAGGGTCAGGCGAAACAGGCGACCATCGACAGGATAGAAGTCATCCTCCACCCCAACATGGGGAGCGCAGCCGTTCGTAGGTTGGGAGATAAATTTATCGGACTCGACAACCTCCAGAAATATTACGCGGAGGGCCGGGAAATCCCCGACACAAATAATAGTTACCAAGCCCAGCAACTGGGGGATGGGGTTTTGGGTCGAAAGAATGCAGACTTTAGAGACGAGATAAGGGGTATCATCGAGCAAATGCAGGAGATGAATCTTCCTTTCGAGAATGTTGAGTTATATCTGTACGCCCTCCACGCGCAAGAGCGGAACGAACACATCGCCAAAATAAACAAGAAATTTCCAGATGGTGGCAGCGGAATGACCGAGGCCGACCGAGTTGAGGTTCTTCAAATAATCCGAGATTCGGGCAAACAAGAACAGTACGACAAGATTGTGTCGCAGATTTACGCAATCAACAAACGTACTCTGCAAATTCAACTTGATGGCGGACTAATAACCCAACAAGACTTCGACAATCTATCCAACTACTACAAAAACTACGTTCCGCTAAAAGGCCACCACGATTCCGACCCGTTCTCCCAGAAGTCCGGCAACCACATCCCCATCACGGGAGAAATTAAGGGGCGCGACAACGAATACGCGCTGGGTCACGGGGAGCGGAGTACGGATATTCTGGCTCATGTGTTTGAACAACACTCCACCGCCGTGAATCGAGCCGAGAGGAATAAGGTCTACCAGACACTACGAAGTTGGGTCGAGGCGAATCCCGACAATGAGGTGATTGAAATTGCCACCACTGAAAATGCACCACTGGAACCGAAGCGCACCCCAGCCAAAATGGAGAAGGTGGACGGAGTGGACTACATCGTGGAAGAGGCCACGGTAAAAGACGTTATTAAACCCGCGTGGCAGAACGATAAAAACATAGTTGCGCTGCGAGTCAACGGGGAGAATGTGTACTTGCGAGTGAAGCACGATGAACTGGCCAAGAATTTAAAGGAGATGGGCACGGCCACCTTGGGCGAATTCCCCAAACTATTTGCCGGGTTCATGCGTTGGCGCGCAGTGTCGAACACAATGCTGAATGTGGACTTTCCTCTTGGTAACTTCATTAGAGATTTAGAAACCGCTGGAATCAACTTGGGAGCGGAAGAAAACGCTTTTGCGCTTCAGAAGGCGACCATGAAAAACGTCAAGCCCGCGTTCAAAGCCATGTGGAAACTTGAGCGCGGCAAGCCGGTAGAGTCCAAAATGGAGAGGATGGCCAAACTGATGCGGGACAACGGGGGCAAGATGGAATACGCCTCCCTCAACAATCTTGAGCATAATATTCGCATGATTGAAGAGTATGATGCTTTGGTTAACCCGAAGAAGTACACCATTACGGCGGCGTGGTATGACAAAAAAACAAAGGGACGAAAGAAAGCCCAGAACATGGTCAAGGCCGCCAGACTTCGTCTACACTCGAAAGCGAGAATCGTTACAGAACAAAAAATGGTGAGGGGTGCGTTTAACATTCTGAAAGACGCCAATGCCGCGATGGAAAACGCCACCCGTCTGGCCGTGTTCACGGCACTGATGGACTCTGGCAAGGCTACCCCGAAACAAGCCGCGTTCATGGCGCGAAACATCACGGTTAATTTTACGAAAAAAGGCGAGTGGGGCACGAATTTAAATACCGCCTACTTATTTTACAATGCCAGTTTTGGAGGCAACTTACGAATTTTCCAAGCTGCCAAATCTCCACGGGTGCAAAAAATATTGATGGGAATCATGGCCCTCGGAACATTTGAAAATATGTTCAACCAAATGGTTGGCGAAGAAGACGAAGACGGTTACACGGATTACGACAAAATCAACGAATACAGCAAACAGTCCAACATCCTTATTCCAGCGGATTGGATGGGGGAACTACTTGGGCGTACTTTCGGGAGGCAGCACGAAGATCAGAACGGCAATCTTCTGGATGGTAAATTCATAACTATTCCAACGGCCTATGGGTACAACGCCGTTCACTACGCCGGGAAACAAATAACTGCCGTAATCCCAGCGTTGGGCGGGAAGAAAAGCATAGGCGATGCTATCGGTGACATCTTCACCACGGCAATGAACGCCTTCAACCCCATTGGGGGAGGTGGGGATATCCTTCGATCAGTAATCCCCGAAGTTGGGAAACCTGTTTTAGACATAAGTCGAAACCTAGACTGGAAAAACGACCGAATCGCACCAGACCCAAACCCGTTTGCAAAATTCGAAAAGCCAGATTCTCAAATGTATTGGTCAACCGCCTCAACGTGGGGGGTTAATACGGCGCAAACGCTAAATCGAATCACTGGTGGAAGTCCAGAAGACGCCGGAATCATCGATGTTTCCCCCGAAACCCTCGACTACGCAGTGCAATTCATAGCCGGTGGCATGGGGAACAGTATCAGCCGAGTCGTTGACGCCCCTTTCAAACTGGCTAAAGGGGATTTGCAACTGGAAGACATCCCCGTCATCCGCCGGTTCCAAGAAGACCCCTCTCCGTATTTCGAGATGGAGAACCACAAGGACTTGCGCGACCTTGTGTATAAAGCAGAGGCCGGGAAGAAAAGATTGTTGAGGGAGAAGGTAGGGCCGCGCGCGCTTAAAGAATTTAAAAAGGATAACGCGGTGGCTTTTCAAATGCTCGTCCGAGTCAAATCAACGGATGCCTCGTTGAAAAAATATAACAACAAACTCAAAATTGTAGAAGCCTCCACCACGTTTAGCCGGGCCGAGAAAAAGAAAAAGTCGGAAAAACTGAACCATGAAAAACGGCTCCTTCTCCGCAAAACACAAAAGCTGTTCCTCGATAAAGTAAATGAAGAATGACCGACCTAGTAACGGGAGCCGTAGGAGAACTCCTGACGGCCGCTGAATTACTTCAACGAGGATTCTACATCGCTAAACCTGTGGTGGACGCGGACGGGTATGACCTCCTAGCCGGGACAACCCCAAACCAATACCACCGCATCCAGATCAAAACATCCCGGCTGCCGGTTATTCGGCCAGATGCCCCAGACGCCGCGTCCTACCAGTTCAACTCCCGCTCCAGAACCGACTCCGACTTCTTCGTTTTGTGTTGCCTAATGCACAAGAGTTTTTATGTAATACCGACCTCTGGAATGCCTTCATCCACCCGACTCTCCGGTGACGGGTCTGGAGGATCGAACTATGAAAAGTACCTATCTGCCTTCAACCTTCTGTCCAACAAACCGTCCACCGAGGTTAATAATGCCGGTAGCTAGGTTGCTTCGCATAACTGGGGGTCAGGAGGTCGAGAGTTCGAATCTCTCCATCCCGACCATTTTATCAAAAATGTTTGACAAACTTATACATCTCCACCAACCTCCCTCCGCGTGGCGAAATCTGAAGTGTCAAACGAGGCGTCTAATGGACAGTTTATCCACCGGGGTAGACAGTACAAACTCTTCCAGCTAAAGGCTGGGGGCGACTATTTCATTAAACTCCAGAAGGACGGGGTGCGGAAGCAGCGCAGCCTCAAGACCCATGCACTGGTGGATGCCCGAAAGGCAGCCAAAACACTAATTGACACGGTTCTGGTGGGGGCATCCAGTTGGACACCGGCCAAGCCACCCACCAACCTCCATCGAATTTTCCAGAAATACCGGAACCTCGGCTCCACCCACGGGCTGAAGGATCGTAGTGTTGAGCAGAATATCTCCGAACTCCGAAAGATTGTTGGCCGCAAGATCGACCCAAAAACAGTTTCCTTGGTCGCCTTAAACGACCGCACCATCCGAGATTTCTTCGACCGGGAACTGGCGTCAATCGATGTGCGGGATGAAGAGGCGCGGCAACAAAAACTACGATCCATTCGCTCCACTCTGAAACAAGCCCGCTCCGTGTTTAAGGATGCGTGGGTGAAGAGGTATCGGGATGCGGGGTTTGAGGTTCCAGATATGTCGGACTTTCTAAAGGAGAAGGTGGAAAAACCACTGGACACTCCTCACATTCAAGCCGAGGACGGGGTTTTTGAGAAAATCGAGATCGCCGCCGAGTCGATAAGGAAATCCCGCCCAGAAATCTGGGTGGCCCATCAACTAGCCAAATCCACCTTGCGCCGGGGAGAAATCCAGCGGGCCGAGTGGAGTTGGATTGTTCATGTAGACGGACAACCCACCTTCCGGCTGAATGCCAACCAGAAAGGCAAACGCCCCACCGACATCCCTATCGACCCCGAAATCTACAAAAACCTTTGCGAGTGGAGGAAAAAAGGCGAGGACGACCAGTACATCCTACCCCCAAATGGGTGGTACAAGGAGAGGTGCGGCTACACTTGTAAGAATTACGACAACTGGTTGAGGTCAGTCGGCCTACAAACCAAGAAAACATTCCACGAAGTGCGGGCATGGGCGTTGCACTTAATCAGAGAAGAGTTCGGGCTGGAAGTAGCCCAACGGGTGGGACGCCATCGCGATTCCCACACCACAGAATTCAACTACACGGGGGAGAAAAAATGGCCGGTGAAATTCAAGATTTTCGGATAGCCCGCAACCCCCGGTCGATGCACCTCGCGATGTATTCCGTGGTGGATAAACCCAGTTGTCTGGCTCGCTTCTCGGCCGCCCGCTTCAACTCGTCATCGATCCACAAGTTGATCTGGCGTTTGTCTTTATCTCTTACGTTTGGCATTAAAATAGGGGTTTTTCGCCCACAAGCGGGACGGTATGGGGATGCCGTAAAAGAAGTCAACCTTATATTTGATAGAAATTTTGCACTTTTTACAAAAAAGATGTTGCAAGTAACGGGGGGTACATATACCCTTTTTTCCGGTTAATAAGATCATGGGGAATACAAGAATCGTAATTACCGTGGACAAGAGTGTGCGCGAGGAGGTTAAGAAAAGAGCCAAAGCCGAGGGGAAAATCCTTTCTGCCTACTACCGGGAACTTTTCTTAAAGGGCCACCAACTAGAAAGTGGGGAAAAGTAACATCATATCCGCCGGGTATATAGATACCTATGCGGCGAGAACACTCGCGATGGAGGTGGTGATACAAGCCGTCCACGACTACCGGAGGCTCAAGACGTACAAGAAGGAGAAGATCAAGTGGTGTGGGGCGAAGACTTTGGTGTCCACAGAACTGGCGCGACTCAAACTCTTTTTCTGCAACGGAGGCGCGGATGCGTATTTTGAACTGTGTGGCGTGAACCATAACGGAACCGCAATCTGGGAAAAAATTACCCAGCAACCTACCGGCGGCAAGTGGGGGTCAGGTGTGTTCACCAACCGCACACTGCTGGGTTAATGAGGAATAGGAGTCCACTTGAAATTAAATTTATCATTCTTTGGAAAGAAATCGACGGGCAACCCCTTCAAGAGGAACTCCGGTTTCATACCGTCCGTAAGTGGCGATTCGATTTCGCTCATATGGAAGCCAGAGTCGCCATTGAAATTGAGGGCGGCATCTGGGGTCAAAGTCGCCACACCAAGGCGGTTGGGTACATCAAGGATTGCGAGAAATACAACGCTGCCATTTTCGACGGCTGGGATGTCATTAGGCTTCCCAGCTATTGGATCAACACTGAAACACTACAAAACATAAAAAAACTAATAGAAAAAAGATGCCAGAAAAACACGCAAAACACGGGCCAAGCGGACTGAAGTACAAAAACCACAAGACCGGCGGTTGCAACCATTGGCGAAACGACCCCCACGCCGACACCACGGCCGCTGACGCCGGGACTCTCCAACATGATTGGATGGAGGAATGGGGGAAGTTCATCCTTGGACTAACCCCCAAAGACCCCGGCACACCCCTGACAGACGAGCAACTGAACAACACGGCCTTTTGCCAGAAAGTGGTGGAACCTTATCTGCGACAGGCCGAGAAAGCCGGTCTGGAGGAGAAACTCACCATCGTCGATACCAAGGGGAGAACCATTACTTGGGGCACTAGTGATGTGGTACTTCGAACGGGCAACCGCTTGACGCTAATCGACTACAAGTTTGGGCGAAGCCACATCGATGCTCCCGCTGATAATATGCAAGCCAAGGCATATACGGCCGGGGCATTTCAAGGGAACCCAGCGGCCGAAACGGCGGAATTTATTTTCGTTGTTCCTGTGCGGGACGAGGTTATTCGCCACACGTTTAAACGGGACGAATTACTTGAACTGGTGGAGGAAGTGGAAATGGTGGTCGAGGCCGCCGAGAACCCAGAATCCCCATACAACCCCAGCGAGGAAACGTGCGTTTTCTGCGGGGAGAAACCCAAGTGCCCCGCCATTAACACGGCGGTAGCTACGGTGGCGAGTAAGTATGGCGAACTGGAACTGCCCGACGAATTTCACTCCAGTGCAATCGCATCCCCCGACCAAATGGCCAAGGCACTGCAAGCCGCCACCATCGTGGAACGCTGGGCCAAGTCTGTCCGCCACCACGCGATGGAAATGGTTCTAAACGGGGAAGAGGTTCCCGGCTACGAACTCAAACACCGACAAGGTAAACGCACCGTGCGAGATGTGCAATCCGCTTGGAGTGTGCTGCAAAGCACAACCCTGTTGAATTTAGACGAATTTTTGCCCGCGTGTTCCGTGTCGATAACGGAACTGGAGAAGGTCATCAAGGCACAGGCTCCGCGCGGCCATAAAAAAGCCGTTGCAGACGATGTGTTCGCGACACTTCAAGATGCGGGAGTATTATTTCGAGGTGGCGAAACTTCGTTCCTCGGTAAAGTGATGAAATAACATAGATAAAAATGCCAAAAGACATAAAAAACAACGAAACAGGCAACGCAGTAGTAGTTGCAGAATCGACCAAAACAGTCGTCATATCCAACGAGGATGTTACCGGCGACTTCGAACGGTCAGACATACTGATCCCCACCATTCGGTTAGTGCAGAAAACCGGCGAACTGGCCGAACTCCACGCGCCCGGTAGCTGGGTGCTGAACCAAGAGGAACTGCTTTCCGATGGCTCCACTCCACTAAACCTAACGGTGTTGAACTTCCGCAAGTATTTCTCGGAAAACATCCCGTTTGACGGAGACGAACGCCCGCGCCTTGCCGCCAACATGAAAGAGGTGCTGGAAATGGGCGGGACAACCGAGTGGCAAGACAACACCGCCCCTTCATTTCTTGCTGTGGGCGAAGCCACGGTGCTGGTCGAGGGTAAAAACGAAGCCATCTTCCCGTTTGAGTATGAAGGCTCCAGATACGCCCTCGCCCGCTGGACACTGCGGAAGACCCAGTTCACCAGAGCGGCTAGGAAAATCATCACCGAGGCGCACATGGGACTCAAAGACGGACTCCAGTGGGGTGCGTGGGAGTTGAGTTCGGCCACCGCCACGGCGGGGAACAATAAATACTTTGTTCCCGTGCTGACTCTGGCCGGTCGCCACGACAAAAAATTCGCCAGTTGGGCTGACGAAAAGGGTCGCTAATTCGACCCGCTTGGGAGGTTACCTCGGAAGGTAACGGGCGGGTTGGGGGTTTTCTTGGTTATCCCCCAGCCCGTCTACTTTTTAAACCAAATCCATAAACGAAAATGCTAAAACAAATAAGTAAAAATAAAGATAATTGCACTCTTGTTAACTTCAGACTGCGCCAGACCGACCTCGATGCGTTGGACAGGTTTGCAGACGCGAGGAGGGTGACGAGAACGGCCGCCGTGGAATACCTCATTCGGGAATTCTGCATCTGCGAGCATCTATGGGTGCAAGTCAACGAAACCAGCAGCGTGTGTTCCCATTGTAAAGAGTGGCAGGAGTGAAGTGGCTGTGGTCGCGATTGACTTCGAAACATACTACGACAAGGACTGCACCATCAAAACGCTTGGTGCAGACGCCTACTGTCGGCATCCCAAGTTCGACCCATATATGGTCGCCTTGTACGGGGAAGGGCTGGATTACACCGGCCCAACCCCAGATGCCCCGTGGGACAAGATAAGTCTCACCCAGAATTTTGTAGCCCACAACGCCTCCTTTGACTCACTCGTTTTCGAAGCCGCCCAACGCTTGGGGCACATTCCGAAAAACATCCAGCCAGTGTGGGATTGTAGCGCGAACTTGGCCGTTTACATCCAAGCCCCGCGAAATCTCAAGGGGGCATCTGAACAACTCCTAAACATTTCACCGGATAAAACTATTCGGGACAAAATGAAGGGCAAGACATTTTCCGACCTCGACGAGGCCGACCAAAAAGACCTCACAGAATATGCGCGCCATGATGCCGTCTATTGTCATCAAATCTGGGAGGAGTTCCACGCCCAGTGGCCCGTCCAAGAGCGCGAAATCGCCCGGCACACCATGACCAGTGGTCAGCGTGGCGTACATATAGATACCCAGAAACTGGCCGCCGGTCGCGAGAGTCTGATCGAGAGAAAAACGGCGGCAGAAAAATTAATACCGTGGGCGGAAGAGGCCAACACCGTGGCATCTTTGAAGTTGCTCAAGGAATATTGCGAGTCGGAAGGCATCGATGTTCCAGAGTCCACCAACCAGAACGATGCTGAATGTGTCCGGTGGGAGGATAAATACGGGAAGGATTATCCAGTGGTGGGCGCACTACGGGATTGGCGCAAATCAAACCGGATTATCCGACTGTTTGAAACCATCCAGACGCGCCTACGCGACGACAACACTCTCCCCTTCAACCTAAAATATTTCGGGGCAGCCGCCACCGGCCGCTGGAGCGGAGACGCCGGGCTAAATATGCAGAACCTTCCACGGGGCGAAGTGTTCGGGGTGGATACTCGCAGCCTCTTCATCCCACGGCCGGGTAAGAAATTCGTAGTGTGTGATCTCGCCCAAATCGAACCCCGATGCCTCTCATGGATCGTAGACGACAACACACTCCTCGATCTGGTGCGCGCCGGAAAAGACATCTACACAGCCCACGCCATGACCTCAATGCGGGCCAAGCGAGTAACCAAGGACATCCGGCAGCGCGCCAAAATTCGGGTACTCGGTCTGGGCTACGGTTGCGGGGCAGATAGGTTCCGTGATCTGGCCGCCGGTTGGGGGTATCACATGAGTAAACTGGAGGCCAGTAATGCGGTTAACGAGTATCGGTTTGCCAACTACAAGGTTCAAAACTTCTGGGAGGAGTGCGCCCGCGATATGCGCCGAGACATGGGGAAGGATTTTGTTGTTACCCTGCCAAGTGGTCGCACCATTACCTACTACAATGTCCACGAAGAACATCGCCAGATGAAAGCATCCACCACAATGGGCGCGCCTCCCCGCTACTGGTACGGGGGCAAAATCTGCGAGAACATTGTCCAAGCTACCGCCCGCGATGTTTTCACCGATTGCTACCACCGGGTTTTAAAGGCGGGCTACGAAGTCGTTTGGACAGTACACGACGAACTCATTGTCGAGGTGGACGAGTCCAACACCACCGCCAGAGAGGACATCGAACAAATAATGTCCCTTACACCATCTTGGCTGGGGGATTGTCCCCTCGGCGCAGAAGCCTATGAAACAGACATATATGCGAAATAAACCGAAAATAAGACCGGCTAAACTAACGCTGGATTTTCTAGCCTTCCACCGGGACAACCCACAAATATATGAGTTGTTCGTGAGGTTTGCCAGTGAGGTTGCTCGTAACCGAAGCCGATTCGGGTCGCGCGCCATTCTGGAACGTATTCGCTGGGAAACCAACATCAACTCCAACCACGAAACCCTAAAAATCCCAAACGCCTATTCCGCCTATTACTCACGCCTTTTCGAAATCGACCATCCCCGCTTCGACGGGATGTTCCAACACAATACCTCAATAGCAAACGAACTCTACGACCTCAAAATAATAAGAAATAAAAATGCCCAACTCACCTTCAGCTTCTACAATTAAAGATTGCCCCACAGCCGGTGACGGAGTTCACCGTTGGATTTACCACGTTGTTTGCCGAATGGTCGAGGCCAACGAGGAGGATATTGATATAGTCACATATTGCGAGGAACATTGTACGCGCCCCCTTCAAGTCAGGGAGGTGGAGAATGCCATCCTGTCTCGCCGGAAGATGCTCCAGCGGGGAGTTGCCCCGCGTCCACGGTGGCCCAGAGCAACTCCTTCTGTAATTGCGAAGATTACGTCCCAACCGACTTCCGTGGCTTCGTTGTTCGAACTCTCCCCAATGCCAGTGGAGGACTACACTTCAGAGAAGATCATCGACTATTTGTTCCCCGAAAATCCACTGCTCTGCTGCGGCGTTAGTAGCCGTACCTTCGCCACCCGCCACCGGGAAGATTGGCGCGGGAAACTGGAGAATATGCAGCTAATAGTGCCCAGCCCAATGTCATCCAAGTACGGCAAAACCCAAACTGGGAAAGAATCCATGCACACAATGGAAAACACCGGCCCGCGCACATATTTGGTGGTTGAATTTGACGAAGGTAGCCACGACGACCACGCCGCCCTACTCTGGTACTTAAACAGTGGAATCTCCCCACTAATCTGCGCCGTTATGTCAGGGAACAAGTCCCTGCACGGGTGGTTCAGGGTCGATAACTGGACGGAGGAGGCGATTAGGAATTTCTTTGAGCGCGCCACCGCCATTGGAGCCGACCCCGCCACTTGGACAAAATCCCAGTTCGTCCGAATGCCAAACGGAACGCGAGACAACGGCGCAACCCAACGAACCATTTACCTTTCTGATAAGCTATTATGAAACGCGGATACGTCAGGAAAAACTTCAATGCGCCACTAAACCTGCGTGGCCCAGAGCAATGGCAAACACTTTGCGGCGTCCGAGGGGCGCACACCAAATATCTGGAAACCTTCAAGGTTCTGGGCAACCAACACCGGATCGTAGCACTCCTTCGCCAACAAAACACATTCAAAGACGACAGTTATCTCCGAAATGCCAGAGAGGTCAGTCGCGTATGCGCCGGGGTGCATTAAATAAATCGAAACAATTATGCCCATATGGAAAACCGGAAGGAAATTATGCGTTTAGCCAACAGGATTGAAGAACTCAAGGCAAAGGCAAAACTGGATTGCGGTTATCGCTTTGATGTTAAACCGCACCGGCGCGATCCCGAAAAATGGGTTCATGTGTTTAAAACCGACTGTTTAACAAGGGAATGGATAAAGCAACTTCTCAAGGAAATCTGGGAACTCCACAAGGAAGACGCCTACAGGGAGGTTAAAGTGGATTGCGATTGTGGAGAGGGTAGATCCCCCCTGCCACTGCCGACTGGGAAACTTATCCGCAAGTCCTGCCCCGGTGGTTGTTAAGAACGCACCTCCCAAGAAAAAATTATGACTCCCGAAAGACAAGCCGAAACCCAGCGAACCCCAAACCCAACTTGGTGGTCTAATTCCGCGCGCAATTTTGTACTGCAAAACGACCGTGGCCAGTACATCAACGTCTCCCCCGATATGTTTAGGAAGCACCTTCGACGCTGGGGATTTTCCACACGCGCGGCTCCAGATGAACTAATCGCCCCAGCCGATGACGTTATGCTGGACGTTCAGACGATTCGGGACGTTGATTATTCTGGGCCACTGGCCGGGTACAATGCCGGGATAACTGCGTGTAATGGCCACCGCGCGCTTGTTACCAAACCTCCCCGGCGCATTCTCGCAGAACCCGGCGAGTATCCAATGATCGACCAGATTTTGGAGCAAATGCTTTGCCTAGAGGATGCCGACCAACGCGCCTATTTTTATGGCTGGCTCAAAATGGCCGAGAAATCCGTGCGCCTATCCACCCCCATGCCGGGTCAGGCTGTGGTTTTTGCCGGGCCAAGGAACGCCGGAAAGAATTTTGTCCAAGACCTAATCACTGCCATGCTGGGTGGAAGAGTTGCGCGCCCATACCGATGGATTATTGGCCGCACAGACTTTAACTCCGACCTTTTCGAGGCCGAACACTTGATGATTGCGGATGAAGTCCCATTCCAAGACCTCGCCAGTCGCCGGGTTTTTGGGTCGAAGATTAAGGACATTGCGGTTAATTCCATCCAGACTTGCCACGGGAAATTTGTAAATGCCATTCACCTAATGCCGTGCTGGCGTTTGACCATTAGCTTGAACAATGAAGATGAAAATTTGCTGATGTTGCCACCACTGGATGCCTCGCTGAAGGACAAAATCATGCTGTTTAAAGTCCAGTGTGCCACTATGCCGATGCCTTGTAATAGTCCACTGGAGCGCGCGAGTTTTTGGGACGCAATTTTGAAGGAATTACCGGGATTTATTGATTTTCTTCAAAACTGGGAGATTCCAGAGGAGTTAACCGACTCCCGTTTTGGGATTTGCGCCTACCACCACCCCGATATTGTGAAAGTTGTGGAGGACATGAGTCCAGAGAGGCGACTTTTGGAATTGATCGAGGCCACGGTGCTAATTGGTGGAGATTTCGAGGGCACTTTGTCGGAATTGGAGGCGCGCTTGCTATCTGACACGATTTTTGGCCGTCAGGTGGGCAAGTTGTTGTCGTTCCCGAACGCCCTCCAGACATATATGCGACGACTTCGGAAGGCACAGCCGAATCGAATCGACCACCGCAAGTCAAACGGCCGCGCAATTTGGGTGGTAAATCAGTGACGCAAGTGACGCAAGTGACGCAACCTGTATCCCCTAGTAGAAAAAAGGAAGGTAAATAGTATATAAGGGGTGGAGATTTGGGGCACTGGCGTCACTTGGGGCACTGGGCCAAGCCCACTGGCACTCCCCGGCGGCGGGCACAAAAATCCCCCGCGCGGGTTGTTGACCCGCCGAGGGTGTGGAAGTATTACTTCCCTTTGCGAAGTTTTCGCTTCGCGTATTCTACCAGTGCTAGTGCCACGGTTTGTTTCCATGCCATTTCCGCATCTGGTGGTGTGTACCCGCCGATCTTCCCTACCTTGAACACAATGCGTTTCAATTCTTTGTGGAATCTGGCGGGGATTCGGCGGCCGTTGTCGAGGGTTTTGGGGAGTGTTCCCGTTTCACCATCGACAAGTGCGTATGCGCGGTTTGTGATTCCGCCGTCATCCTCTTCATAGAAACACAACTCGATTTCCTCGTTGTACTCTAGAAAGACGTTGCCCGGTTTGAAACACTCGATTTGCACGCGATACTCTTCCAGTGTGTCAACGAACTGGATGTCGTTTCCGTTTCCAAGCCGACTGTCGTTTCCGTTTCCATGTTCGTCTAACAACCGGATGCACCAATCATAACTTATCATTATTATCACCTCCTTCCGAGGCATCTTTGCCAATGAACAACTTGCCCAAACCGGGCAAGCAAACGACCATTATAACATATCGGAAATTTTGAAATTTGGATTCCGGCGGTTGTCGGGGGAAAAATGTTTCTGGTTGTTAGGAAATAAAAATTTTAAAAAAAAGTTTGACACGGTTTTGGGCACAAAAAAACCCG
>CEPX01178401.1_pt1 | contig 15902 bp, 13 predicted proteins | sample 361361 | NCBI WGS metagenome assembly CEPX01 (sample SAMEA2619974, study PRJEB7988) | marine metagenome | biome: marine biome (ENVO:00000447); feature: mesopelagic zone (ENVO:00000213) & marine oxygen minimum zone (ENVO:01000065); material: "saline water (ENVO:00002010), including plankton... | reverse complement strand
CACCAAAAACTTTATACAGCCACTTGTTGATATTCATCAAAGGAGTGCAACCAAGCCTGTCGTACCTCCGGTAGAAGTCAAACCTCCCACTGTGGAAGAGGTTGTGGCTGAGGTAGAGGGGCCTGACGCTGAAGTCCGCAGACAATTCAATGAACTCCAGAAGATGTCTGACATTTGGCGGAAGAAACTAGCAGATCGGGAACAGGTTAAGTCTCAGCTTGCCAAGTTTGTCCGGGAGAACTTACCAGCCAATGTTAGGGGTAGATATGTCACTGCTGTAGCTAAGGTTCGGACTGATGCTCAACTAGGTAAACAAATAAACAGAGTCCAAGAGTTTGCTGAGCAAAATTCGCAGAAAGTCTTGAGGGCTGAAATCCGCAAGGAACTTAAGAAGGCTAAGGCAAAGATTAAAGAGCATATATTAAGGGGCAAGTTCACCCCTGATGTTCAGAGGCGATTAGATGTTCTCATTCACAATCTTGAGATAGACAGGGATGTTGCAAGAGAGAAGATGGTTGCTAATATTCAAGCCTTTGACGCTGATACACTCAGTTATGAGGAGATGCTGAAGTCTAATGAGCTTCTTAACTTTGCCGGCATTGAAGGTATGTCCTCTGAAGAGCTTGCCAACACGCTTGAATATATTAAATTACTTGAACTAATAGGCAGGTCTAATAGACAGGCGAAGCAAGAGGCAGCGACTGAACGAATCAAGGCCACTCGGTCAGACATAAGCGGTATTCTAACCGGAGGTAAGGGACTTAAAACAGGTATCGGTGCTATTCCCAGAGGGGAGTTAATAGCTAAAACGGGTTGGTGGGATGCGTTTACGAATTGGCAGTATGGCATAGATAACCTTGCGGATAAACTCAGCAAATTTGACCCGACCTCACAGCCATTTCAGAGTGAGTTAAGTAAGTTTGTGGCACAGGTACACAGAGCTACGAATAGGCAGGTTATCAGTACTAAGGAAGCTTACAATAAGGTCAAAGATATAGTCAAAGAAGTGTACAAGGTTAAGTCTAACCGTGATGTTAATCAGATGCTGAATGGCTTAGAGGAAGAGGTTAATCTGGGTACTTTTGCATTGACTGAGGAGTATAAGGCTAATCACCCTGATGCTACCACTGTCACTATCAAGATGGCCCGAGATGAGATGATTGCCAAGTATATGCAATTGCAGGACTCTACCCTGGATAATGCATTCAAGACAGGTATGGGGTGGTCTCAGGACGTCAGAGATGCAGTTGAGGCTAACCTGACAGCGGAAGAGAAGGCACTGGCTGAGGCTTACTTTAAGTTCTATGAGGATTACTATCAGGGTATAAGCGATATTTATAGTGAGCTTTACAATGTGGATATGCCTAAGAATGCTGTGTATTCACCTAGGTTCAGGGACTTTGAGGGTGATGTTACTGAGAATGTGCTGACATTGCAGGATGCCCAAAGGTTTGCCGGGGTAACTGCTCAGAGTATTAAGGCAAGGAAACAGAACAGCCGTCCAATAAAGTTCAATGGGGCTACGAAACTCTTATCGAATCACATAGAGCAGATGGAGCATTTCAAGGCGTGGGCTACTACCATGCGGGATATGAGGAGGGTATTCGGAAGCACCGAAATTCGTCAGGCCGTTGAGCAGTATCATGGTCGTGGGGTGCTAGAGAAGATTGACACCTTCTTGAATCAAATGGCTAGAGATGGCATAGAGACAGCAACCACTAATCGCGTTGCCGACTTTCTCAGGAGAAACTTTACCAAGTCTATACTTGCGATTAAGCCAGTCATCTTGTTAAAGCAGATACCATCACTGTTTGGGTACATCTCTGAGATGAATACTGTGGATTTCTTTACGGGAATATACGATTATTGGACGGCGCCGATTAAAAACTTTAAGTTTCTTTATAACAATTCAAAGGGATTCAGGGCAAGGGTTAGCTTGGGGCATGAGCGTGATATACGGGCTGCCAAGCAGAAACATGGTAAACAACTTATATCCGGGCGCGGTCAATTCACTGATTGGTTCTTGCTTCAAATCCAATTAGGTGATGCTTTCGCAGTCACGCAAGGTATGTGGGCTAAATACAAGGCTGGTAGGAACCAGGGACTATCTCAGGAGGAGGCGATTGCTGCTGCTGAGGATACTACTGGCAGGACGCAACCGTCCTTCGGTATTGATACCCTTTCCGCTCTTCAGAATGCGGGGTCATGGGCCAAGTTAATGATCATGTTCCAGAATCAACCTAACAAGTATTTCAGGATAGTCGGTGATAATCTGAGGAACTTCAACTACGGGAGGGGAAGTCGTGCTAAGGCTGCCTCTACTATTCTGCTCGCTTGGGTAGTGTTGCCGATGATGTTTCAGTATATAGCTGACGCCTTCCAGTGGAAACCTGAGAGACAAGCTAGGGCGGGTATTCTCGGACAGATAAACCATATCCTGATTGGCGGGCAAATAATTCAATCAATGTGGGGATGGCTGACTGACCAACCTTTTGACTATCAAGTCAGCCCGGTAGTTCAAACGGGTAGGGATTTGCAGATGATGTTCCTCAAGGCTGGGAAGCTAGTCGGTCAACATCTTGACCCGTACAAGGACATTAGCACTGATGATGTAGCTGCCCTTGTTGAGTATCTAGCCAAAGCAACCGGTCAGGTAACGGGGCTACCAACACCCTACTTCGTGCAGGTTGAGAAAGGTATTCGCAGGAAATTGGCGGAGGGTGAGGACATTAATATAAAAGACTTTCTGTTTAGCCAGTGGGCGTTAACGCCTCCTGAAAAGAAAGCTGAGGAAAAAGTCGAAGACTTAAACCTCTTACTTGGAGAGCCGGAGGAAGGTGCTGAGGACAAACCTTTAACTGACAAGCCGCTGAAGATATATGATACTGCCGACTGGCTCAGGGATATAGGCAAGGTATACGATAATGTATTACCTCAGGATGTCCTAGATGATCCTACCGCTTCAAAGGAAAGTAAGGCATGGGCTATGTATGAGATAGCTCGGTCTCAGGCTGATATTCTGCCTGACATGCCACTCTATAAGATAAACACTGAGGATAACGATGACACTATTAGACAATACTACCAACAATGGAGGGAAAGAAAAGTTATAGAAAGCCTAGCTAAATTAAAGGAACATGATAAACGCTATCCGAAAGCTTATTTGGGAAATGTCACGAGGCAGCAGTATGATGTATTAAAGAAATACTTGGAGGCTGAGGATAAGGACACATTCTTGACGGAACACCCTGCACTCAGAATAAATCCTCGTAACGAATGGTTAAAAGCTAATCCGACCGATAACGCTTATTTGGTACTTGGCGAACAAGCCAAGATTTTAACAATGGAAGCTTATAAGGAGACACGAAGACTAATTAAAGAACTGGATATACCAGATGATGCTATCCCTAAAGATGCACTGTTTGAACTTTCCGAAACTGCTGTGGGGAAGTACTTTAAGTATCAAGAATTACTAGAGCAAGGGTTTGACGAGGATAGTTTGGAAGCTCAACTGCTCAAGGCGCAAGACAATGAGTTACGAGAGTTCTTAGGGCACGTCCCGATAGAAACACCTATCAGAGCTCTTGAGCTAAAGATTAAGCACCGCAAGCTATCTGACCAATATGATGCCTTTGGTGACCGAGATTCACCTCAATACATTGAAGATGACGATGCTAGGAAAGAAGCAAGGGATAAACTCAAGATTGATGATCCAGAGGGGTATCAAAAATGGGTAGATGATAAGAGACGGATTGAGGCGATTGAGAACAAAGCCTCAGATGCAATCGTTGAGTCATGGGTGGAACGGGGACGAGAAGTTGACGAGTTCAGTGGTAGCAGTGCAGAGGCTAAAGTTTGGCTACTGGATAATCTTGGAGTTCTCAAGTGGGCAAAAGAGAAAGGATTAGTAGGCAAAGATAACCCGCTTTATTCTTCGGATTGGAATGAGAAGGCTTTAAGGCTAAAGGTTAAGCACCGTGATGCCACTGACCTGGAGAAACAGTATAAAGACAAGTATGATGCTAACGGCGAAAAAAACCCGCTTTATATTGAGGACAGTGATAAGAGGCAAGATGAATTAAGGAAAGAACTTGGTGAGGAAAAGTATCAGGAATGGGTAGATGATAAGAGGCGGATTCAGGCTTTCGAGAAAGACGAGGCTCTTGGTGCCTATCACGCTGAGGCGTGGGTGAGCTTGGGTCGTATTATTGATAAAGACACAGCCAATAGTTCAGAGGCTAAAGTTTTTATGTTAGACAATTGGCGTCTTTATGACTGGGCTATAGCCAGTGAACTTTTATCCGACAGAAGGGAAGAGTTGCTTGAGCAAGAACCTATTCTCCGTATCGATGTCGAGTGGGCTGAAAACTTTGACCGTTATGATGCTGCCACCGAAGAAATTAGCAGACTTATCAAAAATAAGAAGCAAAAGCTTGCAGAGTGGAGAGAAGAGGGGAAGGAAGATGCAGAGGAATTAGCGCGAATGGATAAGGCTATCTCTGTGAAGGAAGAAGCCAGAGAGAAGATGCTCTTTACTAAATTGCCTACTGATTCACCCGGCGAATTATCTGATTTTGGCGAGGCATACTATAAGAAGTTAGCTTCTAGTAAAGGCTACTCCGAGGGTAACTGGGAGATATTCGCCGCGTTCTCGGCCCAGCCACAGTGGGGTAGTTGGCAGGAAAGGTTTCTGGTGGCAGAAGAGAATAAAGCCTTCTACGCTGAATACGTCAGTCCAGATATCGGGAGGCATGGGCTTGTGGCGGAGACCGAAATGAAACCATTGATACGAGACCAGATATATGGTAAGTTTCTAAATGAGTATAAGGCATGGGATGAGACTGCGGGCATGACAAAAGATGAGATTAAAACCATGCGTGATAAATTACTTACTGTGGAAAAAGATGGTATGAGTTACAATGAGATTCGCTACCGAGTTAATGCCTATGACAAATTCTTTCCTGAAAATTTGATAGATGATTTTGTTGAATGGTTCACGAATACTGCTCTTGAAAGACCAGAAGGATATCCTGAAGATCTGGGCTGGTATGAAGATGATTGGTGGCTACAGGAGCGTCCTAAGTTTCTTGCGGCGTTAGTTGCTACCGGCATCTGGAAAAAACCAAGAGACTTCAGCTTAGTACCATCTCGTGAAGTATTTGACAAATATCTGAGATGGAGGAAACTGGCGAGTGATGAGCGGAAAGTTTACCAGGGAGATAATAAAGACCTTGAAGACTGGCTGCTTCGTAAAGGCTATATCACACGCCGAGCTGGAGGCAAAGTTATAGGTGAAATATCACCAAGGCGAATGGGATTAGTAGACGCATCAGTAGAAATTAGCCAGGAATTGGAAGAAATGAAGCGGAACCAGAAAGAGTGGCGAAAAAAACAAGAAATTTGGAAATAAACAAAGGAGGAAAGACATGGGTGGAACCGAAACCAGCACTCAGGATAAAGTCGTGGATGGAGCTTCTCAAGGGGTTTTACCAGGACAAGGTTCTGACGCTGAAGAGGGAAGTAGCTCAACGCCGAGTTTCACCGAGGAGCAGGTGCAAAAGCAGGTTAGTGATGCCTTGGCCAAACAAGGAGATAAGCATAAGGTAGAGCTAACCGAAGCTATCGCCAAAGAGCGTGAGGCCAATATGGCTGCTTTCAAGGAGACCCAAGACAGAATATCCGCAGTAGACCAGAAGCTGAATGATTTATCTGAGGCTGGTGGTGATGATGCGATTATTTCTGGACTTATCAAGGATACCCGGAAAGAACTTGATGTGGCCAAAACTGAACGGGACGCCTTGGAGACACAAAAGGAGGCACACGCAGCGGAGTGGCTGAGCAAAGAGGAACGGATTATTCGGGCAGAGGAAACCAACTTTGAGATTGCTCTTTGGGATCTGGCTGAACAATATCAAAGTGGTGATGCTACCCGGTTAAAGCAAGTCTGTGAAGCTGCCAAAATAACCAAAGCTGGGGAAGCTAAGGAATTAGCAGATGCACTCTGGACAAAGAAAACTTCAGGGTCGCAATTCCTTACCAGTGGCACACCTGATTCTGGTGGGATGAGTGGGGGTGAACAAACTTGGATAGGCATCAGGGATGCCTATATCCAGAACCCAAATGACCCCAGAATCCGCCAAGCTTACCTTGAAGCAAGGCATAAGCGGAATGCGGAGCGGGGATTATAAAGTGAGGTAAAAATGGCAACTACTACTACTGAACTGGGAGATACTATCCCAACGATTCTTGAGGAAGCTCAGTTCACTCGGCAGTTTAAGGCAGTCATGCGTGGTCTTTGCTGGAATATCAGGAAAGGCAAAGGGTCTACGGTAAATGTTCCCTATTTCGGCGAAGTGACATCTCGCCAGCAGACTGAAGGTGTAGACATGGTCAGTGATGAGAAAATGGCGGATACTAATGTCCAGATTACGCCATACGAGGCTGGTCTCAAAATCATACTGACCGATGTCGTGATAGAGGACGATAACGAAGACTTGGTAAGAGCTGCTGGCACACTGTTGGGTGACGCATACGAGAAGAAGCTGGACACGGACTTGTTGGAACGGCTAGATAACGGCACGACTTCTCTTGGTGGTGCAGGCACAACTCAGACAATGGGTCAAATTGCTGCCGCCCGTGCCCGTCTGGGTGGGAATGCCACATCAGCCGGAGGCCCAGCGCCTACACCATATGCGGTGGTGCATCATCCTTATGTGGAGCTGGACATTGTGGATGTCCTGACACCAATAGTGCCTGTGGTAGCTACTGCAGCAAATACAGCAGGTTATCAATCTGTTGGTGGTGCCTTAATGGAAGATGTCCTGAGAAACTATGCTGTGGGCAAACTCTTCGGGATGCCGTACATCACGGATGGGAACCTGGCCATTGACGGTTCTGATGATGCGAAAGGTGGTGCCTTTGCCATCGGTCAAGGAGGCGGTATCATCTATGTGTCGGCGAGAGAACCACAGGTGAGATCCACTAGGGACGAGTCAATGCGTGGCTGGGAGCTTGTCTATGTTGGTCGCTATGGAGTTGGCAACTACCTTAACGGGTGGACTGTTGAACTCTATAATGATGCTGCAACGCCTACTTAAAGTATGGTGTGAACAGAAAAAAAGAGCGGGGAGAAGGACAGCGCTCTATAAAATACTGAAACCAAACTAGAAAAGGAGGAAACATGAGTTTTCCGAACATCATATACGGTGACTTCGGGGATGAGAAAGTAACATCCTCAACGAGAATCGGTAATCTGCCCCTGGGGGCTAAGATGGTGCTGCCTGACGGAAGTGAGTATGCCCATGCCAAGGCTTCGGCTACTGCTCTGGTGGCTGGCAACCTGTACCAGTCCAACACGATGACTGTTGTAGCCGGGTCTGCTGATACTGGGATGACAAATAACCTAGTGCTAGTAAGTGATGTCGCAGCTAGCGCCCGGTCACTTACGGTTACGCTTGCTGGCACGGCCGGACTCTCCAAAAACCTGCTCAAGGACGGTTATATTTGGGTCAATGATGTAACCGGTGAGGGTGAGAGATACCGGATCAAAAGCCATCTTGCTGCTGCTCAGGGTGCGAATGTTACCATCACCCTTGAGGACAACGATTACGTCAGGACGGCGTTAGTGGCGGGTACAACCCAGCTTGGTATGAGACATAACGAGTTTGACAATGTCACTATTACCACAGCAAATACCGTTAAAACTGGCCCCTTAGCTGGTTGGGCGACAGTGCCTGTTACTGCCAGCTACTACTGTTGGTTGCTTCGTAGGGGTGTAGTATCTGCCCTGGCACAAGGGACGCTAGTTCATGGTGAGCAGGTTATCGCTTCACAGACCACAGGCGGAGCCGTAGGTCCACAAGCAACAGGGACTATAGCAGTACAGAAGGAACGCCATACAATAGGCGAGGTTATGGCTGTACCTGCTGCGTCTACAGAGTACGGACTCATCAAGGCATCTCTGCCATAGGGTTAACCTGAACTAAATTCGTGAAGGGTGGGGGTGTAAAAGCCCCCACCCACAGAGTGATGATGGATGAATGAATGATTTGATATACCCGGTAAAGGCACGGACAGATGGGGTAAGGCTAGATGTTCATATACCCACTTATGGTCATCTGGGGATGACTGAGGCTTGCATGAATGCGTTGTATTCCAACACGCAGACACCTTTTCACTTGATTGTAACTCATGCCCCCGATAGTGAAGACGACTTGACCGAGGAATGGTTCAAGAGGCTAATGAAGCACATACACAATATCACCTTCATAGAAAGGGACTCCTGGAAATGTGGAAATCAGTTCTTTAATGAAGCACTCAAGCATACTCAAACAGATTATTTAGTCACTATGATGAACAGCGTTAGAGCAGAACCAGGCTGGGAAGTAGTGGCTTTAGATATTATGAAGCAGAGACCTGAAGTTGGGACTATAGGCTTCAAGTGTTTATATGGGGAATATTCAAGATTTTACGGATCCATCGAAAGTGCCGGCATAGCGATGCGGGGGTATACACCAGTGGATATAGGCAAGGATTTGCCAGGTCACAGACTGAATGAATCCTACTCTGTCTTGGCTGCTCAGTGGGCTTTTGCAATGCACAGAGTGAAGGCACTGGTAGGGAATCTGGAAGAAAACCACTATCATGGTCATGTGGGCTGGGATGATATTGATAACAGCTTTGTTCTTAGAAAGAAGGGATGGGAGATTCTTTATTGCGGTATGGGTGCAGGTTATCATAACACGAGAGCCTCAAGGGGAGATGACTCACCGGAAGCTGCCAAAAAGAATATTGAAAATGCCCACACCTTTTACAAGAGATGGGGATACTGGGAGATGTTTTGTAAGGATAAAGGTCTGAATCAGGCAGGACAGCCAACAACGAAAATGGCTGAGAGGAAACGAAAGAAGAGATGAGAGTTCTTTTAATTGCCCCGACCTTTCATTACAATGATAATTATCCTGCCTTCCTCTCATTTAGCGACTTCCCATCCGGGTTAGGGTATCTTGCCTCTTCCCTGAAAGAAGCAGGGCATCAGGTTGTTGGGTTCAACCCCAATAATATCATAGGGTATGTGTCGGCACAGGTCATGCTCAAAGATAGGCTGACAGGCTTTCTAAGGCAAAATAAGGCCGACTTAATAGGTCTTGGGGGGTTATGTACTGATTACGCTTTCTTAAAAGATGCTATCGCTATTATCCGTGATACAGTCAAAACGCCCATTGTCTTGGGGGGGAATATAGTTACCCATGATGCTGAGTTTATAATGGAAACCCTCAAGCCTGATTGGGGTGTGATTGGTGAGGGGGAAGAGGTTGTCGTCCAACTGGCGAACGGAGTGCATCCAGACAAGATTAAGAATCTTGCCTATTGGCCAGTACCAAGCACACTAGCTTTCACAGAAACAGATTTTGACTATCGTTCTCTTGACGAAAGGCCATTCCCAGATTACGAACCCTTTGGAATACGGGATATGCTTGATAATTACTCAGATGCCACCCGGCTGATGTATAAATACTCGCAGCCTTATCCGAGATTATCCACTATTGTGACTGCTCGGAGCTGTCCATTCAACTGTACCTTCTGTGTTCATCAGGGGGGGCCGAAATATAGAGCTCGTTCCATTGAGAATATCATGCAAGAAATCAATGAGACATACGAGAAATATAAGTACAATATCCTTCTGATTATGGATGAACTCTTTGCTGTGAACAAGGAATATATGAAGGAGTTTTGCCTTGCACTCATAGCAGGTAAGGAAAAGTATGGCTGGGACTTTCACTGGACTTTCCAAACTCATGCTTCGGCATCTTTCGATAAGGAAGCTCTTGACCTTGCCAAGAAAGCAGGCTGCTTCTTCTTCAGTTACGGGCTGGAAAGTGCCTCCCCGACTGTACTCACGAGCATGAATAAGAAATCAAAAGTGCCTCAGATTATTGAGGCCATAAAGCTGGCTGAGGAAGCAGGAGTTGGTTTTGGGGGTAATCTAATATTTGGAGACCGCGCCGAGACAGATGAGACAATACAGGAATCGCTGGAATTCTATCTCAAATATTGTAAAGGGGCTTTCGTCTTTCTAGGCTTTGTGACTCCATATCCAGGGAGTAAGATATTTGATGACTGTTTAGAGAGAGGAATCATCAAGGATAAACTTGAATACTACGAGACGATTGACAAGATTACTTATAACATGACTGGCCTAAGCGACCTTGACTTAACGCACCGCTACCAATTACTGAATGTGCTTGAGCGTAGTTGGTTGTTGACGGCTTCAGTGGCTACGGACAATTGGGAAGAAGACACGGAGGCAATAGATAATGTCCTGGTTCCCTTCCATGGCAAAGTTTACAACATACGGACGAAATGTCCTCACTGTGGGGAGGAGGTGTTTTATAGGCAGATGATGCCAAGGATGAACGGGAAGTCTTGGTTGGGTACAGGCTGTACTAAATGTAACCAGAGATTCAGGATAGATATAGTGGGGGGATGATGGATGATCCAGTAATAAAAGAGCAGATAGCAGAGCAGGGGTATGGTAAGACTGGGGATGTCGGAGGCCAGCCTAAAATAACCTACTGGACTCCTGACGGCAGGATGATTAGGGCCATGTCAGACATACATGAGTACAGGAGAGGTAATGGGAACAACGTGGAAACTGGTCAGAGAGATGCCAATCTGGATAAGGGTTGGTTGATGGCTAAACCTGAAACTCTCCAACTTTATTGTCCTCATTGCGACAGGTGGCATCCGACTCAAGAGGAGATTAAAAGATGCGGGAACAAGAAGAGAGGCTTTGAGACCAGATGGGAAAAGAAGGCAGGAAAGGAAGTTGGTAAAGATGACCGTGTTGGCAAGCTGGAATCTGAGATGACTGACATTAAGGGAATGCTAAAGGAACTGTTGGGGAGAAAATGAAATGGGAGTTTTCTTTAACAAGAAGCTGATGAATGCGAAGGATATTCCATTAGCCACGCCAAAAAATAGAGCACCGCTTGAGCAGATGAGGAGGGAGTTTAATGTCGAAAATATGGGTAGCACACAGGACGCACAGGAAAGCCCTTTACCTGCCGATGCAGGGGACAGAGCAGAATCCAAACCTGATGTTCTTTCTGCCCAAGATGGAACCAAGCCAACTAGACGAGCTCGTAAGAAGCGAACTACAAAAGCAAGGCATAACAAATGAGTCTGTGATTCACGACATTATAGAGAAGGCAGAAGCCGAATACGAAAAGAGGCGAAAGGTGGAGGAGACTCAGCGTGAAGTTCGGCGCTTGATGAAGATAAAAGAGGCTGGTGGAAAACTAATGCAGGTTGGATTTAGACGATGGAAACAGGTCTTCTTCCGCCCAGTAGGGGGTAAATAATGCATCCATATATGTCCGTAAGGCAGAGATTAGAACGAGCCTATCTGAAAAAGCCTGGACATCAGGCAGGATGTGTTCTCGCTGGCAGCTTCCCAAAACCCAGAACCGGGAGTGATGTTTGGTGGGATTACTCACCACAAAAGAATCATAGCACAATAACCGGTGCTGTTTGGACGAGATTATCTAGCGGTCTATGGGTCTTAGACCTTGATGGTTCTGATGATATGGTGGTTACAAAAAATAATATAGGCATATCCGGTAATGACTCATGGACTCAGGTAGGTTGGGTAAAGTCAGACAATTTCACAAGTTCAGCAAAATGTGCCTTTGGCTTCCTGTCCACCCAATCAAACGATACAGGGCGAAATACCATTATGCACCACGGCAGCAAGTGGCAAATCTTTACTTATTATGACGCTGGGTATGTTCTGCTGAATACCAGCATTGCGGTCACTACAAACTGGACTTTACTCTGTTTTTATCACGATGGAACTATTAAGGTAAGAGTATATGAAAGTGGAGCAGTAAGTACCTACTCTAACCCTGCTGGGGCTAAGACACTAGCAGTAATAGATGATAAGTATAGTATTGGAACTTATGCTGGAACTGCTAGTAGCCCCTACCCTTGGGCTGGGTTGTTAGGCTTAAATAGAGTATATACCAGAGCCCTTTCTATTGATGAGATGGATACTATATTTAACAGGGAAAGACACCTATTTGGAGTGTGAATTATGGCAAAAATAAGAGTAAGAATAGACGCAATCCTGGATACGGATGATGGGAGAACTAAGGACAAGTTGGTGGATGGCCTAGAAGTACTAAAGAGTAAGATGAAAAGGGCAAATGCTGTTGAGACTAGCTCTATTGTGGTTGAACGCTGTTACCATGATGAGACGCCCTCTAAACCTTGTGAGGTCTTATCTAGTTGGGAGAAACAGTGATAATAGTCCGTACCCCATTCCGTGTATCGTTTTTTGGGGGATGCACTGATTACCCCGTGTGGTTGAAAGACCATTGTGGTGCAGTTCTCAGTACGGCTATTGACAAATACGCTTATATAACCTGCCGTGTTCTACCACCATTCTTTGAGCACAAGTATCGTATTGTTTGGTCAAGGACAGAATTGACGCAGACACCTGAAGAGATAGCCCATCCGACAGTCCGAGAGACTATCAAATATATCGGTACCAATGCAGGATTAGAAATTCACTATGATGGGGATTTACCTGCCAGGACAGGGCTTGGTACCAGCTCGGCATTTACGGTTGGGTTACTTCATGCCTTGTATGCCTTGAAAGGTATGATGCCTTCCAAACTGGGTTTAGCGAAAGAAGCTATCCATATTGAGCAGGGTATACTAAAACGAAATGTGGGCTGTCAAGACCAGCTTGCTTGTGCTTTCGGGGGTTTCAACCGGATGGAGTTTAGTCGAGACGAGGTCACGGTATCTCCACTTACTTTGACTTCAGATAGGTTGAGGGAACTAGAAAGACACTTGATGTTAGTCTTTACCGGCTTTTCAAGAGATGCCTCTGAGATAACCGCCAAGCAGATTAAGGCAACTCCCAATCATAAGAACGAGTTAAGTGAGATGTGCGATATGGTACATCAATCTGCCTATATACTCCAGTCCTCGACAGATATACGGGAGTTCGGCAAACTAATGCACTGTAGCTGGCAGTTAAAGAAATCCCTTGCTGATAGTATCACCTCGCCTTACATAGATGAGATATATGGCAAAGCCTTGGAGCATGGGGCTGAGGGTGGTAAATTGCTCGGCGCCGGTGGTGGTGGGTTCATGCTGTTTTTTGCCGATCCAGAAATCCAACCCAAGATTAGAGAGGAATTAAAAGACATCAATGTGGCAGGCTATTCCCCCAGCCAAGTGCCATTTCGATTTGAGAGAACTGGGAGCCAGGTGATATTTTATGAACCAGATGGTTATGTTGGATAAGACAGACCTAATAAACTTTGAACAAGAGATGGCCGAACTGTTTAATGCCGGGCAGATAAGGGCGCCAATCCATCTATCCCGTGGGAATGAAGATGCCCTGATGGATATCTTTCGGGATATAAAGCCTGAAGACTGGGTGTTCTCCACACATCGAAGCCACTATCATGCCCTGTTGAAAGGTGTGCCGCCTGAATTAGTCCAGCGGGAGATACTTGCTGGTAGGAGTATCTGCCTTAATTTCCCTGAGTATAATTTCTATTCCTCAGCTATAGTAGGTGGTAGTCTTCCACAAGCTGTAGGGGTAGCTATGACTGGGAAGGATGTATGGGCATTCGTAGGGGATATGGGATCTCAGACTGGTATCTTCTCAGAGTGTCTTCGGTTTAGTGACCGAAATGCCTTGCCGATAAACTTTGTAATTGAGGATAACGGATTCAGTGTGATGACACCAACCTCCGAGGTATGGTCTGCGATTGGGAAGGATGTATGGGCGTTTGCACACTATAAGTACAAGAATACATATGGTCACCAGGGAGCGGGTAAGAATGTCATATTCTGATGAACTTACCAAGGCAATGACCTGGCTGGGAGAACAGCCTGAAACTGTGTTTCTGGGGCAACAGACTGTATTCCCTGGTAATGGACTTTATAGAACGCTTGAGGATGTTCCTCTTGATAAGCGGATTGAGATGCCGGTAGCTGAGGATATGCAGATGGGAATAGCAATCGGGATGGCGAGGGCTGGCAAAGTCCCGATAACGATTTACCCACGGATGGACTTTCTCTTGTTGGCGATGAATCAGCTTGTAAATCATCTTGACAAGTATCCTGCGGGAGTAATAATCAGGGTTTGCGTGGGGAGTAAGACGCCTTTAGATCCTGGCCCGCAGCATTCAGGCGATTATAGTGAGGGATTGGAAAGTATGCTTGATGAGGTTAGGGTGATACGCTTGCTTCATCCTCTCAATATCATGCCTGCCTATGTGGGAGCTTATGCAAGAGCCCGCAGCATTCAGGCGCTAAACGGGGATTCAACAAATTGCGCACCCCCCAGGAGTCATCTTCTAATAGAATTTGGAGATAGGTATGGAATGGTCTGAACGCAACAAATACTCAAGCTTTAATTCCTATAAGGGTCTTACCTACTACGAAAACTACAAGAACATCGTGGCCTGGATGAATGGTGATGCCGAGTTGCGGCCTCCAGTAGAATGTAACCTTGACCCATATGCCGAATGCAATCTGCGCTGTGGCTTCTGCATCACTCAGCGATATCTCCGTGACAAACGGGAAGAGGTTGGCGAGATGAGAGTGCTGCCGGAGGATTACATGATTCGGCTAGTGGATTTTCTGGCCGATTGGGGAGTAAGGGGCTTCTGTATCAGTGGCGGTGGAGAACCTACACTCCATGATGCTACCCCTGCATTACTAAGACACGCTGTAAGAAAGGGGATGGAAGCCTCTCTCTTCACCAATGCTGTCAAGTTAAGCGATGAGATGATAGACGCGATGATGGTCTGTAAGTGGATTTCGCTTTCGGTCGATGCCGGAGATAGAGAAACCTATAAGCAGGTCAAGGGAGCAGACAGGTTTAGTCAAGTGGTACACAATCTTGAAAGGTTGTCTGCAGCTAGAAATGGTACAAATGTTTCTCTCGTCTTCAAGCTCCTCATCCTACCAGAGAATGCCGACTCCATATTCAAAGCTTGTAAGCTGGCAAAGGAAGTGGGACTACAGGCAATCCATATTAGGCCAGCAGACCTAGAACGCTTAGACATCACCAGAGCAAGCGAATCCACCTTTGATATTCCCAGAGTATATGAAGCTTTTGAGCGGTGCCATGAGTTGGAGGATGATAACTTTAGAGTGTTCACAGTCACCCACAAGTTTGACCCTGAGTTTCGTGTAAAGCACGACTTTGAAGGGTGTCTGGCTACTCCTCTAGTCTTGCCAATAATGACAGATGGTAACGCCTATCTCTGTGTTGATCACAAAATGGAGGCTGAGTACAAACTGGGGTCATGCTATCCCGATCCCCTGAAGACACTGGACTGGTGGGGTAGCGATAAGCATAGGGAATTGATTAAGAGTGTGAATATAGAGAGATGTAGCCGGTGTACCTGGGGCCAGTATAATAGTCAAATTGAGAATACGGTCTTAAAAGATAGTATGAGTTTGAGCTTTCCATAATTAAAGAAGGGTGAACGATGTATCAATGGCGCAAAGGAATAGCTAGTTGGGTAGATTCCCAAGGTACGCTTTATTTGTCTGTTCCCTTTAGTTGGTTGGTTGACGAGGCAGAAAAGATAGCAAAAACTTGGAAGGGGAATGTCAAAATAGGCGGTAGTGGCTTAATGCGACCTAGTGAATGTGAGGGTTTTGAGCCAATCCTTTTTCACAATGGATGTGCTACTTTCACAACTAGGGGATGTCCTAATAATTGTGGGTTCTGCGCTGTGCCAAAAATAGAAGGGCAGCTAACCGAGATACGAAACTTTAGACCAGCACCAATCATTTGTGATAATAACTTTCTTGCAGCTTCTAAGAAGCATATTAGATTAAGCATTGATAAGTTAAAGGTATTC
>CEPX01197298.1_pt1 | contig 15919 bp, 22 predicted proteins | sample 361361 | NCBI WGS metagenome assembly CEPX01 (sample SAMEA2619974, study PRJEB7988) | marine metagenome | biome: marine biome (ENVO:00000447); feature: mesopelagic zone (ENVO:00000213) & marine oxygen minimum zone (ENVO:01000065); material: "saline water (ENVO:00002010), including plankton... | reverse complement strand
CTCCGTCGCCAAGAGTCAATGACGCCGCAGTGCCCCCAACAGTTGTAAAATCTGGATTTGCATTTACTGTGTCAACGGTGGCGGTCCAGTCCAACCTGCCAGGCGTAAACGTTCTCCAGTCACCATCGTCGATACTAGTAGTTTCTATAAACTCTCTGTTCGCCGTTAGCACGTAAGCGGTTACGCCCTCGTCCGCCTTACCGTCGCTATCCCAGGTGACAACGCCTGCCGTCCCTTTTAGATATACTGTTCCTACTGACATAATAAACTCCTATACAATTAGTTCTGTTGTTCTGTCTGCTCGTATCATTATCTGATAGTCAGCCGTGACCATCCATATCTCATCAATTAACGTCGGTCCGATACTGTTTTCTCTCGAACAGACTACGAAATCGTTATCGCCGGTATTGAGCGTGCGTATGTTGTAGAGTTTTTCAAACTCCTCGAACATTATCATCACCTGTTCAATGTCGTCACCAAAGAAAGAAAACTGGACGATGTAATCGCCGAGAATATCCGTACTCGTATAGACCGGCACATCGGATATAATGCTAAATGTTATATACGGCGTAGGTGTGCCTTGATCGGCTAATCCCAACCACATACCATTAGACGATACGGCTTGCAATGCCCGGCCTTTCTTATACTTATTTGTAATAGCGGTGGTTAGTTCGATCATTTCATTGGTGCCGTTAGTATACTAGTTATTTTCTTTTGTGACTTTCTCAAACCTGGACGCAAATATGGACGAGCTAGTAAGTTTCTCTTGTCGTAACCCAATTCCAACGCTCTGGCGTAAACAACGTTGGTGCCAACTCGTTGCTCATGCTTACTGACAGACTCTTGCGTGATGCTTTGTCGCAGTGTTTTCGTCTGCCATTTGGGTGGCTCGCCAGGTTTTGAGTGTGTTACCTCCGCCCCTTTCGCTTGTGATGCTAACGATGGCCGTCCTTGCCTGCCTAGCAGTCGTTTAGTTTCACCAACTACCACCGCCCCGGCTTTCGGTAATCGTGAAGCCATCGCATTGTCTATGTCTAATATCAATTTATCGCCATCCCATTTAATCATACGATCTCCAATAACTCGACTTTCTGAAATATGCTCATCTGATTAGAGTTGTCCGGTTTGATAACCTCAAACGTTCTGCTTCCTAATAAAATCCGATCTTTAGAATTAATGTCATTCGCCGCATCGCAATATAAATTATGGTCCGATGTTACAGTAACCTTGCCGGATTGCTGAGACTCATTAGTCCGTTTCTGCTGCAACCGTCCTTGAAAACTACTTATATTAGTAGTAAACGTCTCAGCTCCCGCCCCATACTGATCCTGGGTAACGGTAGGGCGTTGTGAACTAAACGAGGAGATATATAAATGGTCTAAACTCATACATACACCTCACGCCGCCACATGGCCAGATCGTCGCTGTGACCGATCACCACTGATTGAATACCCTTACTTGAATCAACGTTGGTATAAGAATAATCGCCAATCTTTTCAGACTTTAAGGTGTTGTTAGTCGTTCGAGATTGAAAAACTTCAGCCGTTATCTCGATAGCTATCTGTTCTAAATCTGCCGGGATAGTTGCGTAACCACCGGTATAATCAATAAACACATCGTTCCATTGACCGAAATAACCTGCACCGCGATAAATAGAACCCTCAGTAAAATCGACTTGATAATCCATCAATCGCAAGTCAGGCACTTCCATATTAATCGTAGCGTCCTGCGTTTCTCTCGACCCAACGGGTATTAAATCCAACGATGCAATATTATCGAAATCACTATCCACCGTCGAAGCCGTCCAGCTCGTATGGGTGGTTATCTGAGTAGCCAGGCTCGATAAAGTGGTGTAAGTGGCAAACAAGTCCGTATTGGTTCCGGCGTTACTACCGCCCAGCATAATCGTACTGATGCCCGTAGCCGATACGCTTACCGTTGCCGATACCGAGCCTGAATCGCTATGCGTTATCTCAAGTACACCCCTACGTCCTACCGTTACCCGTGTAAGCGAGATAATCGGATAGTTTTTAATATAGATCAAAGGCGTCTGACTAGGGTCGTATCGTTCCATCACATAAGTGGTTGAATTAAATGTCCGGTTGCAATATGTCTCTATGGCCCGCGAAACGCGAGTTACCAGGTTGCCTATAAGCGTATCATAAGTAGTTATTGCCGCAGCAATACCTAGATACTCTTTGACGTTAGCGGTAGAGGTTAAATCGGCCATTTACTTCTTTTTCTTTTTTGTCAGATAATATTTAACTGCTATCGTTACTACAATCACCAGCGCCGCCCCTAATGCAGGCCATATCAAATGATCCACAATTGAGTCAACGCCGCCATGTGGATCGGGTGGATCATGCTGTATGGTGTGTTGTTGAGGTATAACGCTTTGTTCTGGTTGTCCTATATAGTTCATTTTGTGAATCCTGTTACTTGTACTTGTACATCAGCTACGCCGTCGGTATCTATGGTTAATGCCGCGTTGGTGTCCACCTTTATCGGGCGCGGGAATCGTATCTTATAGGGTCTGCCTGATGTGGTCATTTCGATTGGTCCTATTAAAGCTGTTGCGACGGAGGCGGTGGCTTCTTTTATAGATACGTCATCGACGTAAAATGAACCGGAGGTATCAGTATGAGACACTACAAGCATTGATGCACCATCTCCACCAGCAGATTCTTGATGAAAATGAACAATATGATTCCACGTATTAGCAGTTAATCCAGCAAAAGATGGTGTAGAAATCCATGCTGTATCAATTCCATTTGAAATATATATTCGACAATTTGTACTTGGTGGATAAATCCACAATTCCGTTTTATACCACTTATTAGTTGTAGTAGTAAATTGAGCCGACTGTATTCCATCATCCGTAGAAGTAGGCACAAAATGCCGACTATATGTTCCGCCATGAGTTGGATGTGAAGACTGTTCATTTGTACTTGAGGCAGACCAATTCGACCAAAAACCCCCAAGCTCCATGTCGCCATTGGCAATAAGCTCATCACCTTCCGCCTCCGTCTCACCTGATCCTATGGTTACGTTGGCTGCGGCATTACCGATAATAGAGACTTCTTCTAAATAAAGATTCTTACCAGCACCAGGCGGGGCTTTAATCTGTTCTGTCCCGGCTAACGCCGTTGTGCTCAAATTTGCTACCCAACCACTACTGGCAGCATTTAATTCTACAACGTTCAGGATACCGCCGATTACCGAACCATCGTCGTTGCCCTTGATCTCGTCGATATAGACCGTCCCGCTGGTCCCGGCGTCAACCCCACCGGTTAAGCCTGCGTTGAGCTGATCGAAGCCCCAGTCATCAAATAAATCAACGCCAGTAACGGTTCCTTTTAATTGGCTATCAATGTAAAGTATCAGAGTTGCATCACTTAGCAAGGCGGTTGACGCTTTGGTAGCGTGAATCTCTATAAGATGAGGGGCGTCGGTGATTAAAATATCAGCTGTGTCGGTCCAGGAGTCAGCATCGTCGCGCAACGATGCAAATAGATGATAGCCGTTTACCGTCGTGTAACCGAGAAAAACGCGGATATGCTGCTTTGAGTCAGCCGCAGACTCCAAGCCGCCGAGTCCGCACTCCTCCGTGTTGCCCATTGTGATTGAATTTGGATCTAAATAATACCGGTAACGAATCGTAGTGGTGCTATGGGTAAAATCAAGCTGTGCTGCGCAGTTGTCGCTCGCACCGTTGACAAAACAACTGATCCCGTAATTAGTCCCGGCTAGGGCAGCGGCAGTAGCGGTGGCCAAGGTAGCTGTGCCATTCAATGCAATAGCATCCCATTCGTCAACAGTTCCATCTTCGTGAGTAATATTAAATAATTCTGCCATTACTCTTTCTCGTCCTCCGACCATACTTTCGGCTCTCTGCCAATAGCAAAAGCAAACGAACCATCTCGATTTTTGTGTACATGAATCTGGTCTCTCTGCTCGATTGAAAACTTTGCCCGCAACGCATCTTTTATACCTGATTCTGTGCCAAACGAATCGCGCTGGGTTTTGAGCAGCATCCCCTTTTGTCCGTCAAGGGTAACAATGGTAACGGAATCCCTGCCGTCGCGCGATGATCCAAAGTAAGTAACGCCTAAATTCATAATTCTGTGTACCCTGATACATAGGTGTGCATTTGACCGCCAGCAGACGCGTCTATAGATAACTCTGTTGTCGCATCTATTTTTATAGGTCGTGTAAAGTGCATAGCGTACTGGCCGCCCGATGTAGTAAACTCAACCGGACCAACAATTGCGGTATCGACAGCGCCGCCCGTTATCCCTGATCCGATGGTAATGTTAATTGCCGAATTTGTGTTTATGCTAACGTACTCTAAATATAAATTACCGCTTGCGGGTGCAGCCTTTATTTCAACACCGGCAGAAACGTCGTCACTATCAAGATTGACTGCCCACCCTGCTTTGGCCAAGTTTAAGTTTGTTTTTGTTGTTGCCATAATATCCTCTTTAGTTGTGTGTTATCATACCTGTTCAGTTTTTCCTCTAACTACCGGACAAAACGGACAAAATTCGTCGAATTATGTCCGCTTTAGACAAACCAAAAGCAACAGGCGTAAGTGCTGTTGCAGGAAATAGATATGACTGTGTCGGTTAAAATCATCCGCCTGCCGTTATTATTTATGTCCGCTTATATGCAAATCGAGACTGCTATCAAGTTTGGAAAGAACCTTACTGATGTTGTCTATCACATAAGCATTTTTGTCTATTCCCGCTATTAACTCTTGTGAATCCTTCTGTGTAAATCTGGTCCTGTTGACCATCGCCTGCTCGGTCTTTATGCCATGTATCTGGCCAACGACCCAAATACCAAACCCGATCAAATAGGGGAGGAGTAACGCCATGTTTGCCTTGAACGCCCATGCCCATGGGCCATTTATTTCACCGAGGTTATTTCCTGCCATAGCAGCACCTTTCTTTTATAATCCCCGACAACCCGAAAGCTGCCGGGGTTGAGGAGGAGAAGTAAACTATGTCTTCTTAGCCTTTACTTTCTTTTTAGTAGTTTTAGGTAGAGACAGCGTTTCTAACTCGTCAATTGGCTCTTTAGGTTTAGTGGTCGTTGATTTTACCGGCTTAGAAAGTTCACAGATAATTTCCTCGCACGCCTTTTGCAAGGCAGCAGGAACGCCAGTATAATTATGTGCCTTAACCGCATCCTGAAGTTTCTTTTTTATATTCATAAGTTAAACCTTTCTATTATGCTACCGCAGGTTCAAGACTGCCGGATAGATCGCTTTCAGCGTCTTCGTAGTAATTCTCAAGCGATCCCAGATCGCCGCAAACAATGCCGTCTGTTGCATGGCCGCCACAACACCGATTATCAGCGGCAATGCCTGTGGCTGTGGCTCCCATATTGATACAAGTATCTGCCGTTGAAACTATGTTATAAATATAGTTGCCAATAATTGAACACAACGTAACAATACCCGCACCGCCGATACACATCGTAGCCCAGTCGCCTAATAAAATATTATTTCGGATGATATGGCCATCACCAGTGCCAGCTAAATTAATGAAATGAGTGTTAGCGGTGCCGAAGCAATCGCACCAGCAATCTTCGACCGTAATCCGATTCGAGGTAGTCGTGCCGCCATCCTGAATCCATATCTTAGCATTAAGCGTCGTTGACGTGTCTTTAAACCTACACCCGCGGACCGTGAAATCAGTTGCGTCAACATCAATTGCAGCCGCAATGTCGAGAAAGTTGGCTATAAAATGAACGTTCTCGACCGTAATACTCGCTGCATTTATTAAAATGTCCGCGGTATTGGCAGTATCTATAGTGACTGTTGGTTGATCGACGCCATTGCCAAGACCTATGACAGTGATACCAGCAACGTCTAAAGTGATGTCGCCTGCACTACTGCAAGTATCGGCATGGCCGGGCATAAGATAAATTACATCGCCTTGACTAGCAGTACATTGACCTACCGCATAATCCAATGTAAGAAACGGCTTATCTGGATTTCGGCCTGCACCTACACTGTCGGCTCCTGTTGCTGATCCGCTGTCAACAAAATATATGTCTCCAGTGGTCATCCCTTCGTCCACAACGGTATAAACACCTCCCGGCTGCTTCCTTGAAAATAATGCTGTCTTTCCCATTTTTCGGGGTTCCTTTCTTAAAATTGACCCTTGTTATGGTCGTTTCTTGTTATCATATTGAGTGACCATTTTATTATGTTCACCCTTAATTGCTTTCATACTTTCCTGAGTAGAGGCAAGCACCGCCCGGCCCTGTTTTATCAGATGCCGGGCAGTACCTATTTCCATTTCGATAATATCTCCGGAGCCGTTTTGGCCATAGGGCCTGGTTAGTTTAACCAGCATTAGTCTACCAACACGTCCGGGGAATTTAAGAACGATTTAGCGCCACTTAGGATGTAAAGCACGGCTACCAACTGACTCGTAGATGGATCGGCGATCTGAACACTAACAACGTCAAAGTTGTTGTCGGCGTCAAGCGTGTCGCCAGGAACTTCGATGATATACATGCCACCATCAGCGGTAGCTGCAATATCAAAGGTGTCGGACGTCACCGCCGTTTTTACCAGATCGGTTGATCCGATATCCGCAGCGTTGGTCCACATCGTACTAAATCCTAACGACTTTCCATCACCTTCAGCTACAGCCGTTGACTGTTGCAAAGTTACCGCAGGCGTAGCAGCCCCTAATACGCCACACTGGATGACAATAGTTAAGTGATCATGGTTTTTCATGCTTACCGCGTCGCCGCCAGTTGCGCCACCATTGATATCAATAGGGGCGACTCCTACAGCGTACCGCACATCTTCATTCGTTACTCTTGGCATTTTATATGCTCCTGATTAATTGTTTAATTTTCATTACCTATTGGTATACATCGGACTAGGCTCGCGCAGCCAAACTGACAAACGGAGACAGGGTACTTCCATTGCGTGGAGTCAGTGCCGTTTTCCACCAGCATTTTCCGTCCATCCGTTGACTGATCCTGAAGCTGGTCTCAAATTGATCAAATTTCAAATGTATCGAACTCTGCATCGCCTGTCCGGTCGTTGACTTTCCGCCAATTAGATACTGACTAAAATCACAAAACATAATGTCGTTAGCATCTCCAACGGTCGCAGCTTTCTCAGTGAGGATAAGAGGCCTGCCAAGCAACGTGGGAACGAATGTTCCTTGCAACACCTGGTTTTGCAAAATACCAACAGCGCTACCGCCCGTGCCTACCGCTAAACTCATAGTAGCTAATTGCGGGAACGTGTTATTGTTAGCGATCCAAATAGCGCGACTCTGTGAAGGCGGGTACATGCGGGAAAACATTTTAACAATGTTTTCCGCCACTATAGTATCTGCAGCCTGACCCGTTTCTTTCGCTACAGAAACAAGACAATCTGCATTGGTGACACCTTGCGGTTTTCCAACACCCGTCCCATTTAGAAACGCCTCGTCCATTTGGTACTGGAGCGCGGTAGAAAACTGAGCCGGAAGCATGTTCTCGAGAGAGACAATCGAATCCTCAAGCAACTCATCCGTAACATGAGCCAACGCCTTAAGTGCGTTTAATTTAAGACCCACTTTACCGAATGTCGGTTTGGATTTCGTTGGGGCAGTACCTTCGTCACCCCAGTATGCGAGTACGCCGCCAAAAAGGGTAGTCGCATGGCTAGATACATCGATGGCAGGTATTTCTACCGAGCCATTCGGGGCTGGAATAAATGTGGCGCGCGGAAAGACGATACTCTCTTCGACCGCGTTTGTGAGTATGGTATTCCTAAATATCGTAGGAGCCAAAACTCCGCCATCCGATTGAATCGCCTCGCCCATTCCGGTTGCAACCTTGGTGTCTGCATTAACCTCGTCGGAAGCAAGCCATTTATCCATTTTTTCAGATGGCTTTCTGCCCGGGCATCCCATCTTATGAACATCTGCACAGAATTCCGTGAACAGGTTGTAACCACCGTTTTCCTGATATTCTGGGTCGTCATTATAGTTATCATGTACCCGGCCAATCCTAGCGACAGCCTTACTCATATCCTTCATGCCTTCGAGTATTGGGTCCAGCGCGTCAGCAACGCCCTGTCCATAAAGCTCACCGGCTTTCTTGGCAGACACCGCCGTCGTAGCCACTTTTACTTCGATAATCTTATCGTCGATGTAATTCTGCATGTGAACAAGATCGGCTTTTTCAATACGAAATTCATCGCCGCATTCGTATGACTCGCCTGCGTACTTCCAGCCTTCAGCTTGGGATACCACAAGGGTAATCATTTCTTTCGTTGGTTCTCGCATAATAATATGCTCCTATATAATAAATTATAGATGTTCGGTATTTATTGATGATTTGGCCGCTTATCCGCAGAAGGCAGTTTCAAATCACCCGTCGAATCTCACTATCATGTTACTCTACCAAGTATTTTTACTTGGTATTCTTCGGCCACATCCGCAGCGGCCTTTGCTTTTATTTTGTCTGGCTCAATAAGCCTCTCCGTCTTTACCACCCTCTCCGTCTTTACCACCCTCTCGGTTTTTATCATTGGGTGGAGGGCAACTATGGGCTGCCAATCAAATATTGGCTCTGTTTTTACTATTGTGGTCATATCTACCCTATCAATATCAACGTTTTTTTCAGTTACACCCAACCATGCAGGCAAATTTTTTGCCTTAGACACCATCTGGATAACCGCGTCCGTGTTAGCAGGCACGCCGACAACGGAAAACTCTAACAATTCAGTTTTGGTTATCATGCGTTTGATGCCGGGAAAAGACTTAACTTCTTCATCAGTAGGCAACCTAGCCCCGCCCTCTTTGATGCCAAAGCCTATTGAGGTGGTGGTAAGTATACCGTCCTGCATTAACCCAAACGCCTCTACTGCACGATCTGTTTTCTCTGATATAAATCCCTTGGCCATAATGCCTGACTTGCCTTGTGGGTTAGTATGTCTCTGTATCCATTCTGCCTTGCCTATAGGCAACTCCCATGCTTCATGGTTCAAAAAAATAATAGGATTTTCTTTATAGTTTTTTAAGTCCATGCCCTTCGGATCAATTACATCACCATCTCGATCTACTTGATTAGTTGTAATCGTTGCCACAAACTCTCTCTTGCCATCCTCAACACTGAACTTGCTTAATGTGCCGTCGTATTTGTTGCATTTAGTTTCAATGTAATCCATTTGTTTTATCCTTTTAACTGTTTTATCATCCACTTACCCCATCACTTGTTCTGGTGTTTCAATTATTGATGGTGATTCAACTACTGGAAGCCAGTCGCAGCGGCAATTTACGTGCTTTGGTATAACCTGTTCAGACGATCCTATCGGATAGACATTGCCATTTAATGGCCAACAGATTTCACATGAGTCACTTGCTGCTGAAAACTCTTTATATTCGACTCCAGCTTCTTTATAAGACGCGACATTTCCGTCCGCCCAAGCCGCTGACGTTTCCGTGCGAGCAATCATCTCTGCGCGATATCGTAGCTTCTTTTCGGCTTCTTTGGCTACCTGGACAGCGACCTCTTTTTGAGATGCGCCAGACGCAATTAACTTATTCTCAAAGTTTTCTAATGCCCTTATTTGCCTTCCGTTTAAGCCCACCGTTTCTCGTATTTTTTTCTTGAGTTGTCGTTGGCTCTGCCCGACACGAATCGCCTCTGCCACTGAATCCTTTAGCGCTTTTCTTACATCCTCTACTATATCTGTTACCCTGTCAGCAGCAAATTTTTCGGCACTGGCTATAGCGTGCGGATTCTGGATGTCCCATTGTTGAATATCCGGCGTAGTTATCCTGGCCCGCCGCATTCTAGTAATGCCGCGACCTGCTCCATCATTGTAAACGTTTATAAGGGGTTGCTTCATTATCGTAACACCCTGGGAATTAATCTCATGCCACGGGATAAACACATCGACTACAGATGGATCGGAGATATAAGCAGATGTAAGATTGCCCGCCACTAGTATTTTTGTGGTGTGAAGCCATTTACTTGTTGCTATTTGTATATCAACGCTTGCAATCGGAGACCCATCATCTAGCGTCTGAACCTTACTTGCCCGCCGCAGATCTATAACTTGTCGCATAGCCTTCGCGTCTTCTTCGTCTTCAAAATCTTCGTCCTCTAGATCCTCGTTATCAAAAGGTTGGACGACAACCGGATCAGGGGTATCAGACAAGTTGTGCCAGTCGCCTTGAACTAGCGGCTCATCGCCCCATTCTACCGAGTCTTCACCCATACTCACTCGATGTTCGTTAATGGTCATCGAGTTGTTGGCCAGTCGGGAGTCGGCTTCTTTAAGCTCAAATTCTTTGTCTTCAGGCACCGGATTATCAAAGGCCACAAAAATATTCTGGTCATATAGCGGCATGATATTCTGGTTGATGACCTGTTCGATACGCTTTAGCTTGGGCATTATAGTGAACTTACCATACTGTCTTAACCCCACATCAGCGTTGGCGCGGCTCACTCCATCCTCAGACACCATCGAAACGGGGATGCCATAGGCAGCTAATATCTGCTCTTTGGTCATCTTGCTCCCCTCCGCATAATTAACATCTTTAGGTTTGCTGCCTACGGATACAGGTTTAAGGCCTCCAGTCAACATGCCCCACTTGCCCGCCCTCTTCCAACCCTTGTGTATCTTGTCAATTGCCGCCCGGAGCCGTGTCATTGTTGGTTCGTTTGGTGTTTGTTCAGTCGTCAAGAAAAACGGAATAACCGCCCCATTCTCCAGCACTGCGTTTTCGTATGCTTCAAAACGAGCATTGAGCGTTACAGGCAACTGGGATGCCTCTAGCGGGCCCAGACCGTAGTAAAGGTCCAGCGGGTTAGTATATTTGAAATGGGCTACCTCCTCCGTCTCAAGTTTTTTCAAGGGTTGGTGTGACCCAAACTCATAATACGCTATGCCGTTAGGTATGCTCTTTTTGATGGTCATTATCTGGCTAGGTAATGTCCATAATTCAATCGGTATATCGTTTGGACCCATGAGCAAATGCCAATAAGCATTACCCGTAAGCTCTAAGAACAGCGCCGTCGTCTCGATCATCTCAAAGCCATTAGTAAACGGATTAACCTGACGAATCAAATCCAGCCAGGGATGAGCTATGATCTCCTCAACCTCGCCGCCGGCCATGATCGGACCTAGATGCGACTTGGTTTTGAGATAAGCTTTGGTCGTAGCCGATACCGGCCTGGTCCGTCCCATTGCCCGCACCATTGGCCGGGTCTCTTTAGCTGAATACAAACGGAGCGGCACACTGGCAATGCTCGACGCGTTCTTAGACGCACAAACATAGACCCAGTTGGTATATTGTGAGAGAAGTTTCTTGTATGTCTTAGGCTGCGGGTCAGATAGGTTAAATAACTGCTGAGGTGGCAAAGCCGCCCGTAATATCTCTTGGGTCTCACGAGCAAGCGTTACCGCCTTGATCTCCTCTACAGTTTGTCTTTTGAATAGTCCTAGCATAATATTTTCCCAAAAAAAAGAGGCCTTTGGTCCATTGTGTTTGGATACCAAAAGCCTCTACATAAGCTCGTGATGTAGCACTAAACGTTAATTAATCGTCTATGCTTACTTTTTTGGGATTGTTTTAGTCCATTCCGAATCTCTACTTTGCTTATCCATTGCCACTAACATCTCTCTATGCTTGTGCTTAACAGATTCATGTATTAGCTTGCCTGTTCCATCTCCATACAACCCTTGCCAATAGTATTCACTTCGATCCATTTAATTAACCTCCCCGGCACCCACAGACTCAACTGCCAGCCCATGTGAGTTATATTCGACATCACTATAATATTCAGCTCCAAACGTAATTACAATGGCGTTTTCGGTAGTGTTGGCACAGACGATTTGTTCTGATTCCATCATTACGTCCTTGCTATAGCTATAAAAAAACACGACAAAAGATATTACCCTATTTTCAGCATTATAGCTAACTTTTAGCCCATTGTCAACAAAAAACTGTTAGCGGCCCGACATAACAGTTTTGGAATTATTTGAGATTATGGGCACAATCCAATATCAGACTACCGACAATCCCCTTAAGACTAATGTCCGGCTTGCTGCCAGCACAAAACAGCCTTGCGGACGCAGGACGGCTATTTAATACCGATAAATCCCTGTCGTCGAACTCAATCGCTATGTGCACATCTTCGCTATTATATTCGGTTTCATTGCCCACTTTGTCGGTTATGGTGACTTTCAATCTTTCTCCTTCAAGTCCTAGTCTGTCTTCCTTCCCTAATGAATCTAGTTAACCACTTTAAAATAAGCATAAAACCAGATAATGGTGTTTACGCTTACCGCCCCAAGCCAGAAATCTCCTGGGATATATAATAAAAAAGTAAAAACGACGTCATTTGTCCGAAAACGACGTCATTTGTCCGAAAGCGACGTTCTTTGTCTTGCCTCTAATACCTGATATTCAGGGTTGTATCCATCGCTGATGCCTGCCCTTATTTTTTTAATACCTGGCTTGACTGGTTTTATATTACCCATCATGAATACATGCCTCCCACTCACAGGTCAAGCACCGAATAGCGGTAAATACCTTGCCCTGGCCGACATTAAAGTCCTTACCACCGCACACTTTACAGCGTAACAATTCTGCCGGAGAATCGTCGCCGGCCTGACCAATGTGAAATACATCTGTGTCTCCCGTATGAAGGACAACCGGGTCTCTGGCGGCCGCCGCATCGACCGAAAGGAGTCCGGGATAAAAATCTAACTGTTTGATGTACCGCCTGTTGTCCCATTTATTGATTTTTGTCATTCCCAGTCCTTCCATTCATCCTCCTCGTCGTCCATACCCGCCAGAACAGCCATGGTAGCGACCTCTTCAACCCCTTCACCACCATAGACGATCTGAATGTCATCTTCACCATAAGCTATACCGTACCTAACTGCGTCCATTAAATGGTCATTAAACTTGACCGGTTCGTCCAGTCCGTTACCTTTTGCGTCTTCTCTCCACTTATAAGCACTCGATTCTTTTCGGAGATTGTCGCTCTCTAGATGATAGTATATCTTTTTGGACCGTACAATATCAATACCCCTTCTGACAGAATCTACGCCTTTATGGCAGGCGTGGACGTCGTAATCATGCTGATATATCTCTTCGATCCGATCCGGTTCGGCGCAATCAGCGACCATTAGATGGCCTTTGTCGATCAATTGGTCTAATCGGTCGATCAAGTTGGGGTTCGTTAAGCCTGACTCGTACAGCAGCTCCTTGAGGTAAACTACGTCGTCTAGATAGTTGATTTCGACTAGTGCTGTGGGGTTATTATACCCAAAGTCCAACCCATAGCGAGTATCGTCGAACGATTCAGGCCAATCTTTGCACACCTCCCAGTTGGTGTAAATCGTGCCTTTAAGGCTTGCCCATTGGCCCAAAGCGTATATCTTATGATAAGACACATCCATATCAATTAGCTTTTCTATCTGCTCACGCTCTAATTCAGGTAGAAAAGTATTATCTTTATATGTCGAATGGCATACCCCGACATCATTAGGTGGACTATCTGTCAAATCCTTGAGATATGACATCTCATTTGACGGGTTGAAGGTATAAAATAGCTGATTAATGCCGTTCTCATTGGCACCCCTTGCCCTTAAGTTAAGCTGCAGGTAATCATCTAACACTGTCTCGTCGGCTTCTTCAACCCAAACGTAATTGATGCCCTCAATTGATTTTAGCTTGCTAACATCGTCCAGCGAGACGAAAAACATCGTGTTGTTGCCATATTCAATAGTATAGTTTGATTTGTTGATCTTGGCCGGGAGATCGTATTTCTTTAGAAAGTCAAGCATTAACAGCCAGCAAGACTTTCGTAAGGAAGGCATGGTCGCTCTGGCAATTACGATCCGAATGTTCTTTTCAGCGTAAAACTTCTCGATTAGCAGATATTGGGCCACAGGCCACGATTTACCGCTACCAGCCCCACCATAAATCAAGTTAATCCTATATTTGGACTTACATAGGTAGTCGTAGGTCTTTTTGCTTACTCTTACTTTGAGGTTTTTCTGGTTTTCGATCATTACTTCTGTTGTTAAGTTGGGGTTTCGCACATATCATCCATCTTACCAACCAACGAATTTACCAGGCATTTGGAACAACCACCAAACAACAAAGGGTTTTGATGACTACAATCATCTAAGCCAATTTCACTACTCAGCCTCGAAAGCTCATAACGCAGCTGATTGAATTTGACGGCGCTTACTGTTATTGTACGAAATCTCACCTACTCTCTCACAATGGTTATATGCAAATCCGGCATAGGCGGCGTGGCGTCGATGGGTGCATCGCGTTGGTACGCCTCTTTCATTCGATCCCAGGACTTATCTGCCAGCTTTGGTTCTCGCATCATCTCAAATACATCGCGCAGCACCGCTATTTTTATTGCCGTGAGCTTAGTTTTAGCAAGTTCTTTTTTTAACTCTGCTTTTGTGAACCTTAGATACTTGGCTCGCCAGTAATTGGCATTGGTCTTAATCTTTGGCTTGCCTTCAGGGTTCAGGCGTTGTCCCGGCTTGATACGAGTAGCCTTGCCGTCCTCTAGCAAATTCGCTCCCCTTTTCGCCTTCTTAACTGGTATTGGTTTGTCGTTTGCTATCATACCGCTATCGCCTGTTCTTCAAGTTGTGCTTTCTTATTAGTTAAGTTCTCCCAACGCTTTACAGCAACATCAACATAGCGGGGTTCAATCTCGCAAGCATAGCATTTACGGTTGAGTTGTTCTGCTGCTATGATAGTAGTGCCAGAGCCTGAGAATGGTTCGTACACCAACCCGCTATTAGGCGTGCTTGTTTTAATTGCCCTTACTGTCATCTGCACAGGCTTTGGTGTTGCGTGGTTGTGCCTCTCTTTACCTTTTACCCTGTTATATCTCCACACGTCAGTCATATTTTCGTGGGTGTTGTCGAAATATGCCCTAGTGGAATAAAAGTCTTTTTTGAGTTCGTCGTAATCTTTTTTGAGTTCGTCGTAGTCTTTTTTGAACGCGTCGTTTTTGGCTGCTTGCTGTAGTTTTACATACACATCCTCTGTAATAAAACTCCATTGGCTTTTTCCTGTCCAATGGTCAAAACTTAACTCGCTGTGCCCCGCAACCCGCTTCATAGTTGGTATATCCCACCCCATTTTCTTTCTTTCTGCTGCCAGATACGACCGTATCGGCTCCCACCCCTCCCAGTAATTGTCGACGTTATTGTTGAATCCTTGCTCACCAAGCATGAAAAATAAGCATCTTTCCGACGCTGTAGGGTACATTCGGTGCTGGTCTGACCCCATGCCCTCGCCATGCCCTTTATCCCACAATATTTCGTTCCTGAATGTTAGACGCTCTGAATCGTTCAGACCTCCCAGTCTATACCACAACCGCCATAAGTCTTGGCTGTTACCCCATATATAACAGCTTCCGTTATCTTTAATATATGGTCGAGCGGATTTCCACCACATCATTTGAAATTCATCTAACTTGTCTCGGTAGAGATTGTCGTTTACTATCCCGTCTTTTTCCTTACCCATACCGTAAGGTGGATCAGCATGGCACAACTCCGCTTTCTCCCCTCCCATCAACCTCGCCACATCCGCTTTACTGGTCGAATCTCCACACAACAACCGATGATCACCTAACAGCCACAAGTCTCCTGTCTTGCTGATGGGGTCTTCTGGCGGCTCTGGTATCTCATCCTCTGTTATATCGCCGCTGGTGGTGTCCAGGCCATTGAGTAAATCTTCTATCTCTTGCGTATCAAACCCCGACATCTCCAGGTCCTCCATGCCGGTATCGAATTCCTGAAATAGATCGCCCAATTTTGAAAAATCCCATTCGCCGCTTATTTTGTTGAGTGCGACGTTAAGAAGGGCGGCCTTATCGTCTGATAGTTCGATATAGACTA
>CEPX01053687.1_pt1 | contig 15921 bp, 19 predicted proteins | sample 361361 | NCBI WGS metagenome assembly CEPX01 (sample SAMEA2619974, study PRJEB7988) | marine metagenome | biome: marine biome (ENVO:00000447); feature: mesopelagic zone (ENVO:00000213) & marine oxygen minimum zone (ENVO:01000065); material: "saline water (ENVO:00002010), including plankton... | reverse complement strand
GATAAACACACCCAAAACCAAAGAACAGCAAGAGCAGATAGAAGAGTTAAGAAAAAGAATTGAAAATTTAGAAAGTTGATAGTTTTAAATAATTTTTAACAATATTTTAATACAAAATAAATTAAAAAATCAAATGAAAATCAAATTAAGTATGTCTGTAGTGTATGTATTATTAATTTTATTATTCTTAGCAGTAGGATATATTGTTCTTGATAAATATAGTGATTGGAAGCAAGGAAAAAATGTTGAGATTTATCAGCTCGGTGCACAAGCCGGTTATGAACAAGCGATTATTCAAATTGTAGATATCGCTGTTAGATGTGATCAAATTCCGCTAAATATAAATAACCAAACCATTAATGTTATTGCAGTTGATTGTTTAAATTTAAGTCGAAGCTAATTTCTAATTAGATGTGAAGTAAGTGGTTATTATAAAAAATTAAAACAATTCTGTAAAAATTCCTGCAAGAAAAATCAAACTAAAGATTCCAATAATAATCCAGTTAGTTGGGACGGAAAATTCCGGCTTTCTTTCTCCTTTTTTCTTTGCCCGCAAATTCATTAACAAAATCAAAATTCCTGCAAGCCCTCCTGAAACAACACCTCCTATTCCTAAGATTTTTATAAAGTTTGCTAAATCAAAAAATGTTGCAAGAAGATAAATAACTAAAGGAATTACTGAAACAAAAAGAAATGATAAATTCTTTTTGTTTAAATCATAATAGAAAATATCCCTCAAAGAGAAACTTAAAACAAAATAACTCGTAAGCATTGCAAAAATTCCCAGAACAACAATGAATTTTCCGAAAGATAGTGTAGCAATTTCACTGACATCATTTCCCAAAACACCTAAAATAATCAAAGTAAAAATAAAATACAAAAAAACAGGAATTAATGATCCCAACAAAATCGCTTTTTTTAATAACTTCTCGTTATTTTTAATTTCCATTCGTAATTCAGGAATCGAAGAAAAACCAAGTAAAGCAAAAAGAAGAATACCAAAAGGTAAAAACAGATTAGAGAAATTATAATAATTCAAATTATTTAGATTTATATTCGGATAAAACCAGACGAGCATTGTTAACAATACACTTATGATTGCGAGAACACCCCAAGTTTCAACCCTTTTCAAACCCCTTAAACCTTCGTGCAAAAGCATCGTCATAACTACCCAAAAACCAATTGCAAAATAAATAGAATATTTCAAATCTCCAAAAAATAACCTTGAAAAACTCTGCCCTTCTCCAATTAAATAAGCTAAAAGAGCTGCATAAATTCCAAACATGACTGCAAAAAGCATAACATTCTTACCCCATTTTCCAATATATTTTTCAGCATAACCAGGAAGCTGATGAATTGATTTTGTTCTTAATGTAACTTCTCCTAAACAAAGATTAACAAACATCATAATCATTCCAAGAACAATAAGCCAAAAAACTCCTACTAAAAAACCCGATTGAAAAAAAACAAATGGCAGTCCTAAAATTCCTGCACCAATAATTGTTCCTGTAAGTGTGAATGAAGCTACCCAAAACTCTTTTTTAAATTTCATTTTTATTACCTCTATAAAAATAAAAGCAAATTTCAATATAAAAAAGTATGGGCATAGGAGGAATCGAACCCCCACCAACCGGGCCGAAACCGGAAATTCTATCCATTAAACTATATGCCCATATATTTCCAATACCTCTAGGTTTTTATATTTTAATATTTGAAAAAGAATCAAGTTTCAAAAACATTATAAATCACAAAAACCATTAAATAAAATGGCATTGAAAAAACACCACAAATGGATTATAGGCAGTTTCAGCACCATAATTATTATTTTTATGATAACATTAGGTATATTAATGTATGTGCTTTTTGTAAATCAACAATATGATTACGACACCTTAAATAAAAAAATAAGTGATTCACAAGCAGATCTCCAAATTAAAATCAATGAACTTACTGAAAATATAATGCAAACAAATGAAATTTTAGGTAATGAGCTTGGTTCATTAAATCAAGAATTAAATTTATTGAAGGCTTCTGCTGGCGAGGATTTTTCAGGGATAATTGAAAACGCAATAAAATCAGTTGTTACAATAAGAACAAGTGCGGGTTTCCAAGGAACAGGGTTTATAATTTCTGACGAAGGATATTTAGTAACAAATGCCCATGTTCTCGCAGATGAATCAGGAAATTTAGCAAGCTCAATACAAGCAATAACTTTTGAAGAAGGCAGAAAAAATGCAGAGTTCATTGGTTACAACGGAGAACTAGATATTGCATTATTAAAAATCTCTGGAACTTATGACCCATTAATACTTGGAGATTCAGATGATATTCAAATCGGTGAAAAAGTTATTGCAATTGGAAATCCTTTAGGATTACAATTCTCTGTATCAGAAGGAATTGTGTCGGCAACTCAGAGAGAAGGAATCAATGGAATAAATGCATACATACAAACAGATGCTGCACTTAATCCTGGAAATTCAGGAGGACCTTTAATAAACAAACAAGGAGAAGTAATTGGAATAAATAATTTCAAGATTGGTTCGGGAGAAAGTTTAGGGTTTGCATTAGAATCAGACTACATGGTTGACTCTATAAATGATATTTATTTCCAAACATTTAATGAAACTTTAATTTAAAATGTCAAAAAAAAGCCAAGAAGGTTTAAGTGTTAAAAAAGAAGAAAACTTTAGTGAATGGTATAGTGAGGTTCTGGAAAAAGCAGAGATAACAGACCTAAGAAACAATCTCAAAGGTTTTATTGTTATAAGATCATGGGGGGCAATGATTCTTGAAAATATGTATGCTCTTTATGAAAAATCTTTACAAGAAAAAGGGCACAAGCCAACTTTTTTCCCAACAGTTATTCCTGAAAAAAATTTCAAAAAAGAATCATCTCATGTAAAAGGATTTACTCCACAAGTGTTTTGGCTTGAGAAAGTTAAAGGTGAAGACAAATTAGCATTAAGACCAACAAGTGAAACATCTATGTATGAAATGTATGCTTTATGGATTAGAAGTCATAGAGATTTGCCTTTAAAAATTTACCAGCGAGGGCAAGTCTTTAGATATGAAACAAAAGCAACGCGACCATTAATCAGAGGAAGAGAATTTTACTGGATAGAAGGGCATGATTGTTTTGAAACAAAAGAACAAGCAGAAAAACAGGTTCAAGAAGACATTTCAATAACCGAAGAAGTTATGCATCAAAAATTTGGTGTTCCTTTTTTAGCAATGAAAAGACCTGAATGGGACAAATTCGCAGGAGCTGTTTACACTATTGGATCTGATTCATTAATGCCTGACGGAAAAATTATTCAACAACCATCAACACACTTTCTCGGACAAAATTTTTCAAAAGCATTCAATGTAAAGTTCAAAGACAAAAATGGAAAAGAGCAATTTGTATGGCAGACATGCTATGGTCCTGCACCTTCAAGAATAATGGCATCAATTATCTCAAATCACGGAGATGATAAAGGACTAATTTTACCTTTTTGCATTTCTCCAATACAAATAATCATAGTTCCAATCTTCAAAGAAAAAAATAAAAATAAAATTATTAAAGAAGCTAAAAAAATAAAAGAAAAACTCTTGCTTTTAGGATTAAGAACAGAAATTGATTCAACAGAAAAAAGACCTGGAGAAAAATATTATGAATGGGAATTAAAAGGCGTGCCTTTCAGAATCGAAATAGGTGAACAAGAAATTAAAAACAAGAAATTAACACTTTTTACAAGAGATACAGGAAAAAAGCAAGCTCTAAAAATCAATGATGTTGCAAAGTTTAAAAAGTTTGGAGAAGAATTCGACAAAAGATTAAGGGGAAAAGCAGATGAATTTTTAAAAAAGAGAATTGTTAATTGTAAAACAAAACAAGAAATGAAAAAAACAATCGAAGGCGGAAAAATAGCAAAGGTTAATTTCTGTTCAATAGAAAAACAAGGTGAAAAGTGCGCTGAAGCCATTGAAAAAGAACTTCACGCAGAAGTTCGTGGAATTTTAGCAAACAAAAAAGAAAAACCTTCTGGCAAATGTGTTATATGCAACAAACAAGCAAAAGAAGTTGTTTATATTGGAAGGAGTTATTGATGTGAATGAGGATTTATTACAGGATGATAACATCCATCACTTCTAAAGATATACTTTATACCATTACTAAGTCTAACTTCATCTGGTAAATCATCCACATTGGAGTATCTTACATCACTATAATTTCTACCAAAAAAAAACCCTGCTCTTTCACCTTTTTCAAAAGAATTTATATTAAAAACATAAGTTAAATCATCCTTTCCATCCTCATTAGGATCGAAACCTATAATAAGTGGCCCATTTCTCCTATCATAAGATATATTTGAAATAAGATCTCTATTTGAAATAGTACCTAAAGATAAAGAATCATGTAAATTTTCAAGACTTAAGCAATTTGATATTTCTGGTTTCTCGGTAGGTTCAGGATTCATTGCACAAACTTGTGAAGATCCAATCATAATTCCTCCTGCAACAAAAATTTTTAAAATATTTTCACGTTTCATTTTTAATTAATGAGAAGATTCGGATAAAGGGACATAACAACCATCTTCCGCAAGAACATATGTATTATTATCATTGAATGCGTCACCATCAAGATTAACCCCAATTGTCTTAGGAGGATAAGAAGAATCAATTATTATTTCCCCACTTGATTTAGCAAGAATATTTATTCCTTCCTCTTTTCCCCAAGAAGACATGTCATAATTATAAGCAATATTAGGAATTCTATCTCCCTTTGTGTCAAAGCCTATATAAAAAGAACGCCCATCTCCAAAATTAGTTGTACTTAACATAATATATCTAAGTCCAATTTTATCAAAATCAGGATGCAAATTAATAGATTTTGGACATTTGGTGGGGCCCATAATTTCACCAACTCCAACTTCTGCAGTCCGTGCAGCATATCTTTCAAGTTCTTCATCAGCATTTGCAGAACTTGAATTTACTAAATCAGCAATCATAGGCAACCCCATTCCAACAGCAACGGCAAGAGATAAAAGTGTTTTTCTCATTTTATTTTTTAAAGAACAAGATTTATTAAGATTTATATTCTCCAATAACTTCTTTTAATTCATCTTCCAATCTTGAAGTTGTCTCCATTAAGACAATTAATTCTCTTCTTACGACTTCACGTTCTGCTTCTTTATTCATTTTGAGATTAATTTAAAACAAAATCTCAGCCCTAATTAGATTACAAGAAAAATGCTTTAATCCAACTCAGAGCCAAAAAATCTGAATTAAATTAAAGGTATTTAATTTTAGCAAGGACTAAGTCAAACTTAAAATTCAAGCTTGCAGATCTTAGTCTTAATTGCATTTATCTACTATGGAAAATGATTTTATAAATTTTATTATTCATCTTTTAACCTCATAAAGTTCTCTATTCTTCTTTTGAATTCATTCAAATCCTCAACCTTAATTTTTGCTCCAACAGCCTCTTCATGACCTCCACCTGTTGAGTCATTTAATCCTTCAATTGCTTTCAGAATTATCTTTTTAACATCTTTTCCTCTTGCAGAAATATTCACTTTCAATCCTGAAATATAAGCAACAACAACGATTTTCTCAGGAAAAATGTAATTCAATTCATCTGCTAAATCACTGCTTATACTTAAATCTCCTGAATATTGAAAAAATAAAAATTTATTTGATTTTACGTCTTTTGCTTTTTCTAGTAATCTCTGAAATTTTGAATTAATTTGGTTAAACCTTTGGTGCATGGTGCTATTCTGACTACTTTCTTCTAAAACTTCATAAGGTGTTTTAACTTTCATTAAAAATTTTAACATGTTGACTACATTAGTTGTCCTATCTTTCAATGCAAAACTAAAAATCTGAACAATCTTTCCTATTTCAGATTTGTACCTTAACTCAAAAGCATCTTCAGAATCTATTGACAGGTCAGGATACTTTTCCTTGAATTTAGGATAAAAATCAGGCATGAATTTGTCTGAAATACTCCCTACAACAGCAATCCACAGATCATCTTTTTTTTCTGAAACTTGATAACCTAAATAAGTTGTGGGAGGAATATTTTCAGATTCATTTAATGCAGGATTATAGTAATTAACGAATTCAGGAATTTTTTCATCAAGATTATGATGATCTATCCATACAATTGGTATATTAAATTGCTCTGCTTTCTCAAAAAATGCTTCAGAAACTTTTGGTTTGTCCAAAATAAATATATAATCTGCGTTTAGTTCTTGAACTTTTCTAAAATAGTCTACTATTAGTTCTGGGTAAGATTTTATAGCAACGCCTTTTCCTTTTTCACAGTATCTTTGAAGAATAAGAAATGAACACAATCCATCAGCATCATTATCAAAAAAGAAAAGAGGGTTTTGAGCTTTATTCAAATGTTCTCTTATCTCTTTAATCTGATTTTGTTTTAATCCCATTTTATACTCTTTAGAATATCTGTTTTACGAACATTCTTCATAAATTATCAATAAAAATTTAGTTTTTAAGTTTAATCATTCTATCACAAGAATCTTTTTAAACACTAAATAATTCACGAAATCATGAATAGATGGATTGAACTTTTAGTTGGATTGATTTTTGTAATAGGTGGAATTTTGATTGCATGGACTTCATCTGCATATAGTTGGGTATGGCTAGGAAAAGATTTTAATTTTCTTCACCCTGCATGGATTCTCCTTAAAGGAGGATTATTCTGGGTTGTGATACTTGTAGGAACTCTTCTAATCGTCTTAGGAATAAATGACTTAAAAGAATAAATTATTTTTTAATTATCATTAGAAATATTAATTTACATAATTAAAAAATAAAAATTTAAAAAATAAAATTTAGTTTGGTATTAATGCAACTACTGCCGCAACTGCTCCACCGATTAAGGGCAAATACAAATCAGGACTCATTCCAGGTCCCCCGTAGAATTGTCCAACTGCTGCGACTACACCACCAGCAACAATCGCCCATTTTTTCCAATCATCCATTTTCAACCTCCTTTTTTATTTAATTTAATAAAAATAATAAGAAATAAGGGTATATAAAATTAACTCAACTAAATAAAAAAATCAAAGCCCCTTCGATTACTGCTGCAATAATCAAAAGAGGAATAATTATAAATACAAAAACTTTCAATGAATTAAGTGAATAATTCTTAAGTGATTTAAATTTTTTCTTCTGAAAAATAAAAGATCCAATTTTTAAACCAAGCCCAAACGAAATAAAAATTGCTGGCAATTCAAAAATTCCGTGCGGGAGAATTCTCCATAAAACCAAAAAACCAACTTCACTTACACTTATTGAAGCAACAAACCCTAAAATAAAACCATTTGCAATTGTTGCAAAAAGAGGATAAATTCCAAATAAAATTCCAGAAACCATTCCAATAAAAGAACTTTGTAAATTATTTAGAAAAATAAAGTTTGTCAATTCAAATTGTGACATTCCTTTTGTTTTTTCCAAAAGTTCTTGAATGAATTCTAATATCTGTTGGGTTAATGATTCAGGCAAAGGAATAAAAAATCCTAATAAAGAAGTAATAAAAAAAACTAAAATAACAGCATAAATAAAATTTCTTGATTCTTTAACAAAACCCCAACTTTTTCTGTATTCATTTTGCAAAAAATGATTATTTTTCTTTTTCATTTTTATTTAAAATACCCTCTAAGCATTTTTGTTTTTCTTGGAAATTTATTTCTTAAATAAACACCATAAAAAATTCCTGCGATTAATCCACCTATATGTGCGCTGTTTCCTATTGGTAATTCTGGAATTCCTGGAATAAAACCTATAAGCACAAGAGGAACAATTGCTACAATTGGTAGAACCCACATTGGCAATTCAACTGGAACTGCAAATTTTCTCATCAAAGGGTTAAACGACAGAATGGAAAATATCATTACAATGATTAATATGTTTACAACTAAATTAAAAAACGAAAACAAATCAGCCGGAACAAAAGGACCTAATATAAAGCTAAGAATAATTAAAATAAGAGGTCCAGCAATTAAATAAATTTTAGAATAAGGAACTAAAATTGCCAACACACCTAAGACCCCAAAAACAGCACCACTAGCCCCAATTCCAGGAACATTATCACTGAAAATCATTCCAGAAGAAACAAAAAATAATCCTCCAATAAGTCCTGCAACTAAGTAAATCAAAAGAAATCTTTTTTTCCCTAATATCTTCTCAAGAAAATTTCCAATAAAAAACAAAGAAAACATGTTTGCAAAAATATGAAAAAATCCTGCGTGTAAAAACATACTAGTAAAAATAGTCCATAATTTTTCCCCTGATAAAATTAAAGAAGGAGTTAAAGCAAAGTTACTAGTAAAAAATGCTTCTCCATAAATCCTTACAATAAAGTATGAAACAAAAAATAAAGCAACGTTAATTAGAATTAATTTGTTTGTTATACTCATTCCACTTAAAAATCCTTTTTTTTTCGGAAAAAGATTATATCTAAACATTTTACTTCTTTTTTCTTTTCATTGATTTTTTAGTTTTCTTTATTTTACTTTTCTTATTTGTCTTAATTTTCTTTTTAGATTTATTTTTATTTCGTTTAGACGAAGCAGCTAAAGATTTTACTTTTTTCTTAACTACTTTCTTTTTTATTTTCTTGGCAATTTTTTTAACTGTTTTAGTTTTCTTTACTTTTTTCTTTTTTGCGATTGAAAGCTTTTTCTTTTTTGCATCCTTCTCTTTTTTAATTTCTCTCAATTTCTTTTTCTCTAAGTTTTCTTTTTCATTATTTATCTCTTCTTTAATAATATCTAATCTCTTTTTTTGTTTGTCAAAATTCTTACTAAGTTCTTTTAAGAGTCTCGCATTATCTTTCATTACAAAAACATCCCCGCATTCAGTACATGTAAAATCTTGTAACAAAGCATTCTCCTCGCTAAGTTCAATTTTACATCCTTCACAAATATAAAAATTCTTTTTTTGTCTACTCTCTATTTGACGAAGCACTTGATCAATTCTTTTATCGAAAATTTCTTTCAGAAAATACAATGATCTTAAAACCTCAATTTTCCAAAAATAAGTATACCATCCTTTTCTTTTATCTTTTTTCCTTACAGATGAAACAATACCTTCGTCGGAAAGTTTATAGAGAATATTTCTTAATTGATTTATAGTTATTCCAAGTTTTTTTGCGATGAGAAATTCATTTATATATTTCTTATCGTCCATATAACTAACTAGGTCTTCTGCTTGTTTTCCTGCAATGTAAACTATTACATCTTTAAGAAATTCTTTTTGCATTTTATCTTCTTTTTTATTCGACATTTTAATATAAAAGGTTTTATCTTGTTCTGGAATTTTTAAACATCCAAGATGCATTCAAACTAAACAAACATCTTGGTATTAAAAAAAATTTAAATAAATACCTTTCGGTTATAAAAAAATAAAGGTTTTTAAACTTGTTTTCTATTTTCTATATAGGATAAGTTTAATTTTATATAAAATGGCGTGGTTTGGTAAAAAAAAGGTGAAAGAGAAATCAGAAATTCAGCCGTCACTTCCTAAAATGCCAAAGCTACCAGAACTTCCAAGAATAGATGATCCAAATGAATTACCTCAACTTCCTTCTTATCCTTCAAGTTCTTTAGGTAAAAAATTCTCTAATAATGTTATAAAAGAGGCTATTTCTGGGGAAAAAGTAGGTGATATAGAGGATTTTGAAGCAAATGAATCTTTTCCTAAAAACAGAGGAAAGATGATGCTAAAACCTCAACATGGCTTAACAAGAGAAGTTTCTACAGAAAACATAGAAATTCTCCCAGAAATTAAAAGCCCAAATTTTATTAGGGCCAGATCAAAAAATATTGAACCTGTTTTTGTAAGAATGGATAAATTTGAAGAAAGTTTAAGAATATTTGAAAAAGCAAGAGAGAAAATAATAGAAATAGAAAGATCTTTAGTTGAATTAAAAAGTGTGAGAGACAAAGAAGAAAATGAATTACAAATGTGGAGAAATGAAATTCAAAGAGTAAAAAATCAATTTGAAAAAATAGATGAAAACCTTTTTTCTAAAATTTAAATGAAAAACGAAAGTTTAATTCATGTAAAATTTGATTATGATGAAGCGCTCCAATCAAAAAGAGATCTTCTTGACACCGAGAGATTTTTAATGATATCTACAACAAAAGCAAAAAAATATCATTCTTTAAAAGACGAAGAATTAAAAATAAAAATAAATCTTCAAAAAAAAGTTAAAGAATTAGTTACAGATATAAAAAAAATCCAGAAAAATCTTCCAAAAATAGAATCTGAGGAAGAAGTTCGTGCAAAAAAGACAACTGAAACAAAAAAAGTTGAGCATGGTGATGATATAGGATCTCAACTTAAAGAAATTCAAGGCAAACTTAATGCTTTAGCAAAATAACCAAATCATTTTAAAATCCTATTTCTTATTAAAATTAATGATAACTAGAAAAGAATTAATAAAAAAATATTTGAAATTTTTTAAATCGAAAGAGCATAAAGAAATTCAAAACGCCAGTTTAATTCCTGAGAAGGATCCAACAACTTTATTTGTTTCTGCAGGTATGCAGCCTTTAGTTCCTTTCTTACTTGGGCAGAAACACCCTCTTGGGAAAAAATTAGTTAATGTTCAAAAAATCATAAGAACAGGAGATATAGAAGAAGTTGGAGATTCATATCACCATACTTTTTTTGAAATGCTTGGAAACTGGAGTTTAGGAGATTACTGGAAAAAAGAAGCTATTGAAATGAGTTTTGAATTTTTGACAAAAATCTTGAAAGTTCCTAAAGAAAAGCTTGCTGTAAGTGTATTTGCAGGGGATAAAAACGCAAAAAAGGATATTGAATCTGAAAAAGTTTGGTTATCATTAGGAATTCCAAAAGAAAGAATAATTTTTCTTACAAAAAATGATAATTGGTGGGGTCCTGCAGGAAAAACAGGACCTTGTGGGCCAGATACAGAAATGTTTTATTGGAAATCAAATAAAAAACCTGTTCCAAAAAAATTTAATCCTAATGATGATAATTGGGTTGAAATTTGGAATGATGTTTTAATGCAATATAACAAAGATGAAAAAGGAAATTATAATGAAGCGAAACAAAAAAACATTGATACAGGAATGGGTGTTGAAAGAACAATAGCTATTTTAAATGGAATTGAAGATGATTATTTAACAGATTCTTTTAAACCAATAATTGAGAAAATTGAAAAAAGTTCAGGAAAAAAATATAAAGGGAATGAGAAAGTAATGAGGATTATAGCAGACCATGTTAAGGCAGCTGTTTTTATAATCGCAGAAGGAATAACTCCAAGTAATACAGAACAAGGTTATGTTTTAAGAAGATTAATACGAAGAGCTGTTTATCGTGGAAAAGACATTAGTCTCAAGGATCTTTCAAAAGTCGCAGAACCTGTTTTCAAAATTTATGGAGATTATTTACATCTTAAAAAAAACAAAAAAAATATTTTAGAAGCGTTGAAAAAAGAAGAAGATAAATTTAATTCAACAATTAAAGGAGCTATAAAAAAACTTAAACATATAATGAGTGGTCCGATGAATGTTTCTCCAAAAGAAGTTTTTTTATTGTATCAAAGTTTTGGTATGCCAAAAGAATTAATTAAAGAAGAGTTTCAAAAAAACCCCTTATCTTTTCCTGAAAAAGAATTCCAAAAAGAACTTGAAAAACATCAAAAACTTTCAAGAACAGCCACAAAAGGAAAATTTTCTGCAGGATTAGCAGACCATTCAGATATGGTAAAAAAGTATCATACTGCAACACACTTATTACATAAAGCATTAAAAATTATTCTCGGCGATGAAGTTCAACAAATGGGGAGTAATATAACAAAAGAAAGATTAAGATTTGATTTTAATTTTTCAAGAAAATTAACAAAAGAGGAAATTGATAAAATTGAAAATCTTATGAATAAAACAATAAAAGAGAATCTTCCTATTAACCATAAGGAAATTTCTTACACAGAAGCTGTAAAATCAGGAGCATTATCTTATTTTAGAGATCGTTATCCAAAAATTGTAAAAGTTTATACTATTGGAGATTTTTCAAAAGAAATCTGTACAGGACCTCATGTTAAGAACACAAAAGACCTAGGAAAATTCAAAATAATAAAAGAAGAATCAAGTTCTTCAGGTGTGAGAAGAATTAAAGCTGTTTTGGAATGAAGAGTTTTAGTTGAAAGTTGAACTCACTCTAAATTATATTCATCAACCAAGCCATATTTTTCATTTAATCTACTTAATTTCCATTTATCAAGAAAATTAATTATTCTTTCACTATCAATTTTTGATTTTATCCTCATTAAAGTTTTTGCATCTCCATATTCTCCTAAATGTTCTCCAAGAGAAACACCTTCAGAAATATTAATTATTTGTGGCTCTGATTCTAAAGACACTCCACCCACATAACTTATTGCAGTGTCTGTTATTATTGAAGGCCCCGAGGTTTCTATAAAACAATAACCAGAATTATTCCAGCTATATTTCAAAGGGCATTTTACTCCAACAGATTCATGGTTTTCTTTTTGATTGTAAAATAAAACAACATCATACCCTATCTCTCTTAATAAAAATGCAAGTAATTCTGATTTTTCTCCGCAAAGCCCTTGCGAATCAGAAAGAATTTCATAAGGAAATCTTGAGTAACCTATCTCTGTTCCTGCAAATTTAACTGTTTTATTTGAATGCCCCCATTCAATATTCTGAACAAGACTAACTGCAATTTTCAATTGTTCTTCTTTTTCTTCAGAAAGGCTCTTTATTTTCAAAGCCAAAGGTAAAAGAAAAGGTTTTTGATTTACTTCATCTAGTTTTCTAAATTTAAAATCTGCTCTTGAAGGTTCTTCTCCAACATCTGAATCTATAGTTCTAGGAACTGTTGAAAGATAATCAACTAACCCTTCGTAAACTGTAAAATTTATTTCATTTTCTTTTTTATTCACAACATATTTTAAAGAGATATTTTTAGGACTAGTGTGATATTTTGAAACACATATATCATTATTTTCATTTGATCCTTCAGGACAACCACAAAGAGATGCTTTTTCCACAAGAGCTCCATTTACGCAATAATATGGTTTTGTTATAGAGCAAAAATTATAATCTGTTCCATCATCACAAATAAATTCGTCTTCTTCTGTTGTTTGAAAAAAAAGAAATAAAAATGTTGAAAGTAAAAGAACTATTAAAAAGAATAAAAAATAAAAATATATTTTATGTGAAATAAACCATAAAAAATCTCTATTCTGTTCTACTTCAAAAACCTCTTTTTTAACCATTAATAGAAATACAGAATATGTTATAAAAAATTATCTAAAACTATTCCAAGTAAATTCCAGGTTTTCCTGGTTTAACTTTTTTTGATTTGGTTTGAGGATCATATTTATTTTTATCATTCACAGAATAAATTTCAACATCAAAATTAGTTCTTTTTTTAATCAAATTCTTTTCATCTTGAAAGAGCTTATTTTCATTTGGTAAAACATATATGAAAACTTTTTTCACGTGTTTATTTTCTTTTTCATTTATTAACCTTGAAACATGATTAATATCCCCTATTAATTTCTCAATTAATTGTTCTTGTTTTTCCAGAGATTCATTAATTTTACTCTCATCCACTTTGGGCCATTTTTCAAGGCTTATGAAATTTTTATTTCCAATTTTTTCCCAAATCTCCTCGGAAAGATGTGGACAAAAAATCGAGAGCATCATCAAGAATTTTTCTAAAGTTTTTTTACTTTCTTTATCTGAAAAAGATTCAAATAAATTTCTTAATTTAATTATTGCTAAATTATATCTAAAATTCTCTATGTCTTCTGTAAATTCTTTAAGATTTTTATTTAACTTACTTTCAATTTTTTTGCTAGATTTTCCGATTTGTATATTTTTAAAATAATCATATACTTTCATAATAAATCTATTACTTCCTTCCATTCCTTTATCATTCCAAGAGTAATCTTTATCAGGGCTTGCACTAGATACTAAATAGAATCTCAATACATCTACTCCATATTTATTAGCTATTTCTATAGGGTCTACGCCATTCCCCCTAGATTTTGACATAACAAATCCATCTGTTCCATGAATCATTCCTTGATTGAATAATTTTTTAGAAGGTTCATCAAAATCAAGTAATCCAAGATCTCTTAAAAATTTTATATAAAATCTGTAATAAATAAGATGCATGCATGCATGCTCTGCCCCTCCAATGTAAAGATCAATAGGCATCCAATACTTGGCTTTCTTTTTAGAGAAAATTTCTTTGTCGTTCTTAGCATCACAATATCTTAAAAAATACCAAGAAGAATTTACAAAAGTGTCCATTGTATCTGTTTCCCTTCTTCCTTTTTCTCCACATTTAGGGCATTTGGTTTCTAAAAATGGTTTATAATCAATTAAAGGATTACTTGCACTTTTGAATTTAATTTTATCAGGAAGTAGAACAGGGAGGTCTTTTTCCTTAACAGAAACAATTCCGCATTTATCACAATAAATTATTGGTATTGGTGTTCCCCAAAATCTTTGTCTTGATATAAGCCAATCTCGAAGCTTGTATTGGATTGTTTTTTTACCTAATTTTTTAGTTTGTAAAAATTTTGTTATTTTTGAAATTGCTTCTTTATTTTTGATACCATCAAATTTCTTAGAGTTAATCAAGATACCTTCGCCAATATAAGCTTCTTTTTTCACATGCCCTCCTTTAATAACTTCTTTAATTGGTAATTTATATTTTTTAGCAAAATCAAAATCTCTCTGATCATGTGCAGGAACAGCCATAACCATTCCAGAACCATATTCAGCTAAAACAAAGTTTCCGGCATAAATAGGAATTTTTTCACTATTTATTGGATTAATTGCATGGCTTCCTGTGAAAACCCCTTCTTTATCAAGTTTATCAACATCTTCTTGCTTTGTTGTTTTAATTTTTCTCAGAAATTTTTCTACTTCTTTTTTTTGCCCTTTAGTAACAAGACCCATAAGCTTTTGATGTTGTGCTGAAACAACCATGAATGTAACTCCATAAATTGTATCTGGCCTTGTTGTAAAAATATTCCACTTTTCATTGTTAATATTAAAAACAATCTCAGTTCCTTCACTTTTTCCAATCCAATTTTTCTGCATTGTTTTTATTCTCTGAGGATAATCTAAATCTTCAATCATTTCTAAAAGTTCATCTGCATAATCAGTTATCTTAAAAAACCATTGATCTAAATTTTTTTCAACTACATCTGTATCACTATGACGCCAGCACTTTCCATTATGGACTTGTTCATTTGCCAAAACAGTATTGCATTTACCACACCAGTTAACAGGTGATTTTTTCTTATAAGCCATATTTTTCTCAAACATTTTCAAGAAAATCCATTGATCCCATTTATAATAATTAGGCTTATGTGCTTCTATTTTTCTCGACCAATCATAACTGAATCCAAAAAGTCTTAATTGCGAATCAAAACTAGCAATTGATTCTTCTGTAAATTTCTTAGGATGTGCTTTTGCTTGAATAGCTGCGTTCTCTGCTGGCAAGCCAAAAGAATCATAACCCATTGGATGCAAAACATTAAAACCCTGCGTTCTCTTAAACCTAGCAATAATATCTCCTATTGTATAATTAAAAGCATGGCCCATATGAGGGCAGCCCGAAGGATATGGTAACATCTCCAAAATATAATATTTTTTACCTTTTCCTTCTTTAACTTCAAAGATTTTCTCCTTTTCCCATCTCTTCTGCCATTTTTTCTCTATTCTCTTAAAATCATATTCCATAGTAAAAAGACCACTCAGCAACTTTTAAATATTATCTTTTATATTTCTAATTAATGGAAAAAATAAAAGCTTATTTGGTTGGAGAGATAATTTCAAGTAATTTTTCAGAAGCATATAATCTTCATAAAAAAAGTAGTTTTGGCGAGAA
>CEPX01185102.1_pt1 | contig 15929 bp, 17 predicted proteins | sample 361361 | NCBI WGS metagenome assembly CEPX01 (sample SAMEA2619974, study PRJEB7988) | marine metagenome | biome: marine biome (ENVO:00000447); feature: mesopelagic zone (ENVO:00000213) & marine oxygen minimum zone (ENVO:01000065); material: "saline water (ENVO:00002010), including plankton... | reverse complement strand
GTCGCTCAAAAATATATTGATTTAAAGAAAGTAGAAGTAGAAGTTTTGAGAGATCAATTAATGAGTTTGCCTAATGAACTTGCATCTTCAATAAAAAATTTACAAGAAACCTATAAATCAGAAAATACACCTGAAGGAATTATAGCAAGAGACGCTGACTTGTTAGATTATGGTTTTAAAGCAAAAGAATTAATCGAACTTGGCTATAAAGATGCACAAAATCATATTGATAATATTACTCCATTAATAAAAACAGAATCTGCTAAAAAATTATTAAAAGAATTAGATTCTTCTCAGCCCAATGATTGGTGGAAAGATCTTAAAAAAATAGAAAGGTAATAATTCCAATGGCTCTTATAGACAATATTCATTTTCTAGGACACGCATCTTTTTTAATAAAAGGAGAAAAAAATATCATGATAGATCCTTTTAAACTTACAACTACTGAAAAAGCAGATATTTTATTGATAAGTCATGAACATTATGATCATTGTTCTCCAGAAGATATTGAAAAAGTCATTAAAGATTCTACAATAATTGTAACAGTTCCTGGTAATCAATCAAAGATCGCATCTTACGCAGATAAAGTTGCTGATATTAAATTAGTGAAACCTCATGACACTATTGAAATTGAAGAAATAAAAATTGAAGCAGTCCCTGCATATAATACAAATAAAGATTTTCACCCTAAAGATAATGAATGGGTGGGTTTTATCCTAACAATAGATAATGAAACCTTATATTTCTCTGCTGATACAGATCTTATTGAAGAGATGAATAACTTAACTTGCGATATAGCAATCCTCCCAGTTTCTGGAACCTATGTAATGACTGCTGAGGAAGCAGCTGAAGCCTCTAAAATTATTAAACCTAAAATCGCAATACCCATGCATTATGGTGACATCGTAGGTTCAATTGATGATGCCAATAAATTTAAAGAATTATGTGATTGCGAAGTAAGAATATTAGATAAAGAATAATTTTTTTTTAGTTAGTAACTGTTAAAACAAGTTCTTTTTGTGCATAAACAATTTCTCCTAAAGAATCAGTTGCTAACACAGTTATTCTATAATCTGTTCTTACAGTATCACTAGTTGCAGAAACTTTTACAATTTTATTACCAGTTGTCTCTCCTGGTTGTAATGGGTATGCAAGTTGTTGTGGATACTGAAAACTTACTCTATCTTCACTTTCAGAAGTCACTTTATAATTAAGTGTTATAGGAAGATCTCCATTGTTCCTTGCATCTAATATGAGATCAGTTGATTCACCACTCGTAATAGTAGAGGGTTCTAAAATTGCACTTAAAAAAGTGGCAGATTCCTCTGGCTCTTTATTACACGCTATTAAAAATAAGCAAATAAGAACCAGTATCACAATTAATTTCTTCATACACTATTAAGAAAAAACCTAATTTATTAAGTTTTCTATTGATTAGAAGCAGACACAAAGAATTTATAAATTAATGTCTGCTTCTAATTTGTAAATGACAAACAATTTATAACTAACTTTTGTCATTTACTTGGTATTTTTGTTTTATCTCTTTACGCAAAGTTTCAAAACTCCCTTTTTGAATAGCACTTTGAATTTTACCCATTAAATCCTGCATAAAAGCAAGATTGTGATAACTACTTAACCTAAATCCTGTAGGTTCATTCATTCGCATTTGATAGGAAATAAATGCTCTACTAAAATTCTTACAAACATAACATTTACAATTTTTATCAATAGCTTTAGAATCATTTTTATAAGCAGCATTCTTAATTTTAATTTTCCCTTGAGTTGTAAATAATGTGCCATGTCTTGCATTCTGTGTGTGAAAAGCAGAGTCAAAACAATCAACTCCTGCTGCAACTGCTTCTACAATATCACTAGGATTCCCAACACCCATAAGATACCTTATTTTAGTATCATCAAGAAATTTAATACTTTGTTTCATAGCTTTAACCATAGCAGCATGTCCTTCACCTAATGCTAATCCTCCTATTGCTACTCCATCAAAATCTAGTCCATTAATATATTCAGCACTTGCTCTCCTCAAATCAGCATAAAGAGCACCTTGACATATCCCAAATAACAATTGTTTTTTACGTGAATGAAAATTAATACATTCTTGAGCCCATCTATGAGTTCTCTCTAGACTCTTCTCCACATCTTTTTTACCAGCTTTTACTTTAGGCATGTCATCTAAAGCCATAGCTACATCACTTCCAAGATTCATTTGCACTTGCATTGCATCTTTTGGAGTATAGAGAAAATTTTTACCATGCCAAGGATTTTTAAAAACAATTCCTTTATTTTCACTTTTAAGATAAAAACTTTCTCTATCAGCTTGGAACCCTCCAGAATCTGTAAATATAACTCCATCATACCCAGTAAAAGTATGCAATCCCCCTGCTTTTTTAATAACCTCCACTCCAGGGTTCAAGCTCAACACTAAACTATTAGAGATCCAAGCCTTTGTTCCAATTTCCTTCAAATCAGCAGGAGTAATACACTTTACAGAACCTTTTGTAGCACATGGCATCAAGAAAGGTGTTTCAACCTTTCTATTATTTACTGATAAAACTCCTGTTCTTCCTTTATTTTTTGAATCAGTCTCAATAATCTTAAACATGGAAAAACAAAAGAAGTATTTATTTAAAAAACTAATGCTAATAAATTATCCTAAATTCATCATAACTATCAGTAGGATCTTCCCACGCTTCTGTAACTTTAACAACATGAGCCCATTTTGGTCCCTTCTTACATAATTCCAACAAAGCAAATAAAATTTCTTCATCTGCTTCTGCAACAATCTCAACACTACCATCTTTTTTATTGGTTACCCATCCAACTATGCCCTTTTCCCTAGAAAACTCTTTCACATAGTATCTCATAGAAACCCCTTGCACATCTCCTCTTACTCTAATTCTAATCCTTTTCTTCATAATATGCATATACGTTTAAACTTTATAATAATTATGCTACTGCAGAAAACATTTCCATCTAAATCCTTTTTTCACAAAACCTTTATAAACATTCTATGAACTCAATTCTTTATGACATATAGAACACATACCTGTAACCAATTAACTAAGAAAGAAATAGGTAAAAAAGTAATCTTATCTGGCTGGAATCTCAGCAGAAGAGATCATGGAGGCTTAATTTTCATAGATTTAAGAGACAGGTATGGTTTAACTCAGTTAGCGTTTGATCCAAAACATAATAAAAAAGCTCATCAAGTAGCTGAATCACTTACTCGTGAAGATGTTATTACAATTGAAGGTAAAGTAAGATCTAGGCCTAAAGGCATGGCTAATCCTAAACTAGCAACAGGAGATGTTGAAGTGCTAGTTGATAAAATAAATATTTTTTCAAAATCAAAAACACCTCCTATTGAAATTGATGATAGAATAGAGTCTTCAGAAGAAACAAGACTAAAGTATCGTTATCTTGATTTACGAAGACCTAAAATGTTTAATAATTTAAAATTTAGGAATGATTGCACTAAATCTGCAAGAGAGTTTTTTGATCAAAATGATTTTATTGAGGTAGAAACCCCATTACTCATGAAAGCAACTCCAGAAGGTGCTCGTGACTATGTAGTTCCGAGTAGAACAGTCCCTGGAAAATTCTTTGCACTTCCTCAATCACCTCAATTATACAAGCAAATACTCATGGTTGCAGGATTTGATCGTTATTACCAAATTGCTCGCTGCCTAAGGGATGAAGACTTAAGATCTGATAGACAACCTGAACATACCCAAATGGATTTTGAGATGAGCTTTGTAACAGCAGAAGAAGTCATGGAATTTGTTGAAAACCTATACAAGCATATCACTAAAAAAGTAAAAAACATTACAATCAAAGAAAAGTTCCCAGTTCTTACTTTTGATGAATCTATGGAAAAATATGGAACTGATAAACCAGATTTACGTTATAACCTTAAATTAACAAATGTTTCAGATGTAGTAAAAGATTCTGATTTCAAAGTGTTTAAGGACATTGTAGCTTCAGGAGGATTAGTAAAATGTATTAATCCAGAACAAGACTTGCCTAGAAAAGAAATTGATGCTCTTATTGATTTTTGTATTAAAGCTGGAGCAAAAGGCATGGCTTGGATGCGTGTAACTGATAAAGGATTAGAATCTAATATTGCAAAATTTTTCTCACCAGCAATCCAAAAAAAGATTTTAGCTAAAACAAAAGCAAAGAAAGACTCTATACTCATGTTTATAGCTGATAAACCATCTGTATGTAATAATGTGCTTAACCTATTAAGGCAAGAATTAGCATCAAGATTAAAACTCATTAAGCCTAATGAATTTAAATATTGTTGGGTTGTTGATTATCCTTTGTTTGAAAAAGATGAGGATACAGATGCTTGGATTCCTTGCCATCATATTTTTTCAAAACCAAAAGATGAATCTATTCAATATTTAGAAAAAGATCCAGGCAAAGTAAAAGCTGACTTATTTGATATTGTATTAAATGGAACAGAGTTAGGTTCTGGTTCTATTAGAATATCACAACCTGATTTACAAAGACGTGTGATGAAAGTTATAGGCTTAGACGAAAAAGAAGCTGATAAAAAATTTGGTTTTTTATTAAAAGCATATGAGTATGGCGGCCCACCTCATGGTGGAATGGGTTTAGGATTTGATAGATTAGTAACTTTATTATTAGGATTAGAGGATATTAGAGAAGTAATTGCCTTCCCTAAAAATAAAAATGCAGAATGCCCTATGGATGGCTGCCCATCTGATATAACAGATGAACAATTTAAAGATCTTCATATTAAGTCTAATGTTGTGAAAAAACAATAGCATTATAAATCAACTGATGTTCTTTGAGTTATGCCAAAAATCTCAATTATTATCCCAGCGTGTAATGAAGAAAAATACTTAAAAAAAACACTAGATGCTGTTTTCTCATCCTCATTCAAAGATTTTGAAGTCATTGTTATCTTAGATGCGTGCACTGATAACACTTTAGATGTTGTTAAAAAATACAAAAACATTAAATTTCTTTCAATACAAGCAAGAAGAGCATCTATTGCTAGGAATAAAGGTGCATCTATTGCTCAAGGAAAAATATTAATATTTTTAGATGCTGATACAATAATCCCTCAAGATCTTCTTGAAATAATTAATAAAGACTTCACATCTCAATATTCATCTGCAACAGTTAAAGCAGTTCCTGATATCAACACATTCTTACCAAATCTTATCCTTTTAGCTAAGGAATTGTATATCACCTCTGGTTTAAGAAAAACCTCTAATGGAATAATTATCACGCACAAAGAAATTTTTGAAAAAATTAAAGGATTTAGAGAAGATTTACCCTTTCACGAAGATGGTTACTTTATTCGTGCAGCTGCAAAACTAAATCCTTTTCAATATATAAAAAAAACAATAGTAACTGAATCTATGAGAAGATATCAAAAATTAGGTTACATTAAACCTGTTTTGTTTTGGTTTGTAGAATTCTGGAAAAATTTATTTGGAAAAAGGTCTAAGGTGTATCCTGTTGTTCGCTAGGCTTACTCACCAATGATGCAATATAGAAAAGAGGATAAACCATTCCTATGTAAAGACCTCCCTTATAAGCCCTTGTATATTGATCATTCCGAATAAATCCATCTCCATCTGAAGCAATGGAATATTTTCCGCTAGAAAAAATATGAAGTAAAGCATTTATTGGAGTTACAAGTGCATCATACATTCCTATAAGTGCTCCTGCATCCTGAGGGTTAGTTGAATTGTGCCATATTGAATTCATCACAAGACATGCCAGAATAGAGAATCCTCCTAAAGTTTTTATAGGATGTTTATCCAAAATTTTAAAAAATTGATCCTGGATTGAAGTTCTATCTACTCTCTCTACAGTATTTCTAGGCTGGACATTCTCTGCCATAGGAAAGATATAACTTTTCCAATATTTAATAATTTCTATAGAGAAGAAGATATAATTGAGAACAGCAAACCACAATATATTTATACCACTATCCCTCACTCAATTACATGAAAATAGATAAAGAATTAATTGAACATGTAGCAGAAGTTGCACGACTTAAGCTTACAAAAGAGGAAATAAAAAAATTCCTTCCAGAATTAAAGCAAGTAATTAGTGCATTTTCTGATATTAGTAAAGTAGATACAAAATCTACTAGTTCTTCATTTCAACCAGTAGAATTAAAAAATGCCTTAAGAGAAGATAAACCCTCTAAATGCTTAACACAAAAACAAGCTCTTTCACTTACAGAACATAAAAAAGATAATTACTTTAAAGGCCCTAAAGCTGTATGAAAAATGGTTTCAGTTTCAAGTTTTGTTAAAAAAGTGCATTCAGGAGAGATTGATGTAGTTGAGCATACTGCTAAAGTTCTAGATGAAGCTAAAAAGATTAACAAAGAATACAATTACTTCAACATAATCAGTGAATCTTTAGCAAAACAACAAGCAAAAGTTATCCAAAAAAATCCTAAAGGAAAATTAGCTGGCATCCCAGTTAGTATTAAAGATGCTATTTGTGTAAAAGATGTAGAATCTACAGCAGGTTCGAGAATATTAACAGGATACAAACCTCTTTTTGATGCAACAGTTATTGAGAAAATAAAAAAAGAAGGAGCTATTATTATTGGTAAAACCTCACAAGACACGTTTGGTTTTGGATCCTTTGCCACAAACGTAGGATTAGGTATGCAAATTCCCTTAAATCCTTTTGATAAAACCAGGGCATGTGGAGGATCTTCTGGCGGCTCTGCTGGAATTACTCAATTATCTCAATATCCTCATCTTTCATTAGGTGAATCTACAGGAGGCTCAATTGTAGCTCCTGGTTCATTTTGTGGTGTAAATGCACTCTGCCCAACATATGGTAAAGTTTCCAGGTATGGTTTAATGGATTACGGAAATTCTCTTGACAAAATAGGTCCAATGGGAAAAACAATTGAAGATGTGGAATTACTTTTAAATATCATATCAGGACATGATCCAAAAGACTCCACATCTCTACCAACCAGAACTTCTCAAAAAACAATTGACTTAAAAAATCTTCATTTAGGAATTGTTAAAGAATCTCTTGGAAAAGGGACAGATCCTAAAATTAAAGACATGCTCCTTAATGTTGTTGATGAATCAGATATTAAACATGCTCAAGTTTCTTTACCAATTACACAAAAATATGGAGTCTCAACATATTATCTTTTAGCAATGGCTGAAGCCTCAACAAACCTTTCAAAATATTGTGGTATGCGTTACGGCCAACATGAGCCTTTGAAAGGTAATTTTAATCACTATTTTTCTCACGTGAGATCTAAACATTTCAATGAAGAAGCAAAAAGAAGAATCATTATAGGCACTTTTGCAAGAATGGCAGGTTATAGAGACGCATTTTACCTCAAAGCAACTAAAGTGAGAACAAAAATTATTGAGGAATACAAAAAATTATTCAAAACCTATGAAGTGTTAGCTTCCCCTACAATGCCAATTGTTGCTCCAAAATTTGAGGAAATTGATAAATTATCACCATTACAAAATTATATGATGGATATTATGACAGTAGGGCCAAATCTTGCAGGTTTACCTCACATGAATGTTACTATTGGAGAAAAAGATGGCATGCCAGTTGGTTTAATGCTCATAGCAGATCATAATAATGAACCTGCTTTACTTGAAGCTGCAAAAATAATAGAAAAAGTGTAAGATGGCAGAAAAAATATTAATTGGATTAGAGATTCATGTTCAATTAGATACAGCTACAAAACTGTTCTGCTCTTGCCCTACGCAAGGCTCTGATGAACCAAATTCAAGAACATGCCCAACGTGCATTGGAATGCCAGGATCAAAACCAGTTTTAAACAAGAAAGCAGTAGAACACGCTCTTAAATTGTGCCTTGCAGCAAATTGCAAAATCTCACCAGAACTTATTTTCAGCAGAAAATCATATTTTTATCCTGATATGTCTAAAAATTATCAAATTACCCAATATGAAATTCCATTAGGAGACAAAGGTCAAATTATACTTGACAAATCTAAAACAATCAATCTCATTAGAATCCACATGGAAGAAGATCCAGCATCATTAGCACATATTGGAAATATGGAAAAAAGTCCGTATGTGTTAGTTGATTATAATAGGTCTGGTAATCCTCTTGTTGAAATTGTTACAGAACCTGATATGCACTCTGCAGAAGAAGCAAGAGCATTTATGAAAAAACTAATTACTCTATTAGAATATTTAGAGATATTTGATATAAATAAATGCATCATAAAAGCAGATGTGAATGTTAACATTAAACCCTATCCAAGAGTTGAAATTAAAAACGTTACAGGATTTAAAGAAATTCAAAAAGCTATTGAGTATGAATTATCTCGTCAACGTGAAGAACTAAAAGAAGGAAAAAAATCAAAACAACATACTCGATCTTGGGATTCTGAAAAACAAATCACTTCTATGCTAAGAGAAAAAGAAACTGAAGAAGAATACGGCTACATTATTGATCCAGATCTTACAATTACTCAAATAACAGATGAGATGATTAAGTCAACAAAAGAGTCCTTACCAGAATTAGCAGAAGAAAAACTAAATAAATTTATGGATACATTAAACATAGCAGAAGATACAGCGAAAGTTATCTCAACTGATAAAGCATTATCTGAATTATTAGAAAAAGCATCTAAAAAAGTCCCAGCAGACCTCGCTGCTAAGTGGATTAGAAGAGAGCTTAACCGTGTTTTAAATTATAACAAGAAAAAACTAAAAGACATTGATTTTGATGAGGAAAACTTTTTCAAATTATTAAAATTAATAGAGAAAAAAACAATAACAGACACAACAGCTCAAAAAATATTAGAATCTTTCATTGTAAAACCCTTTGACATTGAAAAATATGTTAAAGATAATAATCTTGGAGCAGTATCAGACTCAGGATCAATTGAAAAATTCTGCCAAGAAGCTATTAAAGAAAACCCTGATGCTGTTAATGACTTCAAATCAGGTAATGAGAAAGCTTTACATTTCTTAACAGGCCAAGTCATGAGAAAAACCAAAGGCCAAGCAACTCCCAATGAGGTTAATGGTATTCTAAAGAAACTTCTTAATTAATCCCTCCCAATCTCCCACATTTTATAAAAAAATCTTCTATAACTTGAAGCTATTGCCTCTGAAGTAATTAACACAGATACAGGTTCTCCCTCAAAACCAACATTCAACACATGATCTTTAAAGATAATCACACCAACAGGAGCTATTCCATCTACAAATTTATATTCAGGCTTGCCAAATTTTCCATAATACTTATACTTTTCTACTTGTTTACGAGCTTCTTCATTAACAATTAATTTCACATTATACTTCATCAACGCCCTTTTTTTTTGAAATTCTCTAAAGAACCTTTTTGCCTCTTCTGTATATTGGTCTTCAAATCCGGCTGCAAAACCAATATATTCAGAACCTTTTGGTAAAATCTCTAATATTTTATTAAATGCATTATACAATCCTTTCCAACCAATAAAAACTTGAGCTTCTTGTTTTTGTTTCGTGAGAGTTTGTTTAGCAATAAGTTGAGGTACAATTTTCTCAATGTTCTGTTTTTGTTTCTCAGCTAATTCAATTAACATTTGAGGATTTACAGCTGAAAAATGTTTTCTTTTCCCTTTGAGAATAAAGCTCACTAACCCTAATTCTATTAATTGATTCAAAGCATTATAAACCACTGAGTTCTGCAAACCTGATTCTTGAATCAATGGCCCACTAGTTGTCTCTCCTAAGGTCAATAAACCTAAATAGACCTTACTTTGAGCTTGAGTAAGCCCTAACTCACGTAAAGCATCAAATTCTCCCATTTTCTTTATAAATAATAGATATTATTTAAATCTTTCTCCAAAAAAGGAGAATAAAAGTTAATATACTCTAGGAGTTATTACTAATCAGTAAAATGAATGCATTAATCTTAGACTTTTACGGAACAGCAGTAAGCAAGAATGGATTAGATTCTCTTATAGAATCATATATAGGAAAAACCGATAATGGAAAAATTGATTATGATAGGGGAGGTTCTAAACTTCTAGAAGAAATAAACAATAATAACGAAAAAGCTATTGAAAAAACCCAGTCTATCTTCTTTGAGGGTGTTAAAGAATTATATAATAAATCAATACATGCAGATTTAGAAGTATTAGTATATTCAAACGGCCATAGAGAGTTTATAGAGAAATCTTTTGAATTAAACAATATGAGTGTAAGGGCCATAGATCCCAAGAGTGTTGGAGATAAAAAGAACCCAGATTCCTACAGAATGATTAGACATCAAGAAGGATTAGAATATATTATCGTAGTAAATGATTCTAAAGAAGAAATAGACGCTGCTATTGAGGGTGAAGTAGATAAAGCTGTCTATGTTGATGCAAACAATCCTGATTATACCGAAGCAGAGGAAACTATAGATGAAATAGGAGAAGGAGCTGAAAGTTTAGAGGTGGAAGCAGATGCTGCAGAAGCTTAAGTCTATTAAATGGGAAAAACGTGTTACAAGAAATGGTCACTTTCAACCAAAAGTCATTTTAACACAAGCAGAAACAATTCCTCTCCAATTAACTCAGTCAATAAAAGTTCACATTAAAAACTCTATTTGGATTCACAACGTAAAATTATATGAAATCTTACCTTGGGAAAGTATATTTACTTTAGCATTTACAGAGGATAAATCATTTCCATTGAAAATAATGGATGAATTTGATCAATTAACAATAAAAGTAGAAAATGTTATAAATTTATTAATGAATCCTAGTCTCTTACATTTTAAACTATATGTAGATGTTTTAAAAAAAATACAAAAATATTACACCATTGCAGTTCCTTTAACAAATTATTGTGAAAATGAACTAATTAAAAAAAATATTAATGCAAATGATTTTGCTAAACCATTTAAGGAATTAGATATTGATACCTTTTCAGATTCTTCTGATCCAAAAAATGATTTTCCTTGGTTAAAAACATTTTATAATATTATTGAGCCTGTTACAAATGAGGATATTGTAAATCAAAAAATAAGAAAAACAATAATTCCTAGTATCCCTAAAAATGAAGAGCATCTCATAACTGGTTTACAAATAGGCATATTCTTAAGAAACAGAATAAAAGAACTCTCACAAAAATTATGGTTTCACATTGATAAAACCTCTATTTTTCTTGCTGAAAAAATTGGCTTAACAAAAGAAGAGTTTTTCTTATTAACAGTCAATGAAGTAAAACAAATTATTAAACAGAAAAAACCATTAGTTTCTAGAGAGGAATTAGTTAAAAGACAGCAATGCTTTGTTGTTGGTAAAATAGATAATAAACTAATAATTATATCAGGAGATGAAGCAAAATCACTTGTTAATTCCTTTGAATCTAAACCAGATTTAAAAATAATGAAAGGAACTATTGCATGTCAAGGAATAGCCAAGGGTAAAGTAAAAATAATTCATTCTCCAAAAGATAAATTAAATTTTAATAAAGGAGATATTTTGGTAACTACTATGACAACTCCTGATTTTCTTCCCTTAATGGCTAAAGCCACAGCAATCATCACAGATGAAGGAGGCTTATCCTGCCACGCTGCTATTGTAAGCAGAGAACTTAATATTCCTTGTATTATAGGAACTAGTAATGCAACTAAAGTATTGAAAAACAATCAAGAAATAATAGTAGATGCTATAAAAAACCAAATCACAACTCAATAATCCTTTCAACTTCCTTTTTCATCCTTTCTTCATAATCTGTTACTCGTTCACCTTCAACTTTATCTTTACTCAAAGATTCCATTAAACCTAGAATTAGTTTTTGCTCATCTTTATCAACAGCTATCTGTCCTAAATGTTCTTTAATTAATTTCTCTTCAATTTCTTTCACATTCCCTGTTTCAACATTGATAGTTTCAAATTCTTTGCTTTCCAATTTATTTGTATTCTTCATAATAAAAAACGCACCTTGAGAATTCATAAACTCAAACATTTCCTTAAATTTAATATCTGAAGGTTTTCCCATAGATAATGTTCCATAAACTCGTAAGGTAACAATCACATCTGTAAAAACCTTTCCTTCAAGTGTCTCCTTAATTTTCTGATCTGCTTGTTCTACTGATAATCCATCCACACTTATGTTAAAACCTAAGTGTTTTTTCATCTCCAATTCTACTCTCTCTGTTTTCTCATTATCAACAATAAAAAAGCCACCAAAACCTAATTTTTCAAGCTCATCAAAACTATTAGGAAATAAAGGTCCTGGATAAACAATTTTACCATGACTTTCAACATCTCTCTGCTCAACAATATGCACATGTCCTCCTGCATAATAATTAAACTTTTTAGGCAATAATGATAAAGGACTACTATCAACTTTCTCTAATTCTTTTGTTTTAAACTCTGTTAATAAATTATGAAACATGAAAATCTTATACCCTTCCTCATTTTCCAAACTTTCTAAAAGCAAATCATGATAAATACTTTTATCTAACCCACTTCTTTTTCCCAAAACTCCAGTTATCTTAGCTCCTGTTTTCTCATCAACTGTAAATCTAAGTTGTAATTTCCCATCAACATCTACCCCTTTACACACATTAACAAATAAACCAGCCTTCTCCAACACATCCAGCATTGTTTTACCTGAAGGACTATAATCATGACTCCCTGCTATCAAATAAATAGGAATTCCAACCTCTTGCAAATCTTTAAACTCCTCAACAACTATTTTCATACCATCAATCCCAGGCATAGCAGTATTAAACAAATCCCCTGCAACAAGAACAAAGTCAACTTTCTTATCTTTACATATCTGCATAGCTTTCTTAAAAGCCTCATACCCTAATTCTCTGAGCTTAGGCTCTCTCCATCCACCTATGTGAACATCAGCTATATGTGCAAACTTTACCATAGAAATAAGTAATCACTCATTGTTTTTAATGTTTTAGTAACTCAACTATACCTTTACTACCATCCAACTCAACCAAATCACCTGTCTTAAAAACCTTAGTTCCTTCTTGAGTCCCAACAATACAAGGTATGCCAAACTCTCTTGCAATTATAGCTGCATGACTACTTAAACTACCTTCATCACAAACTATCCCTACAGCTTTTTTAAAAAGAGGAGTAAATTCCATAGTTGTCATATAGGTAACTAATATCTCACCTTCTTGAAAATGATCAATATCTGAAGCATTTGTAATCACTCGCACCTTTCCTTCAACCTTACCATGCCTTGCACCTACACCTTTTACTTTGTCTTTTCCTTCAACTTTCGAAAAAACATCTATTAATCCAGCTTCATGAACAATGTTATCTCCATCCTTAACAGATATTTTTCCATCTATAGAAACTAATCCAAAATTCTTATCTAACAACAAAAGAAAACTATCAATATCTAAGTTCAGTATAAATTCCTTCGAAATGTTTAATCTCTTACTAATCTCAATGAGTAAGGTGTCATAAACACTCAAAGCATAGCAAAACTTTCCCTTAGCCCAATCTCTTTGAGCTACAAATGCATTTAATGCTTCTAAAACTAATAACGCTTCGCCACTAAATCCTATTTCTTTTATAGCATTCTCTTTCTCAGCAAGAGCATTTTCATATTGAATATAAAGCTTTTTCAAACTGTTCTCAGGATTTTTCTCTTTAGAAAGCAATTCTTTCCATTCTGAAAAACTTTTTCTCCTTCCAACATATTCACTATCAACCCAGTTAAAATTATCAATATGCTTCTGCAATAATTTTTTTTGTAGAGCAACATTCAAAAAACTCTCTCTTTCACTAAATGCAACACTCTTTCCAGAACTTTGAGATAAAATTCCTTTGAGCTTTACCAAATCATCCTTACCTCTTAATTCTTCCATTAAAATAAACTCATCATCCCAACAAGCATCAATCCCCCAAAGCTGAACAGAGATTAAAGGACCTTTAGTAATTTTCTCCGTAAACTCCTCAACCAATCTTTTCAATTCTAAAATTGAAAATTTCCCAAAATCACTATTCTCAATTTTTTTACAAACTACAAATAATTCCTCAAAAATTAAATCTTGTTTCTCTCGAAACTTTTCAACAAACCCTTTTTCTAAAATACTTTGTTGAATATCTTTCAATTTTTGATTAAGTTCATCTTCATCATAAAAAATATAGCATCCATCTTCTTTCCCAATCACGATTTGATTTTTAAGAAAAAAATTAGCCTCTGGTAAAAACCCTTTTCCATGGAGTCCTTTAACTAACAAACTCATATGATGTAGAGAACTATTTCTCTTATGCACCCATTTCCATTTTATTTCTTTCATAATTTCCCCCGTGTAAATCTTCCACCTTCATGACTATGAATCATTTCAATGCCAAATTCTTTATCAGTAAATCTAAATTCTTCAAGACCTTTCTGTATATGTCCATAATATAATTGATATTCTTCAACTGAATCTAAATTACTTAATCTACGCATAATATCATAGTAGAGTTCTTTATGTTCACATTTTCTACCTCTTCCAGCTTCATCAGTAGGATGTTCATGTTGTATCTGGATAATTTTCCTAGGCTGATAATGAAGAATCTCCTCAATACTCTCTGCCAAACTATCCTCCAACTCATCATCCATGGGAAAAGGCACAGTAATAACACTAGTTTCTCCATAATGATCTACTTTAGACAATGTTTCATAAGGAATATTCATCTCATCATAAATTGAACTTACTAATTCCATCTCTGGAAAATACTTCTCAATCAAACCATCCCAAACCATTACTCCATTTCCTGCAAAATGAGTAATATCTGAGGGATCATATCTATCAAGTAATTCTCTAGTTCTTTTTGTAGACTCAATAACATCTTCAAAATACTTTCTAGCTTCCTCTGGATGCTTTGAAACATAGATATCTAAAGCCTCTCTTGTTTCCATCCCTTCTTCTTGATATTGCCTCATAGGATGATCAGCATCAATATACATCTGCCCAGCATCTCCTGCATAATAAATATGCTCTGCATCTTCTGCTCCTTCCAACTCCTCTTCTAGAGTTTCAACATCTCCATGATGATCTGATCCTATAGCAATTTCTTCTGTCATAAACACCATAGATCCTTCAATACTTATCTATATTTATCCTCCCAATTGAGACTATAATAATAACATTTATATAGCAAATCCACCTAATACAAGCATGGACACAACAATACTAGAAGATTTAGGCTTAACAAACGCAGAAATTAAAGTGTATATAGCATTATTAGAACTAGGTTCCTCATCTGCAGGTCCTATTATAGATAAATCTAATTTACAAAACTCTGTTATTCATAGATCCTTACACACTCTAATTAACAAAGGTCTCATCTCATATATTTTAGAAGGAAAAAAGAAAATCTATCAAGCAACAGATCCTGAAAATTTTCATAATTTCATAGAAGAAAAGCGTAATCGATTCGACCAATTACTCCCAGAATTAAAAAAGAAACAATTCTTTGCTAAAGAACCGCAACAAGCAAGTATTTACAGAGGCATGCGAGGAATAAAAGAAATCTACACTATTCTCTTAGAGTCAGGAGGAAAAGAATACAATACATTTGGTGGAGGTAAAAGAGTTACTTACAAAGTAATGGGAGATACTTGGTGGAAAAACCTACACATAAAGAGAATAGCTAAAAAAATCCCTGCACGACAAGTTTTTGATGAATCAATAAGAAAGCTAGGTTCCTACTTAAACAAAAAACCAATAACAAATATCAGATATCTTTCTCAAGACTTTGAACAACTCCAAGAAACAGTTATCATTGGAGACTACGTTGCTATTAACTTATTCACAGAAAACCCTTATGGAATTTTAATCAAAGACAAAACAGTAGTTGAGGGTTATAAAAAATACTTTGAATTATTATGGGGTAAGGCTAAGGATTAAGTATGGCTAGCATCATCCTAAATCAACCCCCCCAAAA
>CEPX01123886.1_pt1 | contig 15944 bp, 16 predicted proteins | sample 361361 | NCBI WGS metagenome assembly CEPX01 (sample SAMEA2619974, study PRJEB7988) | marine metagenome | biome: marine biome (ENVO:00000447); feature: mesopelagic zone (ENVO:00000213) & marine oxygen minimum zone (ENVO:01000065); material: "saline water (ENVO:00002010), including plankton... | reverse complement strand
AACACCTCAAATGGTACCATTTGAGGTGTTTTGTTTATTTGTGCTGAGGAGACCTACCTGCTGGCAGGCAGGGGACTCGTCCTGACGGTCACTAATCCTTCGACAAGCTCAGGATAAGTGCCGCGGGACACGACTCGGCGCTCAGACCAGTGGCGCGCCTCCGTCGTTCGAGTCCTTAAATACATAACAAATAAAACCACTCAAACAGAGTGGTCTCATTTGTCATGTGCCGAGGAGAGGACTCGAACCTCCACGGGTTGCCCCACTAGTTCCTAAGACTAGCGCGTCTACCAATTTCGCCACCTCGGCATGTATTCAATACTGCATCCTTCTACTATTATATATGTACCACGTATCGTGTCCGCGCAGAAGGACTCGGTGTCAGGTCACTAATTCGCTTACACTCATAAGTGCCTCCTACCCGGCCTCGGCGCTTAATCGTGCCAAGCACGCGCACCTCCGGCTTTCGAGTCCTAGTGCATGAAGAAATACAAATTACCAGGATAAACCTGGACAATTTATATTCCTATCCGCGCAGAAGGACTCGAACCTTCAACCTACTGGTTAAGAGCCAGTTGCTCTACCGATTGAGCTATGCGCGGTTCTCTAACGCTACAATTCTCGTTAGAGAAATGCAACATGTGCCCGGGGTGGGAATCCTCTTCCTTCACACATTTTCAATCACAGAGCGATATTGAAAATGTGTTCATCCAGAGCCACGGACATTTGCTCGAACCAATGGCGCAAATGTTCCGTTCGATTCCATGACTATAAATAATACAACTGAAATGCCACAAGGCATATCCGTTGTAATATGTGCCCGGGGTGGGAATCGAACCCACATCCCGTTAGGGACACGATTTTAAGTCGTGCGTGTATACCAGTTCCACCACCCGGGCATGTAATATATTGCCGAGAGGCCTGGGGGGGAATCGGTCACAAGTCTCGCTTCGCGAGCTCGCGACCCCGTCTCGCTGTCCCGACATAATGTCGGGACATGCTCCGACTTTCGATTCCCCGCGCAAGCAAAGAAGTTTGCTTGCGCCCAGGCCACTATATCAACTACTTTTGCACAGTAAAAGATTAGTACCACAAAAGTATGGAGGCCTGGGGGGGAATCGAACCCCCGTATAAGGGATTTGCAGTCCCTTGCCTTACCACTTGGCGACCAGGCCTAGTTATGTAATCTAGCGTTTATTATACAAGCCAGCAAGGTAGAAGTCCTCACTCATTTAGCAGTGTATCAATTCGTTGTCTGTTTTTTTCTCCTTCGTCAATCTCAAAATCAAGCGTTGGAATGCGTTTCATGTGGGCATTTTCCTTTACGTAATTCCTAAAATCACTCCGCTTGCGTTTCAGAAAATCAATCGCTACACGCTCTCGGTTTTCCGGATAGACCGACACAAAAATGGTTGCCTTTTTAAGGTCGCGTGAAATCTTTGTGTGAGTAACGGTAATAAGCGACGTTCGGTCTGATTCGGCTGACAGGTATGCAGCACCCAAGTGTCTGAGTACCTCTTGTACTTTCTCAACTCTATCTGACATATTATTTTTGCACGATTACAAAACGCTCTATAACGTCACCGGAAACCACATCTGTTTCTGATTCAATTTCTGCACCGAATTCATTTCCTTCAGTTATTTCTTTTGTATCCGCTCGCTGCTGTTGAAGGTTTGTGATAGTTCCGGTACCAATCTGTTCGTCTCGCCTCAAAATATTAACAGTTCCGCCGACTGAAAGGGTTCCACTATCAACTCTGCCACCAATTGTCTGTCTGCCTTTTGCACTGCTAAATACTTTAAGAATTTTTGCTTGTCCAAGTATGTCTTCTGTATCCACCTTAGGTATTCGTCTTCTTATCTCGTCCTCGAGCCATTCTGATAGTTTGTATATAACGTCAAAAGTCTCAACCGCAATACCTGACTGGTCTGCTTGCCCTTTTGCGGCTCCATCAACTGAAACATTAAATCCAGCTACAATACTGTTTGGGTTTCCTCGTCCGGCTTTTATATCACCTTCAGATATAGCTCCAACCCCTTTTTGCACAATCCGCACGTCTGCACGCTCAAACTCCATTTTGGAAAGTTCGTGTTCTATCGCTTCAAGAGAGCCGGTGGCATCTGCTTTGATGATAAGTGGAATAATATTTTGCTCAGATGATTCATCCATAGTTTCTTTTTGAGGAACCTCTGGCGTACTTTGTTTCGTGTATTCGAGTGCCACTTTTTCAGCTTCTTTTTTTGTCTTGCAGACAGTAAATGGCATTCCGACTACTGGTGTTTTACTGAAGCCAATGATCTGAACAGGGCTTGAAAACGTTGCTTTTTTAATTTGCTCTCCCTTGAAGTTCTCCATAATGCGCACCGGTGAAAACGCATCACCTGCAACGACATATGTGCCCACATTCAAAGTGCCATTTTTTACAATAAGGGTGGCGCTAACTCCTTTTTTAGGATCAACATGTGATTCAATAACTACTCCAGACGCTTCTTTGTCAGACTCTGCAGAAAGTTCCTCAAGGTCAGAAACCAGAAGCGTCATATCAAGAAGCTCTGGCACTCCTTCTCCAGTCTTTGCAGATATAGGAACAAATGGAATATCTCCACCAAGTCCTTCTAAGTACACTTCGTTCTCAAGTAGATTCTTTTTAGTGCGTTCAATATCTGCGCCTGACTTATCTATTTTATTTATCGCGACTATGTAGGGGAGCTTAGCTTCTTTTATGCATGAAAGTGCCTCATTTGTTTGTGCCTTCATTCCTTCTTCGGCTGAAACAACAAGTATTGCAATATCGGCGACTTCAGCTCCGCATGAACGTATTGCACTAAATGCTTCGTGTCCGGGTGTATCCAAAAATGTTATAGATCGTTTTTTATCGGACTGATCTGTGTGGATAACTTCGTATGCTCCGAGGTGTTGGGTAATACCTCCTGATTCTTTTTCTACGACATTCGTTTTTCGAATATAGTCAAGAAGCGTCGACTTACCATGGTCGATATGTCCCATTATCACAATAACAGGCGGTCTTTCTATCTGTTTGTCTTTGTTTTCTGTCATGGTAATTCATGATTTACTTTTCTGTATCTAGCGCTTGTCGCGCTTTATTAAGCGCTTCTTGTTCTTCGTCACTTAATGTATGTTCAGATGCATATTTCTGTAGAGGCTTTGAAAACATACTAACTCTATCTCTCGCATATAAGCTTGACATTACAACTCCGTCGCCGTTTTCGTTTATAAGTGCTGTTGCAAAGCTTTGGTTACCGCCCTCGCTACTTCCTTTGAAAGGGTTGAAGCGTATGGTTGCGGTTCCCTGCATGCTTCTTTTTACTCTTTTCTCAACTCTGGCAAGGTATTCTTCCAACTCCTTTCTAAATTCCTCGAGATCTTTCTGACTTTTTATAATAGTGTGTATTGACGCCTCAAGGCTTTTACCGTCTTTTCCTTTGAGAAGCCTTTTTACCCGTATTTCAAGGTGTATAACAAGCAGGGTAAGGACAAGTACTGTACCCACAAGCATGTACAAAACAGTCGTAGTATCTAGTGAAATAAGAGACATAGGCTATGGGGAGCATTATACTCCCGCTTTCTTCTTTTGCAAAAAAGGTCTGAAGCTTTTAGAATCGATGTATGGACATAAATTTCTTTTCTTTACCTAAACGCCGCATATATTTGGACTACGCATCTGCAACTCCGGTTGATGTGCGGGTTCGAGATGTTATGGAACCGTACTTTTCTAGGTCTTTTGGAAATGCGGGAAGTATTCACGCTGAAGGTGTGCAGGCTCGCGATGCTCTTGAAGGTGCTCGAAAATGCATTGCAAGAACGCTCGGTGCCAGAATATCCGACATCATGTTTACTTCTGGTGGTACTGAAGCAAATAACTTGGCAATCTTAGGAGTTGCACGCGCTCTTGAAGGACCAGGCCCTCTTCACATGGTTACTACAACAATTGAGCATCCATCGATTCTCAATTGTTTTAAACGTCTCGAAGAAAATGGAGTTTCTGTTACGTACGTGCCTGCTTCAGAAAGTGGAGTAGTTAGTCCGCATGATATAGAAAAGGCCTTAACTCCTCGAACCGTTCTTGTATCTGTCATGTATGCAAACAATGAGATCGGTACAGTACAACCTATTTCGCGTATTTCAAAAATAGTACACTGCTTTAAAGAGAAGCGTGACGCGGAACTTCCGCTTTATATGCATACTGACGCAAGTCAGGCACCTCTCTATCTTGATTGCAGTGTTCAGAAGCTTCAAGTTGATCTTATGACTTTCGACGCGCAGAAAATATATGGACCTAAAGGCGTTGGAGCACTATATAAAAAGCATGGCGTTGTAGTCAGTCCGCTTTTTGAAGGTGGGGGACAGGAATACGGTATTCGTCCGGGAACTGAAAACATTCCGCTTATTGTAGGATTTGCAGAGGCGTTATCAAATGCGCAAAAAGAATATAAAGAGTTATCTGAAAAGACAGCGAAACTAAGAGACTATTTTATCCGTTCTCTTATAGAGAATGTTCCAAGCATTGTGGTAAATGGTGACGCAGATGCGAGAATTGCAAACAACATAAATGTTTCAATACCTGGGCATGATGCGGAATTTTTAGTTATATCTCTTGATGCGGATGGAATTGCCTGCGGAACAGGGAGTGCGTGCACTCGTGGAAAAGACAGTTCGTACGTTGTAGAGGCCTTAGGCGGTGGGGAAGCATTTGCCAAAAGTTCTCTCCGATTTTCACTTGGAAAAAAAACAACCGAGGGTGATATAGACAGAGTTGTTTCAGTGCTTCGTGCTAGGACGAGGCCCAAGTCCAATATTTGACGAGTCATCACTTTTATGTTACTAATTACTTACCAGCGTTGAGCTGAAATGTGGAAAAACCCTAGAGTTTGCCTGCGTTTTGGTGTAGACTGGATACTATACAATTATGGATCTTGAACAATTAACTAAAGGACAAATTATACTTCTCACCCTTCTGGTGAGCTTTATTACCTCTATTGCAACAGGTATTACGACAGTAACGCTTTTAGATCAGGCACCGCCTGCTGTAACACAAACGATTAACCGCGTTGTAGAGCGAACGGTTGAGCGCGTTGTCCCTGACAAGACACAACAGGGAGCAAGTGTGATTACAAAAGAGGTTACCGTGGTGGTAAAAGAGGAGGATCTTATAACTGATTCTATTGAAAAAAATAGTGCAAGTCTTGTGCGTATCAACCAAGCCGGAGGCGAGGATGGTGCTGAAGGAGTGTTTCTTGGAATGGGATTTTTAGTTTCTGCAGATGGTTTTTTGGTTACCGACGGACTCTTGGTTGCGCAGGATGGTGTATACGTCGTTGCCACACAGAGCGGTACACACACAGCGCGCGTTGTAAGTCAGGATGAAAATGATTCTGTTGCTCTCCTTCAAATTGAACCTAAAGAAGCTGTAGAGGGTGAAGAGAATACACATGAAGAGTTTGTACCTGTAACGCTCTCCGATCACTCTGCTCTTAAGCTTGGTCAAACAGTAATGGCTCTTGGAGGAAAAAACAGAACTCAAGTTGCGACAGGTATAATCTCTGGACTTGAGTTTGATGATGTTGTTATCTCCTCGGAGGAAGATGGAGAGGTTGTGGAAGAAACTATCTCAGTACTTGCCACAATTGAAACAACTATTTCTCTGGGAAATGTTTTGTCTGGAAGTCCTCTTGTAAACATTTTTGGAGAAATCATTGGTGTGCAGAGCGGAGGTTCGTACACTCCGGTGAATACCATCGCGGCAGTGCTAGAGGCGTTTCAGACTACGCCCCAAGAAGAGGAGGTAGAGTAGACGGTTTGTCTACAGTCTAATCTAATTACTGCTATATGACTCCATTTAACAATTTCACCACAAAAGCGAAAGAGGCGGTTCGTAAAGCTCATGAACTGGCTATTGAACGTGGGCAGAATCATGTGAACCCAATTCACCTTCTAACGGCTCTGGTACTCCAGGAGGAGAGTATGGTGTTTTCTATTCTAGACAAGCTTGAAATTGATACTATGCTTTTGACCGACTCACTTCTTGAGTCACTTGAGGTGCCGGAATCCGGTTCAACTCTGTCCCCGTCATACCAGCTGTATTTAACTCCGGAGCTGGCACAAGCACTTGAGAAATCGGGTAAGATTGCCGCTGAATTAAATGACTCGTTTATTTCAACCGAACACCTTTTTATTGCAATTGTAGACAATCCCGGACCTGCGCGTGAGATTCTGGCTCGCTTTAGGCTTGATAAGCAGACAGTAATGCAGGTGCTTTCTGAACTTAAGAATAATAATGTAACCGATGTCAGCCAGCCGAAGCGGTTCCGTGCACTTGCAAAATACACACGCAGCCTTACCAAACTTGCAAGTGAGAATAAACTTGATCCGGTAATAGGGCGAGATACAGAAATTAATCGAGTTGTTCAAATTCTTTCAAGACGTACAAAGAACAATCCTATTTTAATTGGGGAGGCAGGTGTTGGAAAAACTGCTATTGCAGAAGGTCTTGCGGCACGTATGGCAAGCGGCGATATTCCGGAATCACTAAAAGATAAAGAACTTCTTTCTCTTGATCTTGGACTCCTTATTGCGGGCACAAAGTACCGAGGCGAGTTTGAAGAGCGGCTCAAAAATATTATGAAAGAGATTGAGCGCGCAGAAGGCAAGATAGTTGTTTTTATTGATGAAATACACACTCTTGTTGGTGCAGGTGCGGCTGAAGGAGCAATGGATGCGTCAAATATGCTAAAGCCGGCACTGGCGCGTGGAGATATTCGTGCGATTGGTGCTACAACTCTTAAAGAATACCAGAAGCATATTGAACGGGACCCTGCGCTTACCAGACGTTTTCAGCCTGTTTACGTTAACGAACCATCTCTTGATGATGCGATTGCGATTTTACGCGGTCTTCGTGAAAAGTATGAGCTCTATCACGGTGTTCGTATTACCGATGACGCCATCGTCGCCGCGGTAACGCTATCAAGCCGTTATATTACTGATCGGTTTTTGCCAGATAAGGCAGTTGATCTTATTGACGAGGCGGCTTCTGCGCTTCGGATCTCACTTGAGAATAAACCTCCTGTGCTTGAAGAGGCACATCGTAAAATTCGCCGATTTGAAATAGAAAAAGAAGCTCTTAAAAAAGATATTAATACTCAAGGAAAAAATGAGGGTGCTTCTTCTGGAAGTTCGAAAACAAAGCAACGAATGAAGCGTATTGATAAAGAAATTGCTGATCTTAAAGAAAAAACAGCTGAGCTCGAACTCAAATGGAGCAATGAGAAAAATGTGCTTACAGACATTAAGGCAATTAAAAAAGAACTTGAGTCTATTCGAGCTGAAGCTGAAACGGCTGAGGCAGGTGCTGACCTTTCTAAAGCGGCAGAGATTCGTTACAGCAGAATTCCTGAATTAGAAGGAGACTTAGAAACAAAGACAAAACGTCTTAAGCGTCTACAACGTTCCAGACGTATTTTAAAGGAAGAGGTTATGGAGTCTGATATTGCTGATGTTGTATCGCGTTGGACAGGAGTACCAGTTTCAAGAATGCTTGAAGAGGAGGCAGAGAAGCTTTCGCGTATGGATGCGGAGCTTAATACACGCATAATTGGGCAGGAAAATACAGTAAAGCTCGTGGGTGATGCGGTTAAGCGATCTCGTGCAGGTATTGCTGATCCGAACCGTCCAATTGGATCTTTTCTGTTTCTTGGTCCGACCGGTGTAGGAAAGACAGAGCTTTCAAAAGCGCTTGCAGAATTTATGTTTGATGATGAGAAGGCACTTATAAGAGTTGATATGAGTGAGTACATGGAACGGCATGCCGTATCTAAAATTGTTGGATCGCCTCCTGGATATGTTGGGCATGAAGAAGGAGGTGCTCTTACAGAAACCATAAGGCATCGTCCGTATTCGGTAATTCTTTTTGACGAGATTGAAAAAGCTCATCCGGAAGTATTTAATATTCTTCTCCAAGTGCTTGATAATGGACATTTAACCGATGCGAAAGGAAGAAAGGTGAACTTTAAGAATTCTATTATTATCCTTACATCAAATATTGGTGCTGAACACATCGACAAGATGACTCATCTTGGTTTTAGCAGCGATGAAGGAGACGATTCGAAGCAGTACGAAGTCGCAAAAGAAAAAGTACTTGGAAGTCTGAAGGATTACTTTAGGCCTGAATTCTTAAATCGGCTTGATGAGATAATTCTATTTAACATTCTTTCACAACAGGCGGTGAAAGACATTGTTCGTATTCAAGTTGAAGTAGTGAAGGAGCGGCTCAAGGAAAAAGACATTACACTTGAAATTTCTCCTGACGTACTCACGTATCTTGGTAAAGAGGGGTATAACCCACAGTATGGTGCGCGACCTCTCAAAAGACTTATTCAAAATAAGATTCTGACATCGGTTGCATCTCTTATGGTATCTCAAGGGGTTATGGAGGGCGGAACAATTACCGTTGATTTTAAAGATGGAGAGTTTACTTTTGACGTTAAGAAGAGGCAGACAAGGTCTAGAAAAAAGCCGACTGCTTCAAAAAAGAAAGAGAAAATGTTAGTCTAAAAATGAGTGCCTTGGCACTCATTTTTTAGCGTCGGTCCCGCCGAGGCGGGATACATGGCAGAGCATGCCCCGCTACGGCGGGGTGGTCAACACAACAACACAATGTGGAGTGTCTATATTTTGAGAAGTATTAAGGACAATGGTCTTTATATCGGATGTACGTCGAATTTGAGGCGACGTATTAACACTCATAATAACGGTGAGAATAAGTCCACAAAACACAGGGCGCCATTTGAGTTATGTTATATAGAAAGGTATGCTAGCAGGGTACAGGCATTTGCTCGTGAGAAAGAAATCAAGAGCTATAAAGGTGGAAATGCACTCAAAAGGTTGCTAGATAATTGAAGCGTCGGTGGCAGAGCGGTCAATTGCATTGGACTGTAAATCCAACGCCTTCGGGCTACGCAGGTTCGAATCCTGCCCGGCGCATAAAACAAAGGAGCGGGGTGCGAAAGCATTCCGCAACTTTTGTTTTACAGTTTCCGGGCAGGATTCGAAAGACGGAACGCCACACTTTCAGAAAGTGTGGCGTGAGGCCGGGTAGGAGCCACTTATGAGCGCAAGCGAATTAGTGAGCTGACACCGAATCCTGCCCGGCGCATAGCGCCAGAAAGTCGATACCAACCGGTATCGATTTTTGGTGCCTACAGCACCGAGGATTCGAACGGCACAGCCGCGCGTCCGGGGGACGAGAGAGCGGCGAGCCGTGTCCCGCGGCACTTAGCGAACGAAGTGAGCTTAGTGACCGTCAGGACGAATCCTGCCCGGCGCACCTTGTTACTCCGTATTTTTATAGCTATCATTAGCTTATGAAGTTTTTCTTTATCTTGCTCATTGTTGCCATGTTAGCTTTTTCTTTTATGTCGATTGAGGTACTTGCGCGGGATTACCCGGCAATTGATTTTACTGACACAGGGACAGGGCTTGTAACCTGTGAAGGACCAGACTGTAACTTGTGCAGTCTAGTAGGACTTGTTCAAAATGTTATTAACTTCATGGTCTATGTAGCAATCTTTGTTGCAACGCTAATGATTACATATGCCGGTATTTTGTACGTTACGGCTGGTGGAAGTGAAGATCGGTTAAAAGAAGCACATGGCATTTTCTGGAAGGTGTTAATTGGTTTTATTATAATTCTTGCGGCGTGGATGATTGTTGATTTGATATTTAAGGCATTAGTACCTATAGATGGACAGCCGTTTGGTAAGCCATGGCAGTCAATAGTGTGTGGTGCCACAGCAACTTCATTGTCGTTGCCTAGCAGGAGATCTGCTTTGCCAGTGTCGTCCTCTTTTAATAGTGACAATGTAGCTAGCGATGAAAGTGCAGCAAGTCGTTTAGAAATACACATCGAGACACCAATAGAGACTTTACGATCCATAGATCAAGGTCTTGCTGCTTCACTTCAGATTTTGGATAAAAGGATTACTGAGGGTGGTACGGGTACTGGAAAGTTTGAACGTTATCACCAAGAGATTGAGGCGACAGAATTCATGCTCGTAGAAGTTACTTCATACAATGAAGAAAGTGATAATCACCTTTTTAATGCAGGTCTCAGATTTGAAGTTGCTGTAGATGAGGTGCCTGCAACAAAACAAAAAGAACTTGTACAGAAACATTACCTAGAGTTGTGTAAATCACAATTTTCTAATGATTTTGAGGCTGTAGAAAGGAAAAGAGGTATTACTACCACCATCTCGTGTCAACATACTAATAGTGAGTTTGGATTTGAAATTCTAGACCAAGAAACAGGAGAGTATAATTTTCACCCTTCTTTTCCTACGCTTGAAGAGTGTCGTCAAAAGGAAAAGTTAGTTTCAGGTAGTGATCAGCAGCAAGTAGTGTTTACATGTGAAGGTGTTGATCTGGAGAACCAATAATGGTTTATGTTGACCTACTTCTCAGGATACTTTATAGTAGCAGGGTTGTTTTATGTCACAGACAAACTTGATAAAGTTATCGTGCCAGAAGTGCAAGAGAATTAACTACTGGACACGGAAGAATAAGAAAAAAGTAGAACGAGCTATCGAGCTTAAGAAATTTTGCAAATGGTGTAAAGTAAAAACACCTCATAAGGAATCCAAAAAGTAGCAGGGGCCTGTAGTTTAGTGGTAAAACAGCGGTCTCCAAAACCGCCGTCCCAGGTTCGAGTCCTGGTGGGCCCGCCTTCGCTTCGCAGTAGCAAAGCTTCGGCGTGGCAAAGCCCGCAAGAAGGTTTGCGAAGGCGAGATTCACAAGATTATATGTACTATGTTTACAGTTTAAAATGTAGAGATGGTTTCTATGTTGGGTGTACTAACCATCTTAATGAAAGGTTGGAGAGACATAAGAAAGGTTATATATCATCAACAGCTAATCGATTGCCACTAGAGTTAGAATTCTATTTTGCTATCAGGGACAGAAACAGAGCTTTTGAATTTGAAAAATATTTAAAATCTGGAAGCGGAAGGGCATTTGTCAACAAACATTTACTTGAGTAACTATTGAAGAAATGTTTGTACCACTTTTTCGATTTTTCTTATTTCAGTTTCCGCCAGAGGCGGATCAGCCTCCGGCTGAGGTTTAAACCACTTAATTTCTTTATCTTTCTTGAGCCACGTTTTCTGGCGTTTTGCATATTGCCATACCTTTTGTTTAAGTCTTTCTTCCATCTCGTCTCTATTTAGTTCTCCACGAAGATATTGACCTACAATTCTGTACTCAAGACCGAGTTCGTCTATACGTTTCCACGATAGACTAAGTTTTCGAAGTTTTTTCGTTTCGGATACTAGCCCTTTTTTTAAGGTATTCATCAGTCTTTTATCAATTTTTGCTCGAAGTGTCTTGTCGTCAAGAGTTACACCAATCTTGAGCACTGTGTATGAAGACTCTTTCTGCACTCTTTGTGGTACGGCTCCAAGTACCTCAATAACTTCAAGAGCCCGTATTAAACGCCTTCTATTTTTGCGATCAATTGTTTTGGCTCTTTTCGGATCTTTCTTCTTAAGAATCTTATAGAGATCATCTGTATCTTTTTTCTCAAGCTCGCGCCGTAGAAGAGCATTTGGCGGTACACTTGGAAGAATTTCTTTACCTAAAAGCGTATCTATATAAAAACCAGTACCTCCAACCACAATAGGCACATTTCCATTCTGTACGATATATCGTACAGAATTTTCAGCACGTTTTTTGAAATCAGCGGCTGTAAATGCCTTCCGCGGACTTACAATATCAATAAGGTGGTGTGGAATACCACTCATTTCTTTTTTTGTTATTTTCTCGGTTCCAATATCAAGGCCTTTGTAGACCTGACGTGAGTCAGCGGAAATAACCTCGCCTCCAAACTTCTTTGCAAGGCGAACTGCAATGGCACTTTTACCGGCCGCTGTTGGTCCGAAAATTACAATTATTTTTTCCTTGTTTTTTTGCACGATACTTATCCAAATGATATTATTCGCTCATTACGCTAACTAAATCTATACCATGAACGAAGAAATAACCACAACCTATGGCTGTGATGTAAAAGTTGGGAAGCCGATTCCTGATTTTGAACTTGAAGCGTATCACGAGGACGATGTTAAAAATATAAAGCTCTCTGACTATAAAGGGAAATGGCTTGTGCTCTTCTTTTATCCTGCGGACTTTACATTTGTTTGTCCAACAGAGCTTGAGGACTTGGCGGACCACTACGAGGAAATAACAAATCTTAATGCCGAGGTTTTATCGGCAAGTACCGATACAAAGTGGGTCCACAAAGGATGGCGCGATGCGTCAGAGGCTATCAAGAAAATTCAATTCCCAATGTTGGCGGATCCAACCGGTAAACTTTCAAAGGCATTTGGTGTCTACATTGATGAGGAAGGCGTGACACTTCGTGGAAGCTTCATTATTGATCCTGACGGTGTGCTTCAGGCAATGGAGGTGCATGAAGATGGAATTGGTAGAAGTGCAAAAGAGCTTGTACGGAAACTTCAGGCTGCTAAGTTTGTAGCTGAACACGGCGGACAGGCATGTCCTGCCGAATGGAAACCTGGCGATGATACACTTGAGCCAGGGCTTGACCTCGTAGGGAAGATATAGAATAAACTTTAGTCTAAAGAATTAAACCTCGCCTAAAAGGCGAGGTTTTGAGTTTTGGAACTTTGTTACCGCCAAGGCAATATTTCTTCAATGTCGTTTGAATTATTTCTGGCGCTCATAACGAAGTAAGCTAAGGACATTTTTACGTCAGGTTTACCCCATACAACACCAATCCTTTTACCGGTTGCATCTACGATGTAAACGTGTCCCTTGCCGTGATGTTCGTCAAGTGGTGCTGTTGTTTCGTAGCTATATGGGCCAGGCGGAAGGTTTGTATCAGACATGTTTTTTCCTTTTGGTATGTACTGGACATATAGTACGAACAAAAAGAGAAAATGCAATGTTGTGCCGGAGGTGGGAGTCGTCCCAAACACTTTGCTTTGCAAAGTGACGGGGTAAAAACCCGCATGCCTTGCGGCACACGATTTTGAGTCAAGTTGTATGTCTTCAGACCAAATGGTGGGCGAGGAGGGAGTCGAACCCTCATCTCTTGCGAGATGCGATTTTGAGTCGCACGCGTATACCAATTCCGCCACTCGCCCCCCATCTGCTCTGAAAACGGATTAATAGTTCCCCGAACTATTAATTACCAATTACACCACTTAGGCGTTTCTCCATGGTAGCAGATTTGTTCAGTAGTTCAATTTGCTTTACAATTAACTTCATTCATGGGTTTTAAAAATGATTCAATTTTTTGGGTTGAGGTTAATAAGATAAAGCCAAATCCATATCAACCAAGACGTGACTTTAGTGAGGCAAAACTTGCTGATTTAGCTGAATCTATCCGACAATATGGAGTACTTCAACCTCTTGTAGTAACTCGCAATGAGATTCAAAGAGACGACGGCGGTCTTTCTTCAGAATATGAGCTTATAGCAGGGGAACGACGTCTTCGCGCTTCGCGCATTGCCGGCCTTGTACAGGTTCCAGTTATTATTCGCGATGCTGAAGAAGATCAGCGTGCAAAGCTTGAAATTGCCATAATAGAAAATATTCAGCGTGAAGATTTAAACTCAATGGACAGAGCGCGAGCATTTGACCGCCTTATTAAGGAGTTTAGTTTTACGCACGCCGAGGTTGGAAAAAAAATTGGAAAGAGTCGTGAATTTGTTTCAAATACGATACGACTTCTAGGACTTCCAGAGGATGTAAAAGTAGCACTTGCACAGGGAGACATTTCGGAAGGTCATGCTCGTCCAATTTTAATGCTTAAAGATCGTCCGGAAGAGCAAAAGGTACTCTTTAAGGAGGTTATGCATAAAAAACTTACTGTTCGTGAGACTGAAAATATTGCGCGGCGTGTTGCGCTCGACAAGGTGCGTAAACGATCAAAAATGCTTTCACCTGAAATTATTGAGCTTGAAAAACAGCTTACCGAATCCTTAGGCACTCGCGTACAAATTGAACAAAAGGATGTTGGAGGCAAGCTTGTAATTGATTTTTTCTCTCCTGACGATCTTAGAAATATTCTGCACTCATTTGAAACAGAGCCGTCTCAGGAAGCGATGGATACACTTTCAGATGATGGAGAGGGCGAACATAAAGAAGAAGTTAAACAAACTCAAAAGGAAGAGCCTCGAATGGACGGAGAAGCACTCGATGATCGTCCGGACAAGGAAAAAGATGAATCTCAAGAAGACGATTTGTATTCTGTAAAAAACTTTTCTATCTAGTGTTCAGTTTTTGCTGTGCGTCTAGTGCAATACGTATGTGTTTTCGTGCGGCTGTTGTTTTTGCAAATTCAAGCCAGCGGTTTGTCGGGTGGCTTGAAGGGCGTGTAAGGATTTCAACAATGTCACCGTTATGAAGTTCAGTATCTAAAGATACTAGCTTACCATTTACCTTCGCACCAAATGTATGATTGCCAATATCAGAGTGAATAGTATATGCAAAATCAATCGTACTTGAGCTTATTGGCAGGTCAATAACGTCTCCTTTTGGTGTAAATACAAATACGCGGTGACTGAAGAAATCACTTTTAAGGTTGTCAAGAAATTCTTCTCCTGCTTCAGCTTGATGAGATTCTGCAATGTCGCGTATCCACGTTGGCACCTGCATAGACTTAGACTGTGGATCCTCTTTTTTTGCCGATTTTTGTTTAGTATTGTTTTTAGTATTAAACCTTAGAATTGAAGGCAGTAATTGCTGCAGCCATTCATTGGCAAATTTAATGTACTGCTGAGGACGTTTTCGGCCTCCGGACTCCTTATATGCAAGATGTGATGCTATTCCAAACTGCGCTCTTCGGTGCATTTCCTCTGTTCTAATCTGAATTTCAACTATACCTCCTTCTTTTGTGAACACTGTGGTATGCAGGCTTTGATATCCGTTTGGCTTTGGAAACGCAATGTAGTCTTTAATTTTTCCCGGAAGGGGTTTCCATACACTGTGAATAGTTCCAAATACTGTGTAGCAGTCGGCAACTGTAGGAACAACAATGCGAATTGCAAGTATGTCATGTATCTTTTCGAGGTCCCAGTCTTTACGTTCTAGTTTTTGATATAAACTGTACAGTCCTTTTATCCGGTGCTCTGTTTTAAAGTTTCTAATATCATGTTCTCCTAAAACGCGCTTGAGTGCTTTATGCATCTTATCAAGTCGCTGTAGAGTTTCTTTATTTTTCTTTTTAAATAGTAGGTTAATTTCTTCAAATTCTTTTGTGTATACATATGGAAATGCAAGATCTTCAAGTTCACGCTTTATGCGCCCCATACCGAGTCTGTCTGCAATAGGTACATAAATTTCAAGCGTCTCAAGCGCAATTCTTTTCTGCTTTTCTTTAGGGACATGTTCAAGTGTCTTCATATTATGAAGACGGTCCATAAGTTTTATGATCAGTACACGAATATCTTGAGAGGTTGCAACAAAAAGCTTTCGAAGACTTTCAATATGTCGCTCGAGCCCCTGATACCTTAGAGCCCCAAGTTTTGTAACTCCTTGTACTAGGTGCAATATTTCGTCTCCGAATGTCTCTTGGATATCTTCTGGCGTAGTATTGGTATCTTCTATTGTGTCGTGTAGAAGACCAGCGGCTATGGTCTCGCTTCCCATGCCTGTTTCTGCAAGACTCTTTGCAGTCTCATGTAAATGTACAAAATATGGTTCACCTGAAAATCTTTCATGATCTTTATGAGCTTCTTCTGCAAATACGTACGCTTTTTTAATAAGTGCTGTGTCAGAAGCAGTGGGAGAATCCATTTTGTCAATAATTTCCTTGACATTTGGCATGTTTTCTACTATAGTACGAAATAGAAAAATGTCAATAGCATAAAGGGGAAAACCTATGTCTGTTAAGGTGAATCTCTATCGTAACAAA
>CEPX01197933.1_pt1 | contig 15961 bp, 16 predicted proteins | sample 361361 | NCBI WGS metagenome assembly CEPX01 (sample SAMEA2619974, study PRJEB7988) | marine metagenome | biome: marine biome (ENVO:00000447); feature: mesopelagic zone (ENVO:00000213) & marine oxygen minimum zone (ENVO:01000065); material: "saline water (ENVO:00002010), including plankton... | reverse complement strand
TAAATTCAAAAGCACCAAAATTGGTGCTTTTGAATTTACTGGTGGACCTGATCGGAATCGAACCGACGACCTCCTCGTTGCAAACGAGGCGCTCTAGCCAACTGAGCTACAGGCCCCCTGTGGGCACACCAGGGATCGAACCTGGGACCTCTATCTTATCAGGATAGCGTTCTACCACTGAACTATGTGCCCCAAATAATTACCACCATAAAATTGTACAATGTCAAAGCAATTTTGCAAATAAACTTGCACACTGCATATTTTTACCTATTATAGAAACACACTCACCCTAGCTCATTTCAAGACAGGAAGGGAGAAGAAAAGTGGCAGCTATAGTGCTATCAGTGGCTACTGGAACAGCAGCTCTCTTGGGATTCCTTCTCTATATAAGGAACATAAGAAAAGGGTCTGTTGATCTAAATCCCGCAACCTGGATGGTCTGGGTTGTGGCAACATGGATAATCGGAGTAAGTTACTTCGTGCTCACAAGGGATGTAGCAAAAAGTGTCCCATCCATACTGGGCGCAATTCAAACCCTCATTATCTTTCTGGTTGCACTCCGCAAGGGAAGAATCGCAAGAATAAACTGGCAAGACTGGGCAGTAATCATAATAAGCGCTCTTGCTATATATGTATGGGCAAGATACAAGAGCGCAGCATACGCAAACTTCATAATGATAGGCTGCAGGACCATTGCATTTCTCCCAACATACAAAGGTGTGTGGAGAGAATCTATTCAGGAGAAACAGGGCCCATGGGCGATTTGGACCCTGTCACACCTTTTGAACATTGCAGTAGTCAGATTGCGCGGACAAGATCCGTGGCAAGAATACGTCTACCCAGTAAGCCACACAATCCTGCACAGCATTCTTACCCTGATGATAAGAATGCGGAACACGTAACCACGCCGCGGCATTCCCGAGGCGTGTTTTTTTAGGACAATTCCATAGAATTGTCCTATGGACAAAAAACAAAAAAACACGTACATTAACCCCAGCAAAAGCCGGGGTGAAAACCCCTACACAACCCCCCAGAGCATGTTTGCGGACATGTAGTTCTGGAACTTCTTTCTGCGGAAAGAAGCATTTTCGGCTGCGGCCGGAAGGGAATACGTCATGTCGAGCGAAGGTAGGCCCGAAGGTACGCCCTACGTCCTATTTCTGGATCGAGTGCGAAAAGAAGGCGGATTGGTCTCACACGCGTGGCTCCAAAGAATCCGCCCAGACGACAGGAAAAAAGAGCTCCTCGAACTGCTCCGCGAGACCATTCGTGAGGCAAAAGATGCCGACGCCCTCCAACTCCTCGAATGGTTCATCCAGGCTTCTCTAGAGAGGGCCATCTACCCTCATCTACGCGAGGAAGACGGAGAAATGCCCTTCCGCGGAGAAGGAACGCCCTTCCGTCTGGACAACGAAGCAACGGAGACGGCAGAGGACATCGCGTGGGAGCCTCTCACAAGATACCTCCTCCAACTCCTCTTTGACGCTCCTGGAACCAGGGAGGTTGCGATCCAACAAGCCTCAGAGAGCGGATGTTCTGACTCAGAACGACCAAACCGAACAACGAGAGTCGTGGCGCTCCCCAAGACAAGAACGCGACTTCTCGAGCTCGTAACCGAGCGTTGGCGCAACACCGAAGATGGTGAAGAGGCCGTCGGGATCTTCTTCGACCACATTCTGAGCTTTCCCACGCTACAAGGACTCGACCGCTCGGTTTGGCTGGGCGCAATACGAACTGCGACCAGGCAAGGATTTCCTGTCCCGCGCCTCGCTGAACACCACCAGATCATCGCGGATCAAGAAAAGTGCGACAAAGACAACGAGGAGATCGCGTGCATCCTCGCGATCGCCTGGGCGAGAAACCAATCTGTCCACGAGTTCGCTCAAGGGCTTCGAATCACGAGTCCGCTTGCGGGGCGCTCCACACTCGCCTTCCAAGTCGCAACAGCCACAACAGAACGCGTGGCAGCGTTCGACAGGGCAATTAGGACATTGAAGGATCTGCTCAGAGATTCGATCTTGAGCGTCTCTGAGCTTGCCAATGTAGGCAGCGAGCTCGTAGTCGAAGTTGGCTACACAGAGCCTGGTACGGCGAACGTCACTGTGACCATCAACCTCGAGCTCACAGAGAACACGTTCGGCAAAGCCCTGCAGGCAGCGGAGAGAGCGATACGAAGCTGGAGAGAGGCAGACCCAAAAAGGAGGTTGAGAGCAAGCCTCCGTCTGACAGCATCTCCTGATCACGAATTCAACAAGACTGTCTGATGAACTCAGACCGCAACCAAAAGCGCCTCAGGCAATCCCTGCGGCGCATTTTCTTTTTTCTAAATCCTATGTCCTAAGTCTTATATCCTAGCCTATCCCTTCTTTAATATCTCCACCTTAGTCAAATGCGAGCCAAACTGTTTTGCCTCCTCTTTACTTCCCATCCAAATATCAAGCACCCACTTCTTCCTTGGATGCATTCTATCCTCAATCACAAATACCTTGTCTCCAAAAAGATCCGGTACACGAACAAGCGTACCAAAGGGAAGCATATTCGTTGCCGCAATCCCATCTCGCGTACGAGTACCAAGTGCGGTAATATGAGGAGTACTATCAGTTTCATCAACAGAGCTCGAATAAGCAGTTATCCACATATCCACCACCCTTGGGGCAGGGAGCACTTCCAGCACCTCCTCTGCGGAAACTGCAGGAGGAGAAGGGAAGTTAACCTCTGCTCCATAGGTAGGAGCCTCTGTAGCAAAAAAGGGGAATGTAAGTAGAACTAATACAAAACCAATAAACGAAAAATGTGCTTTTCGTCTCATGGTATAATTATACAGAATCATAGCGAAAAAGAGTAAAACATTTCTAATAATATGTCAATATTAACCGAAAACATAAAGATTTTATATCAAGAAAAAGATTTTGCAATTATCCACAAGCCTGCTGGCCTGCTTATGCATGGAATCCCTCAAAAAACAAAAAAGCAGGAAGAAACACTCGCAGACTGGATAAAAAAGAAATTTACAGAAACAAAAACTGTTGGGGACAGCCCTAAAGAACGGCCGGGCATTGTTCATCGTTTAGATAAAGAAACTTCCGGCATCCTTCTTATTGCGAAAACGCAAACCTTCTTTGAGTACTTCAAAAAACTTCTTCAGGAACACAAGGTGAAAAAAACTTACAAAGCCCTTGCGCACGGAAAAATAGAAAAAAAGCAGATTATTGATAAACCAATCGGACTCATGTCCGGCAGTATAAAAAGAAGTACCCGAGCAAGAAAAATGAAGATGGTAAAAAAGGCAGTAACAAAAATTGAGCCAATCAAAAATCTAAAAACAGAAACAACCTCTCTAACACTCCTCAAAGTCTTACCAAAAACAGGACGCACTCATCAAATCCGTGTGCACCTCGCAAGTATTGGACACCCAGTAGTCGGAGACAAGCTCTACGCAGGAAAACGAGAAACATTTGGATTAAAACGACACTTTCTGCATGCTGAATCTCTCGAATTCTCTCTGTCAAATAAGAGAAGAATAAAAGTAGAATCAGAGCTTCCTGAAGACCTTCAAAAAACTTTAAAAGACTTGTCCATCACATAGTCTCACAAGGCTATGTGATGGATTGACTTTTCAGCAAATTATACTTACTATTTCCTAGTCTTTGCCTGCTAACAGGCAGAACTAATTTCTAAAAACATGCTAGATGAAAAAACAATAAAAGAATTACGCCCCGGCATAAAGGTAAAAGTCTGGGAAATTGTAAAAGAAGGAGACAAAAAAAGAAAAAGTCCCTTCACAGGAATTATTATTGCGCGAAAGCACGGCAAAGAAGCAGGCGCTACATTTACTGTGCGAGGAATCATTCAGGAGGTTGGAGTAGAGAAAGTATATCCACTCATGAGTCCAATGGTTGATAAGATAGATATTCTTGGAAAACCCAAGAGGGTGCGCAAATCAAAACTATACTATATTCGCAAACTCTCTCCTAAAAAAATACAGGAAAAACTCGGAATTAGCTTTTAACAAAAATCCTCACGCTGCATAGCATGAGGATTTTTGATTTGACGATCTTTCTTTTTAGTATAGAAAACTCTTAAAATAAAAGGTAAAATTAAAATATGGGGAAAAGGGGACCCAAGCCCAAGAAAAAAATTTCTACTAACTGGTCAGCAGAACTTGCATATGCAGTTGGACTCATAGCAACCGATGGCTGTCTTTCAAAAGACAAGCGTCACATCGATTTTACCTCAAAAGACAAAGAGCTAATAAAAACATTCCAAAAATGTCTAGGAATAGAAGGGCTAAAAATTAGCAGAAAAATAAGTAGTCATAACAATAAAAATATCTACCACCGCACCCAAATAAGTAACGTATTATTCTATAGCTGGCTCGTAAGCATCGGAATGACTCCGAATAAATCGAAAACACTGGGAGAGCTAAAAATACCTGATAATTATTTTTTCGATTTTTTACGAGGGTGTTTTGACGGAGATGGGTGCATATACTCGTACTGGGACAAAAGGTGGAGAAGCAGTTATATGTTTTACATCAGATTCATATCAGCGAGCCCAGAATTTCTAAAGTGGCTACAAAAAAAGATAGAAAAACAAAGCTCCATTAAGGGAGGTGTAAAAGTCGCAACGAGAGCATGGATGTTAGAGTTTGCAAAAACTGAAAGCAAAAAACTTATAAAAAGAATATATTATAAAGAAAAAATTCCTTGTCTCTTAAGAAAAGTTGCTAAAACCCAAAGAATACTTAAAATAGACAAAGAAAATAATGCGCGGGTGGCGGAATTGGTAGACGCTATAGCTTGAGGGGCTATTGTCCCCTAGGGACGTGGAGGTTCAAGTCCTCTCCCGCGCACTACTAGAGAAATCCCGATTCTTATAAGAGTCGGGATTTTTGCTAGCGCGGGAAGTATGCAAATTTATTTGCATACGTGAGCAGATGATAGCTACGCTCAAGACGCTATCAGTGAGCTGCGGAAGAGATACGTCCTCGTCGACACCAGAAAAGGATGGAAAGTATCCAAGCCGCCCATAAGAATACATCGCATCCTCTGGAACCGTGCCGCAGCTAGCGCCACAGAGACCAGTGATGTTCGGACATTCACAGGATCTCCTGTTGGAATTCTCATGCAACTAGAGATTTCTGAAGAAGAAGCAGGAGATGCAACGCTCCAACTCATCCAAAACCACCTGATGAGCATCGATGGGCCCGGAGAGTTTTCCATCACTAGGCCCAGAGAGCGAAAACTCGCGATCCACCGACGAAGAGCATCAAGGCAAGAGATAACTGTACAGACTGAAGATCTCGAGCCAAGCCCCCGTCTTGCACTCCCAACATCACGTAAGGAACAGCCTCCCGCCGAAACAGCGGGAAGGAGCGAACTAATGGCAAGAGACGAAGCAAGTGCCGTGCAGACCGCAGAGGCGCAGAGACGCGCGCACGTGCTACTCTGGAACAATGCTAACCAGGTGAATGCTGGAGACGTGACGCGTCAGATGGAAATTCGCCCCGCGAGTTTCCTGGAGGCCATGCCAGGCTCGAACGGGCTAGGCATAGAAACCGCCCTGATCAACACAGGAGCCATTCGAGAGGAAGAACCTGTCTGGATCATCACTGAACCACCTGAAAGTGGTGGGACGACTACGCAGGCTTCGCACGGACATCACGAGACAGGAAGACCCACACGAAGAAGACGTGAGGCATCCGAGACACAAGGATCCACCCAAGGAGCCGGGACGACTACCGCAAGAGGACCCAGAAGCGAATCAGCGGCCGCAGATGAAGTCGAAACCGACGACAGCAGCAGCCTGACCCTCGAAGACGCCCACAGAGTCCTTCTTGATCTTGCTGACAGCAACGGACAAATCTCTCGTGAAGCTGCGATCCGAACAATCTCTACTTGGCTGCAGGACGCACTAGGAGATACAGCTGAAGACAACAACGCGGAAGAGGCCTACCTTTCCTCACTCGCAGGAGATGGAAGGATCGAAGACCACGGCGACACAATCACCGTCATCAGCCCCGACGATGACGCGCCCGAACACGACGCAGACCACGCAGGAGGTAACGACCAAGACCCAGCCCCAACCAGTGAGCCAGCAATCATCTGTCCCCGTCACAAGACAGAATACGGTACGCTCGCCGACTTTCACGGTCACGTCCAAGAGAGTCATCTGAGAGGCAGTGGATTCACGCTAGCAGAGATCCACGATCTTCTTCTTCAGAAGGACACGATTGTCCAAGTTGGCCTCAAAGACGGATGGCTGCGCCTACAGTCCATTCCATGGGAAGCCATCGAAGCACTCACGAAATACACTGAGCCGACAGCCAAAAGAAGGGGAGGAGACCTCGAAGCACGAGGAGTCGTAAGGCAAGTCCGAGTAGATCCAACTGGACCGCAGATTTGGATCATCGGACCCTTCGACCAAGAGACTGCGCCGCCTGCAGACGCCCCATCTGATGAGCCGACGACCGAACAACAAACGTCTGACGATCCAGCACTCGAATTACTTCGAAGCATCGAGTCGCGCTGGCAGGACGCTGAAGCCGAAAGTCCGGAAGAGAGGGTTGGTCGACTCCGCATCGCAATAGCATGCTCTCAGAGACTCACCAGTCTTCTGGAGGAGGCAGAAGAAGCAGCGATCAAGGCTGCCCTGCACCCTTCCCAAGGGGAACAAGCAACCGACTAGCTCAACGCAAGGCCGACGTAATCCGAAACGCCGGTCTTTTTTTCGTCTTTTCAGGCCCAAATTTCCCTTGTTTCAAGCCCCCCCTTTTGGTATAATAAAGGAGTAAAAAGGCCTTGAAATTAACTAACGAAATGCCTAAAAAACAAGCAAAAGAACCCGCAAAAAAAGCTCTAAAAAAGCCTTCTAAAACAACAAAAAAGAAGTCCTCTAAAGACCCTTCATATAAGGCAAAGGACATCTATGTGTTGGAGGGTCTCGAACCAGTCCGAAAACGGCCTGGCATGTATATCGGCTCCACAGGAGTCGACGGTCTGCATCACCTAGTCTGGGAGGTAGCAGATAACTCCATTGACGAGGCAATGGCAGGCTATGCAAAAAATGTAAGGATTGAACTTCTTCCAGATAATAAAGTTGCAATCACAGATGATGGCCGCGGCATCCCCGTAGACATTCACCCTCAGACAAAAAAACCAGCTCTTGAAACAGTAATGACCACTCTGCACGCAGGAGGTAAGTTCGGAGGCGATTCATATAAGGTGGCCGGAGGTCTTCACGGAGTTGGTGTATCTGTAGTAAACGCTCTCTCTGAATGGGTTCGAGTTGAAGTCTGCCGTGACGGAAAAATGTATTCACAGGAATACAAACGGGGCAAGCCATGCCATAAAATGAAAAAAGTTGGCATGTGTAGAAAAGGAGGAACAAAAGTTATCTTTTCTCCAGACCCGGAAATTTTCGAAAGAATTGAGTTCAACCGAAAAAAGATTCTAGACCATCTCAGGCAACAGGCCTACTTAACAAAAGGAGTGCGAATTGAATTTGAAGACACAAGAGAAGAAAAACCTTTCTACCACTCCTTCTACTTCGAAGGCGGGCTAAACGCCTTCCTCGATTACCTAATAGGCAAAAATGACCCTCTGCAGGCAAACTACTTCTACACACACAAAGAAGCTGAGGAGGTAGACGTAGAAGTTGCCTTCACATACACAAACGATGTAGAGAGTGAAGAAATGAGTTTTGCAAACAACATCTACACTCCAGACGGCGGCATGCATCTCACTGGCTTTCGCACAGCACTTACAAGAACTCTAAATGAATATGCAAAAAAAGAAGGTCTAATAAAAGATGCCAAAGACGGACTAACAGGAGATGACGTGCGCGAAGGACTTGTTGCGGCAATTTCAGTAAAGATTAAAGAGCCCCAGTTTGAAGGGCAGACAAAAGCTAGGCTTGGAAATCCAGAAGCAAGAACCGGAGTAGAAGCAGTAACCGGAAGAGCGCTTAAAGAATTCCTCGAACGCTATCCGCAAGATGCAAAGCGGGCAATTGAGAAAAATCTTCTCGCCGCAAAAGCAAGAAAAGCAGCAAAAGCAGCAAAAGATACAGTACTAAGAAAAGGCGCGCTCGAAGGTCTTGCCCTTCCGGGAAAGCTTGCTGACTGCACATCACGAAATCCAGAAGAGTCTGAGCTATTTATCGTAGAGGGTGATTCTGCCGGAGGCACAGCAAAAAGCGGACGAGATAGACGAACTCAGGCAATCCTTCCGCTCCGTGGAAAAATCCTAAACGTAGAAAAGGCTCGCATTGATAAAATGCTGGCAAACAAAGAAATAAAAGCGCTCGTAATAGCGCTTGGCACTGCTATCTCCGACAGCTTCGATATTGAAAAACTTAGATACCATAAAATAGTTATTATGACAGACGCAGACGTTGATGGCGCACACATCCGCACACTTCTTCTCACATTATTCTACAGATACTTCCCGAAAATCATTGAAGATGGATATCTATACATAGCCCAGCCCCCTCTCTACAAAATTCAAAAAGGGAAGAGCGCAACGTACTTGTACACAGATAAGGAACTAGACAAGCTCACAAAAGGCAAAAAAGATAAAGTAAACATCCAAAGATACAAAGGACTAGGAGAGATGAATGCAAATCAGCTTTGGGAAACCACAATGGATCCAGAGGTACGAACTCTAAAACGCGTCACAATTGCTGACGCAGTAGAAACAGATAAGCTCTTCGATGTATTGATGGGAGAAACTGTAGAACCGCGCAAAAACTTCATTCAGGCCTACGCCACTAATGTTAAGAATCTTGACATATAACGAAATTTCTAATAATATTTGCGCCACACACCACTATGAACGCAGGAGAAAAAGCTGGAAACTTCTTTAAAGAAGCAAGGCAAGAGCTAGGCAAAGTAAACTGGCCGTCAAAAAAAGAAACTACTCGGTTTACAGCATTCGTCGTAGTGCTAGCATTGCTTATAGCAGCATTTCTAGGAATACTCGATATCATATTTGTAAGAGCCCTAGATTTATTTATTGTATAATTAAGAACTAACGTATGCAGACAGAAAAGCGTTGGTACGCAATCCATACGTATTCTGGATATGAAGACGCTGTTGGGCGTTATTTAAAGCAGCGCGTAGAATCTCTTGCCATGAATGACAAGATTTTTAACGTCGTTGTCCCAAAAGAAACAAAAATTAAAGTAAAGAATGGAAAAAGATATAAGATAGAAGAAAAAATCTACCCCGGATATATTCTGGTTGAAATGGCTCTCGACAATGACTCATGGTATGTAGTTCGAAACACTCCGAGAGTAACAGGATTCGTAGGTCCAAACGCTTCCAATCCAGCTCCATTATCACAAAGCGAGGTAGATGACCTTATGAATCGAATGGGAGAAAAAGAACCAAGCTTCCAAATTGATTTCAAAGCAAATGATACAGTAAGAATTACTGACGGCCCATTCAAAGATAATGAAGGGAAGGTCGCAGAGGTAGATGAGGAACGAGGAAAGATTAAAGTACTTGTACCAATTTTCGGACGCGATACGCTAGTAGAATTAGATTCTCTTCAGGTACAAAAAGTATAAATATGCCAAAAACAATCAAAGCAACTCTAAAACTTCAAATTCCTGCAGGGAAGGCAAATCCAGCGCCGCCAATCGGTCCAGCACTTGGTCAGCATGGAATAAACATTCAGGAGTTCTGCCAAAAGTTTAATGAGGAAACAAAAGATATGGGCGGAGATGTCATTCCCGCAGAAATCACTGTCTATGAAGACAGATCATTTGTTTTTGTTTTAAAAACACCGCCAGCATCAGCGCTTCTAAAAAAGGCGGCAGGAGTGGAAAAAGGATCAGGAGACATACTAAACAAAAAAGCAGGAAAGGTAACAAAAGATCAGGTCAGAGAAATCGCTGAGCGAAAGATGGAAGACCTTAACGCAACTGATGTAGAAGCCGCAATGAAAATCATAGAGGGCACAGCCAGAAGCATGGGAATTGATGTAAAGAAGTAAAGAGCCCATTGAACTAAGACCCCTTTGACATTACGTTAGAGGGGTTTTTGATTGCTTGAACCAAAATCAAAAATTCTTTATTCTTAATTCCAATGAATAATCAAGGAGCACTCCCATCACAACATATTAAAAAACTCATAGAGGACGGAAACATCAAAAACGGCAATAAAGAGAACATCCAGCCAGCAAGTCTCGACCTTACAATAGATGAAGAAATTTACCGTCTACCGCACGTCTTCCTTCCAAAAGTAGGACAAAAAATTGAAGACGCAATAAAAGAAATAGGGGCCGAACCATACACCTTTGACCTACCGCTCGAAGTAAACACACCATATCTGGTAAAGCTACGAGAAGAACTCGATCTGCCAAAAGATGTGTATGGCTATGCAAATCCAAAAAGCTCGGTTGGAAGAATCGATCTCCGAGTAACTATGCTTGCGGATAAAATCTCCCGCTTCGACTCTGCGGGCGAAAAAGGGTTCAAAGGAAAACTCTGGGCAATTATCGAGCCAAAATCATTCCGGATAAAAATAGGGCCGGGCGACACACTCTTGCAGCTCCGTCTCTTTTATTCAGACTCCCGTTTTTCAGAAGGAAAGCTTGAAGAGCTCTTTCAAAAACATAATGCGCTGTATCTTAACGACAAACCAGTTCCATTTAATGAGGTGAAAGTAAGCGACAGAGATGGAGGACTTATCCTCACAGTTGATGTAAAAAACGGATTCGTAGGATGGAGATGCGAAGGAAGCCAAAGTTTTATGGACTTTTCAAAAAGAAACTTCTACGAGCCGGAGCAGTTCTTCACAAAAGTAATAAAGCCAAAAAACAAAGGCATCACTCTGCGAAAAGGAGACTTCTACATTCTTTACACCAGAGAACGCCTTGCCCTGCCCCCAGACTATGCAGCAGAAATCACTGCAATGGATGTTCGAAGCGGAGAGTACCGTTCACATTATGCGGGATTCATAGATCCCGGATTTGGCCATGGCAGAGAAGGAAATATAAAAGGCGCGCCTATAGTTCTGGAAGTACGTCCTTTTGAAGACAACATAGTTTTGATAGATAACCAGCCAATATGCAAAGTCATCTTTGAAAAGACATCAGAAACTCCGGACAGAGTCTATGGAGAAGAAATCGGCTCTCACTACACCCACCAACAAGGCCCGCGCCTAAGCAAACACTTCAAAGCCAGTGACTAAAGACATCATATCATTGGGAGGAAATACAATTGGCTCGCAAGATAAGGGCGGCCTCTTTATCGTTGTAGAAGGACTAGACGGCTCTGGGAAAACAACTCAGGCAGAACTCATTGCTGATGAGCTGAAGAACAGAGGAAAAGAAACAGTCCTCACAGTAGAACCAACAAAAACATCTCCTGTTGCAAAACGTATTAAAGATGCGCTCGCAAAAAAATACAAAATAGAGCTGGAGGAACTACAAAAACTGTTTTCAGAAGACAGGAAAGAACATGTAGAAAAAGTTATACTGCCGAACCTGAAAGAAGGGAAAATAATCGTATCAGACAGATACGCATTCACAACGTTCTCATACGGTTCATTTGGAAATAACTTGGAAGAACTTTTCACGCTAAACGAGAATTACCCGCTCCCTGATCTTACAATATTTATAGACGTAGCTCCCGAAGAATGCCGCAAAAGAATTGGAGGCAGAGGAGAATCGAATCAGCTATTTGACGAAATAGAAAAATTAAAAGCGCACAGAGAGGGATACAAAAAAATATTCAAAAGATTTCAAAATATAGAAACAGTAGACGGAAACAACACAATTGAAAAAACACACAAAAAAGCGATGCAGGCAGTCAACGCAATACTGTGAAAGGATTCATAATTCGTATATCATAATCCTATATCTTATGTCCTAAGTCTTATGGCCTATATTCCAACAATCGGACTCGAAATCCATATCGAGCCAAAAACAAAAACAAAGATGTTTTGCGGCTGTGCAAACGATCCTTTTAAAGCAAAACCAAACGCAAATGTTTGCCCAATCTGCCTTGCCCACCCCGGCACCCTACCAACAATAAACAAAGAGGCCGTGGAGGCAACAATAAAACTCGGCCTTGCCTTAAATGGAAAAATTGCTGACCTTTCTCATTTTGATAGAAAAAGCTATTTTTACCCTGATTTGCCAAAGGGATACCAAATTTCTCAATACAAAAGCCCGCTAGTTGAAGGCGGAATGTTAAAAGATGTCCGCATCACCCGAGTCCATCTCGAAGAGGACACCGGTAAACTTCTTCACGCCAAAGATAAAAAATCAAGCAATGTTGACTTAAACCGCGCAGGCGTACCCTTAATGGAGCTCGTAACAGAGCCGGACATCAAAAATGGAAAACAGGCCATGGAATTTGCAAAAGAACTTCAGCTCACCCTCCGATATCTAAGAGTCTCAAATGCAGACATGGAAAAGGGAGAGATGCGCGTAGAAGCAAACATCTCCATTAGCAAGGATAAAAAAACATTAGGAACAAAAGTAGAGATTAAAAACCTCAACTCTTTCAAAATCGTAGGAGATGCAATAAATGATGAAATCAAAAGACAGGAAAAACTTTTGGGAAGAGGAGATAAAATAGTTCAGGAAACTCGCGGATGGGACGAAAAAAAACAAAAAACAGTATCACAAAGAAGCAAAGAGGAGGCGCATGACTACCGCTACTTCCCAGAGCCAGATCTTCCAGAGCTCGATCTCACTGACCCAAACTACATTGACACAGAGCTTCTCTTTCGAGAGCTTCCAGAACTTCCACAGGCAAAACGAGACCGCTTCAAATCAGAGTATGGGCTAAACGAAAAGCAGGCTGATACGCTTGTTGCAGAGCCTCGTGCTGCAGAGTTCTATGAACAGGCCGTATCAGAATGTAAAACAGAAGATGCAAAAAAATGTTCTTCTCTTATTTACAACTATCTCACATCCGACCTCTTTGGACTTCTAAAAGAGAAGAACATTTCTTTTGAAGATCTAAAAATAAATCCTGAAAACTTTGCAGACCTTGCTGCGCTAGCTTCAAAAGGCGAACTCTCCTCACGCATGGTAAAAGATATTCTTCCAAAAATGGCTGAAACCGGTGAAGACCCAAGAGCAATAATGGATAAGGAAGGAATAGAGCAGGTTTCTGACGAAGATGCAATTCTAAAAGTCATACAAAAAGTAATAGGGGAGAATGAGCAGGCAGTAAAAGACTACAAAGGCGGTAATGAGAACACACTAAAATTCCTAATCGGCCAAACAATGAAAGAGCTCAAGGGCCAGGGTAATCCTCAACGTATTCAAAAAATTCTAAAAAAGGAGCTCTCGTAACTTAATACATTCGTCATTCGTGTAATTAGTACGTCAAATTCGTGCTTATTTGTGTGCCAGAACTCCTCAAAAAAGAACTTAAATAAAGACTTAAAGGACTTGTCCCTCACATAAATCTTCTGAATTTATGTGAGGAATTGACAAATCAACCCAGATAGTGTATAAACAAAGCAGGTTACGATTAACATCCTGCGATGATTCCAGAAGTCACTCAAATAATGGGGGGATACCCATGACGACCCACCTCTGGAAACTGCTTCAGCCCGCCCTGACCAGAGATAGACAGGACTGGTTTCTCGACCATGGTTTCGCGATCGGAACCAGATTCCTAAACAGAAAGGATCCGAGTTCGGGATGGATCCTCGTTGTAAAGATGCCGAGACGAGGGCTGCGATCTCTGGTGAACCATGCACTCACAGTCTGGGCAGAGGGCATGGAGAGAGCGCAACGAGAACACGAGTTGGGCGCATGGTCAGAGGAACAACGAGAGACAGGAGCCAAACGCCTCGCAGAAGGAAGAGAGGAGTGGGAAGGAACGCTCGCTCAATGCGAAAGACCAGTCATCGCATCAACCATTAGCTAGCGCACAATAATCGCTCGCTAGCCCAAAAACAGGAACCATCACGGATGGTTACGAGGAGGTCCGCCTAGTGTGTGACCTCCTTCCCGTTTTACAAAGTTACGAATTTCTCTACATCTTCATACGCACGAACCCACTTAATACTCTTATCTTTCCGAAACCACGTCATCTGCCGCTTTGCATACTTATAAATCTCTTTCAAAGACTTCTCTTTCATCTCCTCCTTGGAGATTTTTTGCTGCAGATATTCCGCAGCCGCGCGATAATTCAGCCCAAAACTTTCAATCCTCTTCCAGCTCAAGCCCATTTTACCCTGAGCAGAGTCGAAGGGCTCCCTTAAACTCCGAACCTCATCCAAAAATCCATTCTTAATCCACTCATCAAACCTCTTTTCAATCCTCTTACGCAACTCCTCCTGCTCAACCAAAATCCCCACCTTCAATACTTGGAAGTCGGACTTCCAAACATTAATTTTTTTAGAAGACTGACCACTCACTGTCACAACTTCCAAAGCTCGAATAAGTCGCCGCTTATTTTTCTTATCAATTTCAGAAGCTCTGTCCGGATCCATCTTCTCCAATCGTTCAAATAACTCCTCCAAAAACAACTTCTCAAGCTCTCGCCTCAATTTTGGCTGTGCAGACACAGGAGGAAAAGATTGACCATGAACCAAGGCATTAATATAAAAACCCGTCCCACCCGCGATTATGGGCAATTTCCCACGCTTCAGAATCCTATTTAATGCTTTCTTAGCCAATCTCTGATACTGAACCACTGTAAACGTCCTCTTGGGTGACGCTACATTAATCAAGTAATGCCTTACGCCTTTATAAAACATAGGACCCCCGCCCCTCTGCCCAAGAGGCGGGATGCTCGATTTTGTATTCTCTCCGCCAACTGGCGGCTCGAACAAAATCGGCACCTTACCCGTGCCAATATCCATTCCGCGATACACCTGTCTAGAGTCAGCAGAAATAACCTCGCCATTAAATTTCTTGGCGAGTTTTACAGCCATCTCGCTCTTTCCAGACGCGGTTGGCCCAACAATAACAAGAACTTTATTTCTTAAGTTCAATTTCTTTTAAAATAGTGGGGATAAATGTCTTTAGCTTCTTCACGCCTAAATCACCCTTTCCATGTTTCCGAACTGCAACAGATTTTACTGCCTTCTCCTTATCGCCAACAACAAAAATATATGGAATCTTTTGAGTTTCCGCCTCCCGAATACGCTTTCCAATTGTCTCATTTGAGTCATGTGCTTCCACACGAACTCCAGCATCTTCAAGCTCAGACAAAACAGAAGAAGCATATGCCTTCTGCTTCTTTGAGATGGGCAACACTGCAACCTGAACTGGCGCAAGCCATAAAGGAAATGCTCCCACATAATGCTCAATAAGAACTGCCAAGAATCGCTCAATAGACCCCATGATAGCAGCATGAAGCATCACAATCTGCTCATTCTCACCCTTTTCATTCACGCAGGTTAAATCAAATCGCTCCGGTAAATTCATATCAAGCTGAATTGTTGCAACCTGCCACTCCCGACCCAAAGAATCCTTACTCACAAAATCAATCTTTGGTCCATAAAACGCTGCCTCGCCAAGAACTTCAGGAGCTTTCACCTTTCTACTCTTTACAAGCTTCCGAAGCTCATCTTCTGCTCTTTTCCACACTTCCTCGTCTCCAATATACTTATCCATCTCTTTTGGATCATGAAAAGAAAGACGAATATCAAGAGGGAAGTCAAACGCGCCGTAAAACTCTTCAATAATGTCCCAAATCTTATCTGCCTCCTCTACAACCTGATTATCACGACAAAACACATGAGCATCATCAATAGTTATTCCTCGAACACGAGAAAGTCCCTGAAGCTCACCTGTCTGCTCATCACGATACATTTGTGTAGTATTCGAGTACCGCTGTGGGAGTTCACGATAACTATGCGGACGCCGATCATAAATCTGAGTATGAAACGGACAGTTCATTGGCTTTAAAGCAAATACATGTCCATCCCGACTCTTCATCTTAAAAAGTTCATCCTTAAACTTATCCCAATGCCCACTCT
>CEPX01178231.1_pt1 | contig 15968 bp, 19 predicted proteins | sample 361361 | NCBI WGS metagenome assembly CEPX01 (sample SAMEA2619974, study PRJEB7988) | marine metagenome | biome: marine biome (ENVO:00000447); feature: mesopelagic zone (ENVO:00000213) & marine oxygen minimum zone (ENVO:01000065); material: "saline water (ENVO:00002010), including plankton... | reverse complement strand
ATTGCATCTATAACTACCCTGCCAGTACTATAATCAATCGTTCCGACCTTTGCTATAATAACATCACCAGTTGAAGATGAACCAGAAGCATCAATTAAATCTATATTGCCCAAAGAATCATCCTTTAGAGAAACAGTATAATCATACCCTAACGTATTACAAACTATAACCGAATCAGAAGTAACTGTTCCCTTTAATAATGAAGTACTATAATTCAAGGTATATCCATGTGCTGTTTTCAGAGGTGGTTCAATTCTTTTTTTCAATTTTATCTTAGTTACATTGCTCTTAATTGCTTCGTCTGTATCATCAATTAAACCAACCAAAACAGAATGTCTAAACGCACTATCAAAAGAATTGATATATGTACTATTATATGATGCTACAGTAGATTTGATATTAGTTGATACAGTTTCTTTAGGATTAATTGATAAAGTCGTATCATAATATGCGGTTATATCTACCACAACAAATATATAATCAGGATCAACTATTTTAGGTTGTATCGACATTACTTTGTATTTTTTAAGAATATTAAGCAAATCCTTTTTTGATACATCCGTTAATGTCAAACCTGTAACTGGTCTGACTGCCACATAAACTGATCCATAATCAACAGGATCATTATCCTCTCCGCCCCATGTAACTACAGAACTGGCATTCGTGAATCTATTTAATGTTATGGTCTTATAATCCTCAGTAGTAACTGCTCTGTCCTGTGCCTTGAACGATTTTGGTGCATTATATTTAATAGAATCTAACGTTTCAGCACTAGCACCACCCGTTCCTGACTGCGTAACAATAGTTTCCACTTCAGCATTTGCAGAACCACCATAAGAAATTGCAGATGCCAATGTGAAAGATCTTGCAGATGCAGAATCATTTCCGCCTGCGCCATTTGCACTCGCACCTTGTGATGACATATATTCTATATCTATCACATACCCCTCTAATAATTCAGCACCTAATGCACCATCACCAAAATAAATTTCAAATTTTCCGTCCTCTACCTCTTGTAAGAAGTAAACCTTGGAGGTAGATGTCAAATCGGTGATATTGTCATACAACGAATAGGTGTCATATACAGTATCAGTAGCACTAGTCAACACCTTGACCACTAATGTACTGCTGTCCAAATTAGCAACAGGAACTATATATTTTTCTTCCAATCCTGTTTGATTGACTGTATAAGAAATTTCACCCAATTTTCCCTCTTTTATAACTACATTTGTTAATGTGAATGTCCTATCATTTCCAGATGTGGTATAACTAGTTGCTGTATATGCAGTTGTACTATAAAAATCATAACTGACATCATTCACCTTAGTAGTAAATTTACTATTCTTAGGTATTGCAATGGAAGTAGGAAGATTTGCTATATTGGATTCTGTTGCAACTATTGATAAAGTGACCGTTGCTGTTGCACCCGAAACTGATTTAGGAACATATCCAAGATGTTTAACGATTGAAACAGCAGAACTTCTCCGAGAAGCACTATCTAAAAACATCTCATTTGCTACCATATTTATATAATATGCCATATAATGGGTATTATAGGCAAGCAAATCCATCAAAACAGTCAAACCAGAACCTGTGAAATCATAGTCTGTAAATTCAGACTGACCTTTCATAAAACTGACAAGATTTGCCTTGATAGTATCGAAATCTAATTCTGTGACTCTTAGTTTACTGTTTTGCATTTTATCTTAACCACTCCAAGAAAAAGTCTATTGTTATTGGATTAGGATCATTAATAAGTGAAAATATAATCGTGACTTCATATCCGTTATTATCATAATCAGCTATACACTCAACTGTTCTAAGAACTGCTCTCGGTTCAAAAGTATTTATAACATTTTCAATACTGGTTCTTAGTGTAATGGTTGTTTCTGGTATAATATTATCAAATAAAATATTATATACCTGAGAACCAATTTGTGGTTGAAATGGTCGTTCAATAATCCTACTTAACACCAAATTCTTAACACTCTGCTTTATTGCCAAATCACCCCTTTTCTGCATAACATCTTTCGTAAACGGATTGAAGCCAAAATTCAAATCTAAATCGACATATTTTTTAGTTTGAAATTTCAGATCCTCTACATTGCTTTGATAATTGACTGACATCTCTATTCTCCTACCATAACCGTAAGTGCAACCCCAAATATTATTTTTGAACCACAAACAACTGGATCGCCCAATCTAGCAGTTTCAACTCCATTCGTTTTAACTGTTCTGCTCCCTCTGGATGTATGTGGCAAAATCCCACCCTTATATGCTGGTGCATTAGTTACTAACTCTGGTGTAAATGGAAACACTGCACTAATATGTGGCAACCTCACATCAAATTGCCTATGCACCCCAACACATTTTCCCATAAACCCAACTTTTACATTATCAGTTGCTGAAAACACATTCATTGGAGATTTAGTTGTTATTCCCAATGGTGCAAGTGGCAAAACAGCAGGCGTTGGTATATGGGGGCCATGTCCAGAATCCAAATTTCCCCATACTGCAATAGGTTTTGATACTTCTGGTTTCATACATCCTCCGTATTTAATTCGATTTTTGACTGTAACTCATTACCTGATATATTTCTAGTAAAAGTAATGTTTCCATCAATTGCAATATCCAAATCGGTGGCATCACCTTTCTTCAGGTCTAATTCTGCATATGAAATAGCAACATTTTTTATAGTACCATCATTTTTTGTTATTGGTAGAAAAAAAAGTGCCAAATATGATGCCTTTGTTGTATCTCCGTGATAATAAATATGAGAATCGCTATTATACGTACTATAAGTTTGTTGATGTGGTGCATTATGCTTTGTACCTACTAATAAATTATCTCTTGTGTTATCATAATTCCTTCGGACATTTATAGAAAATTCTTTTGTTTCGCAATACCCACTTCCAGATTCTGAGCAAAGTCCTAAAGTAAACGTACATGTCTTATAATCATTGTTAGAAATTTCATCTGGATATTTAGTCCTAACCTCATCATATGTTACAACAGACTCACAATCACTAGAAATCAAAGTTCCCGTCCAATTTTTATCGTGTCTGGTATTATTATAAACATCACAAACAATTCTTTCATCATAATAATCAAATGGTTTCATATCAGTTATTTCATCAATGATAAACCTAGTTCTAGTTTCACCATTAATCACGTATGTTTCAATACATTTTAATGCTGTTGAGTCTTTAGTTATGTTATCGGTAATCGTTTCAGAAGCACTGAACTGATTACTACCTTCTGCATATTGTATGTTCCGAAATTCTATTTCCCTGCCCTTATATAAATCCTCAAGTTTTATTTCATCTTTCGCCTCAATCAATCTATCATATATAGTTGTTTGCGAATCTATGTTCAATCTTTCAGAATAATCTGGTGGCAAATTTTCTTTTGTTGCGTACCCTTCAATTGCAAAATTTCCATTTGAATTTTTTTCAAGTTCCAATCCCGTAGGCAAAGAACCAGAAATTACTTCAACAACTTCATCAGTTTTTCCACTGATATTATAATCCAGTTCCTTGCAAAATTTCAATACAGATAATGCTCTATCATCTGCAAAATCTGGTTTAACAAATATATCAGCAATTCTATAACCAGATTCACGCATAACATCTGTATTATCATTAACCATTGATGTTGTAACTAACGATGTTATAAAATCATCCACCTTCAATTGTTGATCAGACGATGAAAACATAAAAGAAATGGGAACGTTGATTACTGTATCATCTAGTTTCGTAAAGGATACATATATCACGTCATTTATATTAGTCAAATTTAAAGTCTGACTAGTATCATCTCTCATCGTAAAATCTATGCTAGGCATCGTCTAAAACCATATTCCCATCATCATCTACTGCTGGATTCAACCAAATGGCATATGGATGATTCATTTCCTTGTCCTCAACTTGACCACTATTGATAATAACATGTTTATCGCAGTCAAATTCTACATTTCCTTTAAATTTAAATACCATATCCACATTAAAAATCAATTTATTATCCTTTTCATCGAATTCTATGATTTTTTTTCTGAATAATGTAGAAATAGCATCTACCACTTCCCCATCAACTTGATCGAATATATTAAGTAATTGTTGCATTAGCAATCCTCATCATCGCAATCTGATAATTCTGGTTTCGCACCCAATTGTAACCTATCACTACTCACACTATCTGATATTGTAGAAACAACACAACATGCAACACATGTTGTAGCATCGCCCGTGACACAGGTACTTGTGACACAAGTTTCTCCAGTGATAAGTTCATCCACAACACTTTTCTTTGTACCATCTACATTTCCAAACTCTGCTATATTACTAACATTTTCATCTTCTACAAAACTTGGAACTTTTCCTTCGACTACCAATTTTAACGCTTCTTCAAAAGACGAAACCGTAGATGTGTTTCCATCTTCGTCTGTGAAAGTTATAGGATTTTCCAACGTTTCCAAGGCATCAAACTCACTATCTTCTGCTACCATAGATTTCTTGTTATCATCATCTATCAAGGAACTCCGCATCAATTCCATCATCGCTGCACTGGAATCATCTAAATCACTTTCCTTTGATTGATTAAGCATCAATTTCAATAAATCTGCCAATGATAATGCTTTCAATAAAAATTTCAACCAACTCAATTTAAGTAAATCCTTACACATCGTAAATCCACCCATCATTTTAAATGATGCAAAAATTGCTTGTCGCATAGCAACTAATGGATTCGGAAATGAAAAATCTGGCAATTTGGGCAATTCTGGTATCGGTGGCAATGTTGGTAATGCCCCCAACAATTCTTCGTTTGCAACATCTCTTGCAGACTTTACTTTATCTGAAATACCTGTTTCAATATCTGTTACATCTCCAATTGCACCATCAACAGCACCCAATGATTTGGCAACATCTGATGTAACTCCAGATTTTATCTCCGCAGCTTTATCGGCAGCAGCATCGGCAGCACCAGCAGCACCAGCAGCAGCATCTGACATATTACCAACAGCAGTTGCAGTTTCAGCAAAAGCATTAGTTGCACCTGCGACACTTGATGTCGCATTAGTAACTGCATTTCTCAAATTCCCCAATGCAGCAGTGCTTGGCAATCCACCTGATGTCATACTTGGTAAATCTGGGCCCATAACACTTGCTGGTGGTATACCAGCTGGCAAAACAAATGGTTGACCAGTTGAACCATGCATAATTGCACCACCCAATGCTGGATCAGTACTTAAAAATGGTGCAGAAACAAATGCACCTGTTGGTGATTCTAATAATACACCCAAATTTCCCTTTATTCGTATCTGTGTGCCTTCTAAACGAATATATTTTCCTTTTATGTTTACATCACCATCGGCAGTTACATTAACATTTCCTTCTGCATACAAATGCTTAGACTTGCCATCCACAATTAATTCATAATCATCACCCTTTACTTTAACCAAACGATGACTGCCTGTTATAATCTCCATTGTACCATCTTTGTGGACTCTAGTTATTTTTTCGTTATTAGGCGTATCATCAACTTCAAAAACATGACCTGATTGACTCTCCTCAACTTTATTATACGGATATGAACCAGAACCCAGCGATGGTTCGCTATAAGGTTTATTCATTTTACCAGCAACTGCAATACCAGTTTTAGGTGTATGATCAGAAATGTATGTATTTTCGTCCTCACCTCTTGCCAGCCGATTAACATTTACTTCACCCGTAGGAATGTCTCGTTTCCCGCCCCAAGACGGAGCATTTTCGGGTGGTGTTGGATCATCAGAAGTTTTGTAACCAGCATCAACAATATGAGTCATTATTGGTTGCTGTGCATTCTTTCCATCAGCAAAGAACCCTAGTACCCATGTGCCAATTGTTGGGCCAATAGGTGAATCACTAGGTCTGCTATTAATGGGCATTGCTGGATATGCAAAAGGCAAATCTGAAGTAGGAATTTGGGATTTGTCATCTGTATGATATCCCAAAATCCGTACCTTGACCCGACCCAGTTCCAATGGATCGGTTAAATCTTCAACCTTGCCCTTCCACCAAACAAATTCGGGATTCATTACTATCCTCGGTTGGATGCCCACGTACCATCTGTTGTTTCCATATCACCAAAATCAGTATGATCACTTGGATAATCCGTGTCTGACATAGTAGGTGGATCGCTCCACAATCCCTTCGTAGCATCACTTCTCGGCACATTGTCCTTAATCCAATCTAAAACTTGTTGATTGACTTCTTCACTATCATTCCATCCCTTTCCTTCAGGTTTTATTGTAAGATAAGTGAAATCTTTGATCGTACTGGTCTTAGACCCATCTGATTTTTGCCAGAAAATTGTATTTTCTCGATTTGCTAAAATGACATAAACACCACCATTGAGGCCAGGAACACCTTTACTTTTAATCAAACTATACATGGTATTTGCCGCCCCCTCATGTGTCTGTAAAAGTATGTCATCAGGTACAACTCGTTCACGTTCTGCATTTGCCTTAACTGCGACATGATAATTTGCTAATACCCAAACTAAGTGAGTATTTCGTGCTTCATATCCAGATCTTGTGAGTTTAGGTATAACTTCTGTAATATCTTCAGTTTCTTTAAGTGTGATATCAAATAAGATATTAGGTAAGTGCTTTTTATTGAGATCCTGTAATAACAATTTCAAACTCTTATTCTTAACTCCAATTTTTTTAACTGCCATATGCAATGCAAAAACATGTTCTGGATTTTTCAAATCCAAATCCCCTAATAATCTACCTTTACTATCAAAATAATTGGGATTAATATTCCCCTCCCAATCAGTCGAATCTCGTTGCAGTTTAGATATTGCCATAAATGCTTTTTTCCACTCATCGACATCTCTAATTTTAAATTTTTCACCTTCCATGAAATTCTTAGTGGCAAACCCCTTACCAGAACCAGCACCACCAGCAAGAAAAACTGCCTGACCATACTTTTTGCCCTGATTAAACATAATAAGTTTTTCGTCAATCTTTTTTTGCTGACCATTCATATCAGCAATTACCAAATCCATTATTGTTTTAAAATTTTGGACATCCTCTCCTATTACTACCTTGCTGATAGTTCTATTTAAACTTTGTTGACCGATGTGTTCTAACATTTTTTTATTTCCCCTTTGGTAATGAACTGAAATATGAATCTTTAACAACTTCCATAATCATAGAATGCCTATCATCTTTGATGGAATGTCGTAAACTTGTAACCAAATATTTTCCCGAATATAACCTATCTTCTGCTCGTTCCCCTGCCTGTATTGAATCTAAATCAAACGTGATAATATCACCAACATTCCTCTTTACATCGCCAGGTAAAGTAACACTTATTTTTACATTTTCCATTTGTTGCATTTGAGATATTCTATTCTGAATTGCTCTTTCGGTATAATCATTTTTCCCGTCAAACCGTACTATTTGATATTGCTTTGACAATGGACTTGTCGTATAATCATCTGTTGTTTCGCCTACCAACATACTAGTACCCTGTGCATCTACCCCCTGCACCTCCTCCAATAACCACTTTTTATTATCAGGATTATTCTCTAAATGCATCTGCTTAGGATAAGATTTACTATAATCATAATCAATCGTTTCGGTTTTCCTCTTTATCATATCATGAACTACCATGCGACTTGCATACATTCCAATTGGTATATTTTTTAATAAATTAAAAGATCCAGATATTCTCAATGATTCTATTGACTGTCCACTATCATCTCTGACTAAATTTCTTGCTGGTTCATCCGTAGAAGCAGTTCTTTGCCTTCGATATGTTTCTTGTGACTTTTTATCGACCAACGATTCCAGACTTTTAAAATTGAACCCTTCTCTAGTTTCATAAAAAAGGAAATTAGCACCTTCATACTTCTCTGCTACTGATCTTTTTGATAACCAATTTATAGCATCTATTGGTTTCCAATTGGGTATTACTATATCATGATTATTCTTAGTCTTTTCAACATCAATATCCTTATCACTATCCAAACTCGATAAAAATATTTTTCTAACCATATTGGATATTGTTGTATTTGGAAAGGATCTGCTAATACTCGTTTTTATATTATTCAGATATTCCTCTGAAATAAAATTTATGATATAAGTATTGATGTCTTGTCTAGGTGCATTGATATCCGATAAACTGTAAACTCTAAAAGTTTTTTTTATTTCAATATCAGGTTTTTGTGGATCGAATAATGTAATATCTATCTTCTCATGACCAACAATAGGAAAATTTGAAATCATATTAGCAGCTTCTTGAACAACAATATTTCCAGTTATCACATTAGTAAATATATTCTCATAGATAGATATCTCTCCCATCACTTCCGACAGATTAACCCTCTTATCAATCAAAGTTGAATATAAAGACAATTCTTGTATCTGATACTCAAACGGATATGTTAAATTCTCTTTTGATCTAATTAGCACTAGACAGCAACCTCTTTAATTCTGCTTCAAACTGTGGTAAATAAGAATCTCTAAGTGTCAAGACTTCTCGTTTTGAATCGTTCAAAGTCATTTCATAAGTGGCATTGGTAATTGCCGTAGCATTTGCGGTTGACCTTCCAACTTCAATACCATCAGAATTTTCGTAGTGATGAACTGCATCCCGTTCGTTAGTAACACCAAATATTTTTCCTACTGCACCACTATCATCACCTTTCACATAATGATTTTGACCCCATTGCAATGGAGTCGTAGTACTGATATTTAATTGAATAATTGATGCCTGAAAACTTTTTACCGTACCAATCGCATCAAGAACTGTTCCGTCTGCCTGATATTCTTTTATTGCTTCACCATCAACAAAAAACCGATTAGTATCACCATCAACTGCTCCATAAGAGGTGTCTGCAAAATGAGTGGCAACAAGTAGTAATGATCTGTCTGGATATTTCCGATTTATAGTCTGATCCAGAACTGGATTCTTCATAACCCAATCGTGATATGGGTCAACAACCCTATTTAGCATCATCTCTACCCAATGATAATAGGTATTTCCGAATCTCGAATAACTAAAAAGATCAGGTCGTTCTTCATTCAACACCAACTCTTTATAATAGGTAGGCAACAATTTTATAAAATCACCCCTGATACCAACTCTCCGCATAATATCAATCACAGTTTTCGGTTTTTTATTTTTTTCAATATCGTAATCGACTCTTGGAAAATGTTCAAAATATTTAGTTGGCATATTACTTTACCTTCTCCTGTGCAACAAATCCCTGTCACCAAATGTTATTCTTTCTGGCAAACTTCTATCTGCCATAGTTAGTGCATCATTGTAATGCTCTGCCCTATTAGTGAATGCATGCGTGGTAGCATCCCACGCTGCTCCAATATAATCAGGTGGTGGACTTTCCTTTGTTGGTCTATAATGATCCTTATATGCCAATTCCACCTCTTTGAACTGAAGTGATAATTCGATATCAACAGGAGATCCAGTATCATGTATTGCCCAACCATCACTTGCTGTATGATTTACTTCTACCGATTCTAAAACACATCGTTTTATTTTCGGGAGCCAAGGATTTATAGTAGAATTCTTGCCATCTGGAAAATTAAATTCTACCTCAAATTGTGCTGGAAATTCCATACGAGCCTTCGTAGGACTTAATGCAGGCGATGCATAATACTTAAACGCATTTATCAATGAATGTATAATGTACGAGTCTTCCCTGTCAAATGCAATTAATTTATGCTGAAATGAAAAAGATCTGAAATCAATACCATCAAAAAATTGTTCAAGATATGGATTTCCTATTGAACCCAATTGCTGGTTTACTGAATTAACAATATCATCCGAGTCTATACCCATCAAAGCACCAATTCCACTTTTCTCAGCTAAGAATCCTATACCTTTTGCAGCTGCATCTGCACCACGCCTTTCACCTGCATGTTGTATAACACTATTGAGCATACCCTTTGCATCAAATGTACCAGTATCTGCAACTCCTTTAATTCCTCTTATGATATCAGAACTTATAGAACCCAATTTGGTTAAAGCAGAAGAACCACTTTCATAACTAGCTTCAACTTTGGACTCCAATTGATGTACCATATGTAAATGCCAAGTGGCAACAAAATCATGTGTTACTTTTTGCAATCCTCCACCACTGTGTTGATATGCTTTATAGGTAATAAATCCCATATCCTCTCTAGTACTGCTTGGATTATATGCATATACTTCTGCCATGAGACAATCCTCCTATGTCAATATATTTATAATTATAAGTATTTATATGGCTTATAACGGAACCTTCACCCCCATTAATAGAAATAAATACAAAGGTCGCAAGAAAATTGTCTGGAGATCGTCTTGGGAACTGAAATTTATGAAATATTGCGATAGAAATCCCAACGTGATTGAATGGGCAAGTGAACCGTTTGCAATTAGATATTACTTACCGACAGATAAAAAATGGCATAAATATTGGCCAGACTTCTGGGTAAAGGTCAAAACTAAAACTGGAAAAATAGCAGAAGAAATAATTGAAATCAAACCCTCCCATCAAACCAAACCTCCAAAACAGGGAAAGAAGAAGAAAAAAACAATACTAAAAGAACAAAAAGCATGGTTGATGAACAGTTCAAAATGGGATTTTGCCAAGAAATTTTGTATAGAACGTGGCATAAACTTCAGAATTATCACTGAAAAGGAATTACTAATCTAATGGCAATACTAAAAGATCTGAAAATAACTGGTAAAAATGCATGGTCTTGGTTCAAGAAAAATGTCAGCAATTTATCAAACTCAAAACAAATACGCAATATAAAAAGAAACGATTTGATGAAAGATGCGGACTATATGACCAGAACACTTGAAATGGGAAATATGTACATGTTTAGATATGACCCAAAACACAAAAAAACATTGCCATATTATGATACCTATCCATTAATCATACCATTGGAGAGATATAAGGATGGTTTCTTAGGATTGAATTTGCACTATCTCCCACCAAAATTGCGATTAGCATTGTTTGAAAAATTACTTACATTAGCAACTAACAAAAGAATGAATAAAAGCACAAAAATTCGTGCTACCTACAATTTATTGAATGCCAGTTCCAGATATAAGCTAATGAAACCTACTATAAAACGATACCTAAATAAACACATAAGAAGTATGTTCACAAAAATAGATCCATCAGATTGGAAAATTGCAATATTTTTGCCCCACGAAGGATTTGTTAAGCAATCTAAAACAGCAGTTTGGAAAGATTCTACGAGGATGGTTTCATGAAAATTTCAAGTTTTATTACTTCATTAGAAAAATCAGGTGGACTTGCCAGTACAAATAGATTTGTATTAAAAATACAACTTCCGCCAGTGTTGCAAAGTATTTACGGAAGTGGCCCAAGATTAGAAGAACATATACAATTTGCTATTCAAACCGCATCAATACCATCAAAAACAATTTCTACTAATTCCGTACTTGCGCCTGGCGCCGAGCAAAAATATCCTTATGCACCAGAAATGGAAGATTTAACCGTTTCTTTTTTGTGTACTAGAGATTATATCGAACGAGCATTTATTGATGATTGGATGAATACCATAGTAATACCATCTGGTGGTAGTTTTTTCATAGGTTACAGGAACGAATACTCTGCCCGAATTCAATTATATATTTTTGGTAACGATGAAGATACACGACCAGCCGCTTGGTATACATTCCATGCCTGTTTTCCGTTATCAGCAAGTGCAATAGATCTATCACACGAAGAACAAACTGATGTGCCAACATTTGAAGTCGTTTTTCAAATTGATTATTGGGAACAACAAGATTTAAGACATTTGCCCGAAGAATATTCTTGGGTTGAATCTAGTGCTAATCAAACATCAGTAATGTCAGAATTGGCAAATAAAGGATTTACAGCTGAAGCCGCAGACATAGAAAATCCTAGATCCACATCATCAGTAATGGCAAAACTGGCAAATAAAAACTTCAATTACAAAAAAGAAACATTGCTTACAAAACGAGCAAAACCACATATGTTTAAAATCGCAGCTAAGGCAAGGGAATTCGACAAAACATTAACAAACTCCCCATTCAAACAAAGTATGACAAATTTCTAAAATACAAAGGTTAAATTATGGCATTACCAAAAATAAATGTACCAACATATGAGTTGACTATACCATCAACCAAAAACCAAGTTACTTATAGACCATTCTTGGTTAAAGAAGAAAAAATTCTCTTGATGGCGAATCAGGATGAAAACGACACTGGCACAATGATTCGTGCCATGCGACAAATAATAAACAACTGTATATTAGAACCAAATTTCGATTCTGAGATATTGCCAATCTTTGATATCGAATATATTTTTCTAAAATTACGAGCAAAATCCGTTGGTGAAATTTCAGAAGTAGGTTTTAGGTGTCCTAAATGTGATACCATCAACCAAGTTGAAATTGATCTGGAATCTGTTGAAGTAACCACTTATGAAAATCATACCAACCAAATTCAACTAACAGATACTGTTGGTGTGATTCTTAAATATCCAGACATGTATAGCATCTCTGGTACATCTGAAGTGGAAGACGTAATGAACATATTATGCAATTGCATTGAAACTATTTACGATGGGGAAGAAGTGCATAGTGTAAGTGAATATCGTCCAGAAGAAATAACAGAATTTGTAGATAATTTGACACAATTGCAATTTCAAAAAATGCAGTCCTTTTTTGAAACGATGCCCAAATTGTCTCATGAAACAGAATACACTTGTAGTAAATGCCAACATAATCAAAAATTATTAATAGAAGGTCTGCAAAATTTTTTCGCATAGCATTAGGACATAATTCATTGGAAAATGTATACCTGACAAACTTTGCCCTAATGCAACATCACAATTACAGTTTGTCAGAATTAGAAGATATGATACCCTTTGAACGAGAGGTATATATTACTTTACTGAAAAATTGGATTGCAGAAGAAAACGAAAGAATTAAAAGGGAAAACGCATCACGATGAACCGAACAAAAGAATGGTTTGGAAGGAATTTTAATGGTTGGGAAATTCTACAGATGGCTCTAATCATCATTCTCTTGATCAGATTTATTCGGAGTCTATAATGAACCGCACATGGAATATACTCGGTTGGGATGTAACTGGTTGGGGAATTCTTCAAATATTCATTTTTATCATTCTGTTTATTATTGGAATATCAAAATAGGAGTTTGTTATGATTAAATTAATTATTATGTATATTTTGCTTTCGGTATTAGTTCTCAATGGATGTGATTATAGATCTAATAAATTACTTACAGAACAATCTACTACCTTTGAAAAGGAATTGGCATATAAACAAAGAACACAAAATGAATTAGAAATGAAATTGAGAAAATCTCAAGAAACTATAATAAAATTAGAAAAACAATTGGAATGTAGAGAAGAAAAGTAATGATTATAGGTATAAGCGGAAAAATAAGATCTGGCAAGTCAAGAGTAGCAAAAACAATTATTAAAATTTTAAAAAAAAATGGAAAAATAGGAGTTGTCAAAAGTTTTGCAGAACCAATATACAAAATGATCTCGGAGATGTATGAAAGTGATATTGAAACTATCAAAAAACACAAACAAGACAATACTCCAATTTATATAAAAACACCCCGAACATCTTCTCATAATGGATTTAAGGCATCTAATTATCGTAAAATAATGCAAATTATTGGTTCTGGTACAAGAAATTATGTCGATGCTGATGTTTGGATAAATGCGTTATTCGGTACTAACAACGAAAAGATTGATGATTCCATTTGGATCATAGAAGATTTAAGATTTCCTAATGAAGCAAAACGGATTAAAGATTGTAATGGACTTTTAATTAGGGTAGAACGAGAGGAGCATCAACCCAACGATCATATTGTCGAAAATTCATTAAACGATTGGCAACATTGGGATTTACTAATAGAAAATAATTTCAAAACCAAAAAGAAACGTAATAAAGGTTTGGAAAAAATATTAACAAACTATTTAACAGGGGTGATAGTATGAGCAAATATCTAACAGGATTTTGTATATGGACAATTATCATGCTATTAGCAATGTTATCTGTGGGATGTTCTCCCCATATAATACAATACCCAATTGAAAAAATGTCAACAGTACGTCCTTTGGTAGAAAATGAATATGAAATTGCAGGAAAAGAAATCTCTGAACATAAATTGGAATAACCAAGGAGAAACCCAATGAAAAAATTACTAGTATTATTGCCCATAATTTTCCTACTTGAAAGTTGTGCAATAAAACCAAAATTTATCGTAGAAGAATCTTTAAAGGAAGAAGCCAAAGCAGAAATAAATGCCCGTCAAGAAGAATGGAATTGGAAAAATAGACATCGTATACGACAAGAGGGAGAATTCTGGGAAGAACGACTTGAAATATTACCGCCTAGAGGTGCTGCAAAAATGCAAAGAATTAGACGTATGAGGCAATACCGTAACCCACAATTAGGGATTGGTAGTAATACCTATAATCCCAATAAGAGTGGCCAACGCAAACACATAACACCTAAAAAATACAATGGAGTAGCAGTACATAGAAAGAACTATTGGTCGAAAACTACCAAGAGTCCACGAAATAATGAAAATATTGATAACACTAATTAAATATGGATGGAGAGTTAGACGAAACGGATGGTGGTATAGATTTCCCCTATTGCCGATACCACCTATTAATTGGTTATTATGGAGATTTGAAACTGCATGGGGCATAGATTCAACGAATCCAAAATGGTCTGATTTTCCATCAATACCCATTATGATCAGAGATTTCTGGAATTTCGGAAAATGGTTACGACATTTAGAACACAGATAAAAAAGGTTAAGTAAAATGGCAAAGACAGCAGAAGAAATTCAAGCACAACTTGACGAAGAATTATCAAAATTGCAAGCATTGAGAGAATCAATTCTTGGATCTGAAACAGAGCATTATAATAACCTAATACGTGACCGAAAGGAATTGCAAGAAAAAGAAGAACAACTGAATCGAGATAAAGAAGATGCCCTCAAAATACAAGAAGATGCCAATGAAGAATTAAGAAACAAACAAAATGAATTAAATTCTGCCCAAGAAACACTTAGTGATGAACAATTAACCAATCTAAGAAATGAAATTAGTAACCTAGAAAATGAATCCAGAACAGCACAACAATTACATGATGATACTGTTAGTGCATATGAAAACGAATCTCAAACCAGACAAGATTCATTAAATACATTCAATGATAGCATTAATGCATTTGATGAAAGAATGAGAGCAACAGAAGGATTTTCTGAACAAGATCAAACCGTTCAAGAATTGGAAAGTGATAATCAATCATTCAAAGAATCTGTAAGCAAATTCAGTGATACAATAGATTCATTTTATCAATCACTAACAGGTACAGCACTTGCACCCGCAGGTGATGATCCATCATGGGTTAAAGTAATCGTTGGTGCTATATTATCTACTGCATCCTCTGAAGATCCTTTCCAACTTGAAAAGGCAAGAGAAGAACAAACAGCAATAGAAAAAGCACAAGAAACTCATGAAGCAATAGAAGAAAATACAAGAGGAATGGCAGAGGCACTAGAAAAAAAAGAAGATGAAAAAAAAGGTGGTTTTGGTGGAATATTAGCACTGCTTGCTGGTGCAGCTTTTGGTTTTATAACTGCAATTATTGAAGATATATGGAAAGTGGGAAAAGGAATTGTAAAATTATTCAAATGGGGAATGGGAAATATAGGCAAATTGTTCAAATGGGTATTTGGTGGTATTGGAAAATTGATCAAAAAATTAATACCACAGAAAGTAATTGATTCATTAACTGACGGATTCAATGCTGTAAAAAAATTCTTTGGCAAAATTGGCGGTTTTTTCAAAAAAATATTAGGATTTGGCGGGAAAGTTGATGATGTAGCAGATGCTGCTACTGGTGGACTATCCTTT